>Ga0183095_10846_pt2 | contig 28011 bp, 31 predicted proteins | sample BioMet4_FD_130346 | JGI IMG/M metagenome (GOLD analysis project Ga0183095, IMG submission 130346) | Microbial communities from bioreactor (seeded with sewage sludge) at LBNL, California, USA - Biofuel metagenome 4 (v2) (version 3) | ecosystem: Engineered > Bioreactor > Anaerobic > Unclassified ...
AAGGCTGTTGCTCTAATCCAACTGAGCTACGGAACCCCAAAGATGCTTTCGCGTGGAATGACACCTGCCTGTGTCAATTCGGGTGCAAAGTTACTGAAAAAACAAACTTTAGCCAAACAAATGGTCCAAAATGTGTTATTAAATATTTTGTGATAGTCTTTTATTATTTGGTCTTAATGAGAATGAAGGTATAAGATTACTTATAAAAACAAATCTGCCGCGTCAAATATGAAACTTGGCGCGGCAGTAAGTTTATAATCGTATCTGGATTATTCGTAATGTGTATCAAGATAGGTGACATGGGTAACGAGGTATTCCTCAATGCCATGTTTGCCATCAGCACCGCCGATACCGCTCTTCTTCACACCAGCATGAAATCCTTGCATTGCCTCGAAATTCTCGCGGTTGATGTAGGTTTCGCCAAACTGAAGTTCGCGACTCACGCGAACGGCGGTGTCTAAGTCCTTGGTATAGACAGCAGAAGCCAGGCCGTATTCAACATCGTTTGCCCATTCGATGACTTGGTCTGTTGTGTCGAAAGGCACAATCGGAAGCACGGGACCAAAGGTCTCCTCATGGATGATATCCATATCCTGTGTGCAATTGTCAAGCAAGGTAGCGGGGTAGAAATAGCCCTTGTTGCCTACACGATGACCGCCGCAGAGGATTTTGGCACCCTGAGCCACGGCCTTTTCGACTTTGGCGATTACGCTTTCAAGGGCGCGTGCCTCAACCAGCGGTCCCATATCTACGTTATCATCCAAGCATGGATCACCCACCTTAACGGCTTTCATCTTGGCTAACAGAATGTTGGTGAACTCGTCTTTTACTGAGCTTTGCACGTATACGCGTTCAGCATTATTACAAATCTGACCATTGTTGCCGATACGGCTATCCAAAATCCATTGGGCAGCTTGTTCTAAGTCTGCATCAGCGAACACAATGGCCGGGGCTTTGCCGCCAAGTTCGAGTGACACTTTAGTGATGTTCTCGCTGGCAGCAGCCATGATGCTTTGACCGGCACTCACGCTACCTGTCACGCTCACGACATCGATCTTAGGGCTTGCGGCCATGGCGTGACCAACAACAGAACCCTTACCGGTAACAATGTTGATGACTCCAGCGGGAAGTCCGGCCTCCTCAACAACTTCAGCGAAGGTGCAGCAGTTCTCAGGAGTGAGCTGTGATGGCTTCATGACTATTGTACATCCGGCGATAAGAGATGCGCCGGCCTTGCGGGCGATAAGGAAGAAGGGGAAGTTCCAGGGCAAAATACCTGCCACGACACCTATTGGACGACGTGTCAAAATGATGGTTTCTCCACGACGATCGCTGGGAATCACTTCTCCTTCGATGCTACGTGCAAACGTAGCCATATAGTCGAAATAGTCGGCGGTAACGCTCACTTCAACAGAAGCCCATTGACGTGTCTTGCCTTGTTCACGCATGATAATCTCAACAAACTCATCGTTGCGACGGCGAATGCCTGAGGCAATCTTCTGTAGATATTGAGCGCGCTCGATGGCAGGTTTTTTAGCCCACTCCTTCTGTGCGGCACGAGCGGCATCCAATGCCTCGTTTACATCTTCGATAGTGCCTTCAGGTTGCCGCGAGGTTACTTCCTCCGTAGAGGGATTCAATACATCGATCCGTTTTCCGGACCGTGACTCAACGAACTTGCCGTTGATATACATCTTCAATTCTTTCATTGTTTAGGTGCTTAAATTGATTTATTGTAGATTGTTTTAAACCGTTCAAAATTACGAATTTAACCTTTGACTTGCAAGTAAAGAAGAAATTATTTAAAGTAAAATATCTTTTTTCAGTTATTGTGTCAGTAGCCATTAAATCTTATTCTTTTGCAAAGTCATTCAAGTCTTTGTCAATATCTGCACCATATAGGGCATAGTCTCCACGTGCGGGATCACCTGGGAATACTTCTGACAATTTTCGAGTGAGTGATATTGTTGTTGCCCATGATGCTGTCTTCGTCTTGATAAGATTAAAAGAGCGGGCGGTCTGCATCACATGTGTGTCCATGGGAATGATAAGAGATGATTTGTCGATGATGTCGGTCCATAGCCCGAGGTCCACAGGCGAATTGTTGCGCACCATCCAACGAAGAAACATATTTGGACGCTTGCAAAGTGAACTAATGGGGTGGGGTACAATACCCTTAAGTCCTTGATTCCAGAAATAATCGCTTAAAGCTGTAAGCACAGTGATGGCGTCCTTGTGTTTGGGATTGTGTTTATGCATGGCATCCTCCGCAAACTGTCCCAATGAACCGTAATCAATCAGTATTTGACGCAAGGCTTGCAAGAAGACATACATGGTGTGGTTGGTATATAGGCGATAGAAGCATTGTTGAGTATCAGGAATAATATCGGAAAACTTGCCTAGGTTCACCCATTCGTATGGCTCTCCCTCGGAGGCGTTGAGTAGTAATTGGATTTTGGGAAGGAATTGCTTACGCGAACCGTAGCTGAGTGCACTGGCAATGAACGCCATTACTTCCTGGTTCTCTCGCCCCACAACCTGATGCATAAACCAGGAGGGGTCGCCCTCAATAAATGAGGGAGTCTCGTAACGGTCAGCATAACTAATCAATAGTTCACGCAAAGATGTGTTCATTCTTGTTGCTCAGATAAATACGAAGATGACCATTGAATGGAATTATCACCATTCAATGGTCGTCTAATCTATTGAGTAAGCATTAAATAATGCTTTATACCTTGGGCATCTCGATATTGGAACAATGGATCCTTTCAATCATTTCGGTTCCTTTCTTTGTGATATGGAACTTTTGGCAACGACTATCTTCCTTACAAGCCAGTCTTCGAATGAGAGATTGTTTCTCTAAGGAAACGATGACTTTAGATGCGTTGGAACGTGTTAGCCCAAGTTGATCTGCTAATTCGCCGGAGAGTCGTTGTCCGCCGTCCGAAAGAATACATAGCAACATAGCCTCGTTCAAATTAAGCCCGATGGAATCTTCCAACTCCTTTTCGAACTTGATGATGCTCCTATATGTGTCCCTGAGATGACAAAGGCAAGTATTATCCATTCCTACCTTATTATTTTAATAAAACGTCCTTGATAGCCTGTTCAAACTGCCCTTTGCCCATGGCTCCAACTGCCTTTTGTGGCTTGCCATCCTTTGGTATGAAGAGGAAGGTGGGGATAGACTGAACTCCGAATAGTCCGGCAAGCTCTTGCTCCTGATCAACATCTACCTTGTAAACGTCAACTTTGCCGGCATATTCTGTTGCTAGTTCCTCAACGATTGGTGATGTCATCTTGCAAGGACCGCACCAAGTGGCATAGAAGTCAATGAGTGCAGGCTTGTCACCTTCAAATTTCCACTCACGAGGATTAGCCTCATAATCCATAACTCTCTTCTTAAACTCCTCTTTAGTCAATTCTAATGGTTTCACTTCCTTAATCTCCTTTTTATTAGTTGATTCTACCTGATTGCTTTTTTCTTCATTTTTCTTTTGTTGTCCTGTGCAAGCTGTCATTGCAATCATCATTGTAGCAGCAAGGAACAACACGTTTTTGCGTATATTCATAAGACCTATCGGCTTTATTTCCGTTGGAAAACAATGCAAAAATAGAACTTTGATTTTAAATAAACAAATATCCAATGGAAAATATTCAAAGTTCTAACGTTTATTAACTCAATCTGCTATTTTTGAAGGTTTCTTGATGGAAAATAAGATGAATGAATCGCCCAAATGCTACGGTTCCACAGATTATAAAAAGCGAGATGTTCTATCGAGTGGTTGTAAGAGGTGTCATTTTAGGTTGTGATTCAAATTGATTTACCGAGTAATTCAATTTGATTCATCGAGTGAATCAATTTGTTTTACTCCGTGTTTCAATTTGATTCACAATCGAGTTGAGCGTTCATAATTATTCCTTTCCCCATTGAGAAAGGCCAGGGAGAGTTTTCTCTTTTTTTCCCATCTCAACTGATGAGGCTCAGGGTGATGCTGTTTTTCTATATTTTTAGATGATGGCAAGGCCATCCTTATGAAACATTTAGCGATAAGCCTAACACCACTCGAATATTCTTTGATATTCTTTGATGCATCGAAGATGCGCGGAGGAGTTGTAGTTGTCGATGCTCCATATTTAGGTTGTTGATCTGCGTAAGCTATACTTGACTAACGAAATACACAGGAATGTAATTTAATCTTTTTCATTTTCTGTTTGCGTTTTCGTTTTAATTGCCTAAATTTGCATCTATTAAGAGACAGGAGAAAGCTCTAATTTTGGTGCTTTTTATGTCGATTATTTTTAGCATTCATTTATAACTCGTTGGTAACAAGATGTTTCTGTTATTATCGAGGATTTATTTTCTTGCTTTAAGCAAATTGGTTGGTGAGTTGGGTTGTGACGTTTCAACGAGTAATTCTTCTTATTTATTGACTATAACCCCAAAATTTCACCTAATACATACTGATAATGGAAGTAATAAAGACCACCATTGATGGCGTAGTCATCATTCAACCACGAGTTTTTAAGGACGACCGTGGTTATTTCTTTGAGTCATGGAACGAGCGGGACTTTGATGCGCAAGTTCGTCCTGTACATTTTGTGCAAGATAACCAGTCAAAATCCTCCTATGGTGTACTCCGCGGCTTACATTTCCAGAAAGGTGAACATGCACAGAGTAAACTCGTACGTGTAGTGAAAGGGTCTGTTCTTGATGTAGCTGTTGACATCCGTAAAGGTTCCCCGACATTCGGCCAGCATGTGGCCGTGGAACTCACGGAGGATAACTTCCGCCAGTTCTTCATCCCTCGCGGCTTTGCTCATGGCTTCAGCGTACTCTCAGAAGAGGCCGTGTTCCAATATAAGTGTGACAACCTCTATTGCAAGGAGAGTGAGGGAGCCATAGCCTGGGACGATCCCGCCCTAGCAATCGATTGGCGCATCCCAGCAGATAAGGTCATCCTCTCAGAGAAAGATGCTCACCATCCTTGTCTCAATGATTCGACATACCTCTTCGACTATTCCGTCGATCTGTATAAATGATCATTGTGTTTGCACTTGGTGATCTCTAGATAATCTTTTCATTATTCCCGTCTCCCCCTAATCTTTTCATGTTTTCATCTTTTAACGTTTTCATATTCCCCTCCCTCACCCCGCAAGGTAAATCTGCGTTATCTGCGTCATCTGCGTGAGAAATAAAATAATAACTGCAATAAGCATATAAAATTAATCAATGAATATATTAGTTACCGGTGCCAATGGCCAGTTGGGCCAGGAAATTCAAATCGTCTCAAAGAATAGTCGCGACCATTACATCTTCACTGATGTGAGCGAGGGCTATGAGCATCTCGATATCACTAATCGTGACGATATCCGTCGCATGGTGAAGGAACAAGACATTCGTTGCATCATCAATTGTGCTGCTTGGACCAATGTTGATGCTGCCGAGACAGCTGGTCCTATTGTCGAAACCCTCAACGCCACTGCCCCTGGCTATCTAGCCGAGGCGATGAAAGAAGTTGGAGGCCTTATAGTGCACATCAGCACCGACTATGTCTTTGGCAAGGAACCTTATAACACACCTTGCAAGGAAGACCAACAAGGTACACCCACGGGAGTCTATGGCCTCACCAAACTCCATGGAGAACAAAACATCCTTGCAACTGGTGTGGAGCATCTCATCATTCGCACCGCATGGCTCTATTCAGAGTTTGGTAAAAACTTCGTCAAGACCATGCTTCGCCTCACTGCTGAGAAACCTCAGGTGAAGGTAGTCATAGACCAGTGTGGCACCCCTACTTATGCTCTCGACCTTGCTCAAGTCATTTTTGATATCGTTGAAAACCGCAAATATGAAGGCCATTCAGGCATCTACCATTATAGTAATGAGGGAGTGTGTAGCTGGTACGACTTCACGATGAAAATTGCAGAACTTGCTTGCCATAAGGATTGTGACATACAACCCTGTCACAGCAACGAGTTTCCGTCACCTGTTCAGCGTCCAGCATATTCGGTGTTGGATAAAACAAGAATCAAGAAGACGTTTGGCATTAAGATACCTTATTGGACAAATTCCTTGAAGGTCTGTATGAAGCGTCTTGCAGAAAGGAAATAACAACAGCAGTTATAGCAAAAGCATGTTTTTACAATATAGCAATATTTTACTGATAACAGGTTATATTGTTTGTTATTTTATTAGGATTTCGTAGAAGTCTCAAATAGATTATATATGGGACAGGATAATATTACGTCTCAAAGTAATCAGCGGATAGCTAAGAACACCTTGATATTATATTTCAGGATGTTCTTAATTATGGGTGTGTCTTTATATACCAGCCGTGTTATTCTAAATACACTTGGATGAAGATTGCGTGATGGCTTGGATGGGGCTTGTCAATAAGATAAAGAATAGAAATCAACTGATGTTTCAGGAAACAACAAAGTTCTCTAATACTTTCGATAAGGAGGGTTTTAATGGTTGTATCTTAAAGGGTCAAGGGAATGCTCTCAATTATCCAGACCCTTATTATAGAACTTCAGGGGATATCGATATTTGGTTATGGCCCAAAAAGAAAGCTGGAGAGTCGAACCGAAAGGTGATTGTGGACTATGTACACCAGTATTTCCCCCAAGCCAAGATGACTTATTTGCATATTGATTTCCCTACGAGAGCCAATGTTGCTGTGGAAGTTCATTTTTTTCCATCTTATTTGAATAATCCAATTAAGAATCGATATTTGCAGAAGTACTTTAACAACTTTAAAGAGAAGATTTCTAGGCATCTTGTCTATGTGAAGGGCATTAATGCCACAATAACTTTTCCAGCTCCCACTGATTCGTTTAATAGGATTTATCAACTTTGCCATATCATGCACCATTATTTCGATGAGGGTATAGGGCTTAGGCAATTGATAGATTATTATTATCTTCTGAGGAAAGGCTTTTCAGAAGAAGAGAGAATGGAGGACGTGAAGATTCTGAAAAGATTGGGAATGTATAGATTCGCCCAAAGTGTGATGTATGTTTTGAACGAGACTCTTGGGTTAAAGTCCTCTTACTTACTTGTTCCACCAAACAAGGAATCAGGCACCTTATTATTGAGAGATATCTTGCAAGGTGGAAATTTTGGTAAATATAATGCTGCATTTCAGCATAATGGTAGAACTATTAATATAAAGAGATTTCTGTATAAGACCTTACACAATTTGAGTCTGGTAAGGTCCTATCCTTCAGAAGCTCTCTGGGAGCCATGGTTTCGTACATGGCATTTCTTGTGGAGATTGCGTTATAGATAAAAACAGACGTTGTGAGGCTTAATAAATAAAATGACCGCTTTCGCATAATCTATTGGGGCATGGGAGATATGGATTGAATTACTTCCGTTGACCTTGATCTCTATCAGCCTCTAGTATGTTTTTGAAAAATTAATCGATTATTATATAGTATTTAAGAAATATCATTTTAACATTATATTTTATTATTTTTATTTATTTAATTCATGACATTATGAAAAAATTATTATTCATCGCTTCCATGTTCTTCTTGGGAATCAGCAGCTCGCAGGCTCAGGTTGCATACGAGAAGGCCAAGTTCTTTGACAACGTTTATCTTGGCGTTGAGGGTGGTGCTTCTACCAATCTCAGCTTCAATTCCACGTTCCCTCTCAACGGTGCTGCCGGTATCAAGCTGGGCAAGAACTTCAGCCCGGTGTTTGGTGCGAACTTTGAAGGTTTGGTGTCTTTTGGTGACAACCGTTATGCTAACTCCAAGACCTTTGCCAAAGCTCTGAACCTCGGTTTGAACGGTACGATCAACCTCACCAATATCTTCAAGGAGTACGACCCTGAGCGCACTTTCGAGGCTGGCACCGAGCTGGGTGTAGGCTATGCCATCCTCTTCGGCGACAAGTATCTCATTGCCGAAGACAACTACGGTGACGACACCGAGCTGACGGCTAAGGCTGGCCTTACCTTCGCCTGGAACCTGGGCGAGCAGAAGGCTTGGCAGTTCTATGTAGAGCCCGCTGTGTTGTGGAATCTCACACACGGTCCCGGCGATGCCATCCATTTCTCTAAGAAATACGCACAGATTGGCCTCTTCGCCGGTCTGAACTACAAGTTTGGTACCTCTAACGGCACTCACAACTTCAAGGTGTGGAACGTAGGCGAATTGAACGATCAGATTAACGACCTCCGCGCACAGCTTGCTGCCAAACCTAAAGAGGTGGTGAAAGAGGTGGTGAAGGAAGTGGTTAAGGAAGTTCCCACTACAACTACCAATACCATCAGTGTTGACAATCTCGTGTTCGTAACCTTCCAGCAGGGCAAGTCGATTCTTACCAAGGAGGCCAAGAAGGCTCTCGACGAGGTGAAGGCAGGTCGTCACGTACAGGTTGTGGGTACTGCCTCTCCCGAGGGTCCCAAAGAGCTTAACGACCGTCTGTCGCAGGCTCGTGCCGATGTTGTGGCCGATTACCTCAAGGGTAAGGGTGTTATCGTAGACGAAGCAACGGGTAAGGGCGTACAGGGCGTTACCTCTAACCGTTTGGCAGTGGTTTACGTGAAGTAAGCTATAACAGCATCAATATCATCAAGGGTATATCATCAAAATCTCATATTCTGATTTTGTGGATATACCCTTTTCTAAAGTTACTCTCTTGTAATATTTCAGTTAATACCATATACTTCTCCCAATAGACAATACAACTACTAATATGGAAAAGAAAACTCACTTATATCGATGTAACATTTGCGGTCGCGAGGTCGTGACCGACGGTACTGAGACCACTCCTCCCTACTGCTGCCATGAGCCGATGGAGCTGATAGAGGAGTAAACATGGTTTACACCCTATCAGGATGTTACTTCATGAGATTGTCTTAATCTCGCTCTACATTCTATGCATACCCTCAATATTTGAAATCTCGAAGTTTCCAAGTATCTGTAAACCCTTAGGGATTTTGATTTGTAAGAACATTCGGTCTCGTCTCTTTAGAAGATGCCTCCAAATTTCTTTGGCAATAGAGTCCTGAACAGAATTAAAAGATTCAGAAGGGGTATATAGTATCTATCATCCAAATCATATCATCGAATGAAAAAAAAGATACAACCGAAATTGTCCATAAGTCCTGAACCTGCGTCTTCGAATATTAGCCAGAGCGACCTCAAATCTCTGCTCAATGCTATGGCTGCAATGATGGAGGAGGGCACTCATAGGTCAATGACTTCTCAAAGGGTGAAAGGCTCCGGTAAGAAAGGCCTCAAGTTGACCTACCGGTTCAAGATAACCCTTCGCAACATCCACAAGCCTCCGGTGTGGCGGCGTGTCACCGTACCGGCAAACTTCACGTTCTCCGGCTTTCATGCCGTCATACAGGAGGCGTTCGGCTGGTGGAACGAACACCTCTATTGCTTCGGCGACACCCCTTACGGCCGACAACTCACCATTGCCGAACCTAACGAAGACGACTGGGAAGAGCCCGACTACAATGCCCGCGAATTCACGGTAGGCGAGTTTTTCGGCGAGGGCACCGGTGCGCAGAAGCTATGCTATGTCTACGACTTCGGTGACGACTGGATCCACGATATCAAGCTCGAGCAGGTGATACCCGAACTTGCAGCCCATGCCTCCTGCCTTGCCGGTAAAGGAGCCTGTCCCGAGGAAGACTGTGGTGGCGTGTGGGGCTATGAGGAGATGAAAGAAAGCGGCGAAATAGATCCTCACGATTTCGACTTGGAAGAAGCCGACGAGAGCGTGAAACAGATTAAACCGAAAGGATTCGGGCCGATGTTTGCAGAATGAGACGGGGTGCACAGCCGTCATCTCATTGCATCTTCAAGGCTCTTTGTCGCAAATTTGCACTTCTTGCGTCAGGAGCCGTTTATGACTGGGAAGTTTTAGCATTTGGTTGACTATTACTTGATGACCAAGCAACAAACTAATATCCTAAAGGGAATAGCCATACTCATGATGATGTTCCTGCATCTTTTCAGTAAGGTGGGTATCGGCTATGAAGGGTTGTGTCGGCCACTCATTTATATTGGTGATGAGCCATTGGTACATTTACTGACCAATGCCTGCAATCCTGTACCATTCTTCTTATGCCCGTATCATAGAGCATAAACATTTTGAGATGTTCGGTCCGGACGTGGACAAGAATCCCAAGACTATCATTTCTCGTGAATACTCTACCGAGTGGCAGCCGGGCATGGAGCCCTACTACCCCGTAAACGACCAGCGCAATACCGACCTCTATGCCCAGTACAAGGCTCTGGCCGACCGGGAAGAAAAGGTAATCTTCGGCGGCAGGCTGGCCGAGTACAAGTATTACGACATGGCTCCGATCGTGGAGAAAGTGATGCGGATGTTTTGAGGGGAAACCTTGTGTCATGACCATGCCGTATAAGCCATAAGGGAAAAGATGGAGTCTGTACGTAAAGAAAGAATGGCATACATGGACTTGGCTAAGTTCGCGGCAATTGTTTTGGTGTGCATAGGGTATGCTTGTAATCTGAGCAGTGAATTAGATAGTAAAGTTTTAGGATTTAGTTTATATGTTTTATGTATTCAACTGGTAAAAATAGAATAGCCAAGAATGCAATGTTTCTTTACATAAGAATGTTGCTAGTATTGTTGGTCAATCTATACATATCACGGTTGATATTAAATGGGTTGGGAATTGTTGATTACGGTATATATAACGTTGTAGGTGGTGTTGTTGGTATGTTTACAATTCTTAGCAACTCTTTATCAAATGCAATTAGTAGATTCCTAACATTAAGTATAGGACAAGAGCATGTTCAAGATACAAATATAATTTTTAATACTTCTATTTGTATTCAGGGCTTGATATCTATTGTAATTCTTTTTTTTTGTGAGCTTATTGGAGTTTGGTTCCTTAATTATAAAATGGTGATACCAATTTCAAGATTATATGCTGCAAATTGGGTTTTACAACTTTCCATATTCACTTTTTTGCTAGGATTAATAAGTGTTCCATATAATGCTTTGATTATTGCACACGAAAAAATGTCCGCATTTGCGTACATAGGTATAGTTGAGGTATGTTTAAAGTTTTTAGCTGCTGTTACTCTTTTTTATGTTAGCTTCGATAGATTAGTTTTATGGGCAGTTTCTTTATCTTTTATTTCATTGATAATAAGATTGATAACAGGTATCTATTGCTCACATTTTTTTCCTGAATGTAAAATTAAGTTTCTATTTGATAGAGCTGTTTTTAAGCATATGGGGGGATTTGCTGGTTGGAGTTTTATTGGAGAAGCAGCAGGGATTTTGAAGAATGAGGGAACCAATATACTTCTTAATCTATTTTTTGGGCCAATTGTTAATGCTGCCAACGGAGTTGCAATGCAAGTTAACTCAATTATTTTTCAATTTTCAAATGGATTTCTTACAGCTGTAAATCCACAAATAACCAAAAGATATAATGAAAGTTTTACCAAATCGTATCAGTTAGTAAAAGATAGTACAAGATTATGCTTTTGTCTTATATTCATAATTGTAATCCCTCTTTTGTACTCAACTAAATATCTTCTCAATATTTGGTTGCACAACGTTCCAGATTATAGTGTTTCGTTTGTTAGACTGATTCTTGTTCTAACGGTAGTAGAAGTATTCTGTTATCCAATGATAACATTACAAAGAGCCACCGGTGTCATGAGGAACTACCAACTGGTAACCGGTTCAATTCATCTTTTAAATTTTCCCTTATCTTTATTACTAATGAAAATAGGGTTTGAGCCAGAATGTGTTTATTATGTGGCTATATTTCTAGGAATAATAAATATATGGACAAGATTATATATGTTAAAGAGGATTATTCCTATTAAAATATCAGAGTTTGTACATGAAGTTGTATTAAGGGTATTATTCGTAATTTTAAGTACCTTTGTTTTACTTCTTATTTTACAGTCATATATACATCTCTCGGGTATTTTACTTTTTATAGTTTCGTTATCTATCTCCTTTATAGCATCTTATTTGTTTGGAATCACAAATAAGGAGAAAGAGAATATATTTTTATTTATCTATAGCAAAATTAAATAAAGATGAAGGTACTATATGTATTAGCTCCAAGTGATAGATTTAATTATGGGGACATGTTGTTTCCTTATATCATTCTGTATTATTTTAAGGGTATTTTTGATAGGATAGTTTTCTGTTCTACTACGAAATCAGACTTATCCTGTTATGGTGGTATTCCCACAGAAAGCTATAAAATTCTCTTTAGAGCAAATCCCTACAATCAAAATTTCCTTATAGTAGCAGGAGGGGATTCTCTATGTATAAATTGGCAGACTATCCTGAGTTTTGTAGATCCTTTTTCGCAATATCTTTATATTTTAGATTCAAAATTAAATACCACTCTTTTCTCTAAAATTTATAATAGATTGAAATTTCATGCTACAACTCGATTCCCCTATAGTGTTGGAAAATATGAATTTCCTAATTTTAGGGGTGTATTCTATAATGCACTTGGAGGAACTATTGTTGAAAATAATTTAAATCTATTGAATGATAAAGAAGTTTATAATATATTAAAGTCTATAGATTATCTATCCGTTAGGGATAAAGCTATACATAATATTTTATTATCAAAAAATATCAAGAATTTCTTGAGTCCAGATTCGGCTATATTGATGTCAGAAGTATTTTCTGAAGCTTTCCTTTTATCTAGAATTTCACATCTTTCATCGTCTATACTGAATGAAAAGTTTATTTTCTTCCAAATAAACGAGGAACACGGAAAAGCAAGGGAAGATTTTTTTTCAAGAGTTCTTGCAAGAGTAGCAGATAAGACACACTTACGTATATGTTTGTGTCCAATCGGAATTGCTCCTGGACATTCCGACCAGACTCCTTTATCGAAAATGTCTTCATTATTAGGCGATAAGTCTGTTTTTATAAAACATCCGAGTATTTGGGATATAATGTATCTCATAAAACATTCAGCAATGTATATTGGTACATCTTTACATGGGACAATTACGGCCATGAGTTTTAACGTCAAGTTTATAGCTCATGGTCCGGTAAAACTTGAGAACTATGTAGAAACATGGTGTAATCATACCAGTAATCGATTTATCGAAGATTACAGTAATTTGGAAGAAAATATTTTAGATGTGCTGAATAAAGATGATTTATGTAATTCGTCTTATCAAAAACAGAAAGTAAAACTTTCATTTGATAGTATTAAGAAAATAATGGCACAATGAGTAAGTATAGTTTTCTAGTTCCGACTTATAAGAATAAGTATTTAGAAGAATCGATACAAAGCATTCTGGCACAAACTTACGACGACTTTACGTTAATTATTTCTAATGATAATTCTCCTCATGATATTGAGAGTGTTGTAAACAATTATAGAGATAATAGGGTTGTTTATACAAAGAATAAAAAAAACTTCGGTGGCGAACGTTTGGTTAAGCACTGGAATAAATTAGTCTATGAATGTCAATCAGAATATTTGATTATGGCATCCGATGATGATATTTACGATTCTCGTTTCCTCGAGGAAATAGATATGCTTACAACAAAATATCCTGACTCAGATGTAATAAGAGCTCGTGTACAACGAATCAATAATCGAGGAGATGTAATAGCAAAAGAGGATATCTTTGATGAGTTCCAATCAGAAATAGAAGCAATACGTGGACTGATTTGTGGAAATACTATAGGATGTATTGGAAATTATGTATTCAAGACCGATGCTTTGAAAAGGGTTGGAGGATTTATAGATTTTCCCTATGCTTGGTTTAGTGATATGGCAACAGTGATTGCAATGGATAAGAACGGACAGGCAAATACTTCAAAAATATTATTTTCATTTCGTCTATCTGGTGAAAATATCTCTACCAAAGATCGGCACAAAGGAATAGAATTAGGGAAACTAAAAGCAACTATAGCTTTTGATAAATGGATGAGCGAGTATATTGTTGACATCAAGCATAGTAGTACCCTACACCAGTTTTTCTTTAATGAAATATTATCATGTTATAAACACAGGGTATATGGTCAAGCTGGTGACTATTCTTGGGCTATCCCCATATGGACTTGGCCCAAAATATATCAGAGATTTAAGCAAAATAAGTATTTTTTTAAACTCAGTTTTTTCAAATTTTTCGCCATCGCTGTATTAAATAGATGGTTCAATAAATTTTAAGCATCTTTGATAATGCAATTGGATATAACTTGTAGTACAGACGACAATTATGTACAGCATTGCATGGCAATGCTTTGCTCCGTGTTCGAAAATAATCGCACTCATTCTATAAAAGTTCACTTACTTCACCATGGTTTGTCCTTAGAAAAACAAAAAATGATGGAACAATTGGCAGGTAGGTATAATAATCAAATCATTTACTATGATGTTGATATAGATAAACTTTCATGCGTTTCGATTGCTGACAATCATCCGAATTTATCCATTGCAACCTATTTCCGTTTCTTTTTACCGTCTCTTCTTGAAGAGGACATTAAAAGGGTTCTTTACCTTGATTGTGATGTAATTGTCTTAAAGGATATATCAGAACTCTTTAACTTGGATATGGAGGAATATGGTGTGGCAGCGGTGAAAGATGCTACCCCTGGAACCAATGCTCATCGAATGGTGATGGGATTGGACTTAGGCGGAAGTGCTTTTTGTGCAGGTGTCTTAATGATAAATATTGATTACTGGAGAAAATATGATTGTCAAATGCATATGCTTGATTTTGCCTCAAAAATGGGGGGACATTTATTCATGGAGGACCAGGATGTTCTGAATCATGAATTCCGAGGACATTGGTTTCAATTGCCATATAAATATGGCTATGCACCCATGTCTATTGCTTCTTTAGACAAATCTCAGAAAATGGCAGACATCATAGAATATGTATGTGAACCTTCTATCATCCATTACGCTACTCACGTGAAGCCTTGGTTGGATATCAGAATCCCAGATGATGAGTATTATTGGAAGTATGTAAAACTATCAGGCTATCCCAATCCTGTCGAAACTCGATGCTTAGATAGATATAGGAATCCCATTCGCGTTACAAAGGTTCGTTATTATCTCAATCTTTATATTCATCCTTTTATACCAGATACCATAGAGATACTTTTAAGAGACATTTTCGACTTACTTGTTCTCTTTACAAGTGTTTTTAATAAAAGAAAATTTAGGGAATACAGAATAAAAAGGTGGTTAAGAAAATATACACATCAATAAGATGAAGATTTTGGCTTCTCATGTAGATTTTCGGCTTTTCAGCAAATACCGCTCTATGTTGATGGGCATTGCAATATTCGAAGTGATGCTTGGACATGCTATTGGCTGGAACGAGATAACTTTTTCTAATCCACTTATAAGCTTTGTGGTTTCACGACTCATCAGTACAGTTCACACGCCAGGTTTCCTTCTACTGAGCGGACTTGGATTAAGTTATTCTTATAGCCGAAATAATGATATAAAGCAATTCTATCTTAGACGACTACAGCGAATGTGGTTACCCTTTATTATGATGGCTGCGCCTGTTTATGCATTTATTTGCATGAAAAATGAAACGGGGGGGGGGGAGTACTTGATTATGTAGGTTGGGTAACGTCATTAGGATTTTGGTTTGGAGATGCCAACAGATGGTGGTACATAGCATTATCCGTTGTATTATATGCCGTATTTCCTATGCTATATAAATTGGCTCAAAACAAATGGATGTTACAAATATCTGTTTTCTCCATACTGTCTGTGCTTATATGTTACATCGTCTATCTTTGCTTTCCTATTTATTTTAGCAAGGTTTATCTTGCCTTAACCAAAATCCCCATATTCATTCTAGGTATTTGCATAGGGCGGTTTGCAATAGAAAAGAGAAGCATGTCAAGTTGTAAATATGTGACTCTCTTTTTATGCCTAATAGTATTATTTTTTATCCTTTCTAGGTTAGATAGTTTCTTTATGCATTATTGTGACTTAAGTGTATTTCCCATTACGATTTGGATAGTTTCTCTTATTTATGATATGCTGCAATGCTTTTCTGTAATAAAAGCTGTAACAAAAGTTTGGAGTTGGATGGGAAAATACACCTTAGAGTTATACGTTCTGCATCTTTTGTTAGCCAAAATATTGAATCCTGTGGGAAACATAAGTATGACATTATTAGTTCTGATAGTGCCATTAATACTGTGCGTCCCTGTTCAGAAGATAACACAAAAAATATCAGGCTTATGGATAAGGGTATAAAGTCAGGATATATTCGAAACGTCATAAGGATTGAAGGACTAGTAAAAATGTAAACCAACACAGAATGAACTCAGATAGCTTAAGAAATCCTGTTTTCGATATAATGAAGGGAATTACCATTCTTCTTGTTATCGTTGGCCATGCGGAAGGCTTACCTTTTCTCTTGAAGAATGGAATAACCTCATTTCACATGCCCTTGTTCTTCATCCTTGCTGGCTACTTTTTCCGTCCCAATCCCAATCTAAAACAAAAGCTGAAGAAAGATTCTGCGAGGATGCTCATTCCTTTTGTTGCTGTTGAACTCATCTTGATAGGATATAGTCTCGCCATATACTTTATTAATCAGAATCAATCGGCTCTTATAGGAACACTAAAGACGATAATATTTACCTGTGGTGTAAATCAACAAGTCTCTAACAGCGTTCCAGTATGGTTCTTAGTGGCTTTGTTTTGGGCACATACTATTGTTAATATAGCATTTGTAAAATTAGAAAGACACAAGTATCTCTGCTTGGTGGTGCTTTCGTTATCGGCAACATTCATATACGAATACACCCATTTTGATCTGCCTTTTGCAATCATTCAAGGCTGTTCAGCCATACCATTCCTACTGATTGGATATCTATTAAAATGCGATAAGCTCAAAAGCATTATATTGCCATTATTTGCGTTGGCAGTATATGTCTGCAATCTTCCATTCTCCAAACTTAATACCATGATATGTGCCTATGGTATCTATCCGATAGATTTTGTTGGTGCAATAGGTGGAACTTTTCTTATATACATGGTTTCCAGATATATAAGCCGTATTTCTGGGGGTGGATACCTTAACTGGGCAGGTATTAACTCTATGGTAATCCTCTGTGCTTACACCATAGAACGTTACATCAACATTTGGCGGTTCATACCTGGGTCGAATCCGTATGTTTTGATTGTTTGCAAAATCATATTCTGTTCAATAGTCGTTGTCTTGTGCTATCAGTGGCCTTTCACGAGAGCCATATTCAAATTAAGGAGATATTAGAATGAACATAACTTTTATAATAGAATCATCATATAATTCTGGTGGGATGGAAAGGGTTCTATCTATAATTGCGAATGCATTAACTAAACAGCATCACATTACAGTTATAACAGCTTTTAATGGTTGCAAAAAGGATTTCTTTCCTTACAAGTCTGATATTTGCAGGATTGACTTGGGATTAGACATAAATAATGAAAGTGATAAAACTCTACGCAATAAATACAAAGACAGACTATCTAATTATTTAAAGCAAAACAGGCAGGATTATGTTATTTCTTTAGGTAGTTTGGAATTTTTCTTTCTATACTCAATAGATGATGGATCAAAAAAAATAGTTTGGTTTCATTTTGCGCTAAATAGAATGTTGTTTAATACTCCTTTTAAAAAATATCCGCTCATGCATAAATTAATAGGAAGATTGAAACAACTCAGGATTATCTATATTGCAAAAAAATATGATAAAATTATCGTTTTATCCAAATCTGATTTGAGGATATGGAGAAGATTTACAAATAAAGTTGTTTGTATTTATAACCCTATCACAATACCACAGATAAGAGAAAAAGCAAATTATACAAGTAAGAAGGCAATTGCTGTTGGACGTTTAGATTATCAAAAAGGATTTGATTACTTAATAAATGCTTGGAAAATCGTAAACGCAAAACATAGTGATTGGGTATTAGATATTTATGGGGACGGCCCTTTGAAATATGAGTTGCAGCATCAAATTCTAATAAATAATCTTGAAAGCAAAATTTTCTTGAAAGGAATATGTAATAATATAGAAAAAGAATATCTATCACATTCTATATTTATCCTAACTTCAAGGTACGAAGGCTTTGGTCTTGTGTTGCTTGAAGCTGCATCTTGTGGTTTACCATTAGTCTCATATAATTGTGAGTTCGGCCCATCAGAAATAATTGAACATGATAAAAATGGCACATTAATAGAACCTGTTGGTGATATTTACGCATTGGCAAATGCAATTAACGATTTGATAGAAAATGAAGGCAAAAGGTGTTTCATGGGAAAAGAAGCAAAGAATATGTCTTCAAAATTCTCCTTGGAAAACGTAATTCAGGAATGGACTAATTTGTTTTCTCCTAAATCAAGTTATAGAGAATGAGCGTTTACCTATAGCAAAATAAATCCATAAAATGATAAACAATTCTGTTTGCAACATTTCATATTATAAACTTTGAATACCAAATGACAATAATTCTGATTTCATTATGTACCCCAACACTAAATAATATTCGTGCTGCTTCTGCTTTACCCTATCATCTGATAAAGGGAGCTAAAGAGGTTGATGAAAAAGAAGAATTTGAGATATACTCTTACAACATCAATAATATAAATGAGCAAGATATTAAGAATGTTGAAATAGAACTCAATACCAAAATTCATTTGCTGAAAAAGTCTTGGTGGATGATTTGGATGTTCAAGTTGCACCTTGGCTTTCTTAGAATCCTGCTCAGGCTGCCATATTTAGCGTATTTACACTTACCTAAACACATTTCTGAAGAAATAAGTAAAGGAGATCCAGACATTATTTGGATATATGGAGAAGAGTTGGCAGGATTAGCTAGACTTTTCCCTAAAGTTAGGCGAATCGTCACCATGCCCGACTGCGAATCAATGTACTATCACCGATTATTACGAAAGTCATTTGGCACTTCATCTTTACTAAAGACTCTAAAATACACTTATGCATATTATCAATATAGGAAAATGGAGCATGAGAACTGTGTAACAGCTGATAATGTAACATACCATTTCGTAGGTAAGGCCGACGAGGATTTTTACAAAGAAATCAACCCAAAAGCTAAAACGATTTTCCTTTCCCACCCTCTCTACCAAACTTGTGATGGTGCAGTAGGATTAAAAGAAAAACAATTCCATTCACCCATTCGCGTGGTAATTGCTGGACGTAATGACATTTATCAGCAGGAAGCAATAAACCATTTAGTTGAAGCACTTTGTTATAAAGAGGTAGCTGTCAAGTTATCCTCGGCCTATCACATCACATTTTTAGGCAAAGGTTGGGATGAACCTGTCAACAGCCTGAAAGACGCAGGCTGGCAAGTAGACATTAAGACATGGGTTGATGACTATGCCGAAGAGCTGCAGCAGCACGACATAGGCTTGTATCCCATATCAGTAGGCACAGGTACAAAAGGAAAAGTACTCGATGCATTTGTCAATGGTCTGCTGGTAATAGGTACACCTTTCGCACTAGAGAACATTGCTGTTAATGTAGCATGTTTTGAGGATTATGATAATGAAACTGGTGCACTCTGCTACAGCACAGCTCAAGAGGTTATAAACATTCTTGCTGATGTAATGAAACATCGAAAAAAATACGAACATATAGCCCAAATAGGGCATAGAAGGGTTCTAAAATATCACGATAGAAAGTCTGTTGCACAATATTTATTTAGTCCTTTACAGAAATAGATCATGTGGTTATATCTGATTTTGTTTTTCATACCTGTTGGTGGCTATTTCGCGACACTTAAAGGAAATAACAGAAATGTGCTCTTTTTGGGTGGATATCTAACATTGCTTGCATTGTTTGTAGGATTGTCTGATATGTTGGGTGGGTATGATAGATATATTTATGGCGAAGTATTTGATAGTATTGCAAATATGACAACCCATCGCGAAAACTATGCACTTAATGGAGCGTTTTATTATTTCCCAGGAGAAGCGGGTTATACGCTCATTAACATTATATTCTCTTTTTTTACGGAAAATCGATATATTTTTATTTTCTTCTATACCCTCCTCATCTATTTACTCCTATTCATATCACTTAAGGATTATGCCAAGAACTACCATTTGGCACTTATTTTGTTCATGGGATTATGGTTCTACTTTTCCTTTACTTACCTGAGACAGGTGCTCGGAGCAACAGTGGCATGGCTATCTATACGTTACATCGTAAAAAGAGATTTCATTAAGTTTCTACTTGTTTTCCTTGTGGCATGGTCAATCCATAAGTCCGCTATCATCTTCTTCCCCATCTATTTCATACCAGTAAAAAAGTTCTCAAAGCAATTTATCATTCGCTTCATGCTCCTTGTTTTAATAGTGGGAATATCTCCAATCCCTAACGCATTATTCAGTGCCTACGGTGATGTCTCTGTAGTAGAACGTGCTGCAGACTACAACGCTTCGGGAGGTATTCGTATTGCTTACCTCTTGGAATCAGGATTTTTCTTGATACTATTATTGTCTCAATATCGATATTTGACAGCGAGAAAGACTGATATCGTTATGTTTAATATAGCTTTGTTATTTTGTGCCATCTTACTGTTTTTTATCCAATCTGAAAATGGAGGACGACTATCCTGGTATTACATGATAGGACTCATTGTGACGTTAACCAACCTTCTTACTATAGGTAGAAATCGAGAAATAGTGTCCTTCATGATAATTGCACTTTGCTTTTTCCTTTACGTTCGCATTTATAATGACTGGCAAGTTTTCTTAAATTTGTATCCATACAAGACCTTCCTAACAAACGGCTTTAGAAAAGGAGATTATAGCTATGACAACTATGAATATGACCATTCATACGACAAGAACAAGTTGTATAGAGTGCCATTTAGGTGTGAGATCAATATTGTCCCAAAGGATAATGGGATTGATAATAAGCAAAAACACATATTAGAATGAATCATAACTCTGTCCGTTTGTCAAATATGGAACTACTGAGACTAGTTGCTATGCTGCTGGTGCTCATCACTCATGCCTGCTTTCTATCCACAGGAGTTCCTACAACAGAGGATAGTTATTTGCATCCTTTAGCTACTTTTATGCGCTTTTTCTTTACCTCTCTCTCTTGTGTATGCGTTAATGTGTTTGTACTCATATCCGGGTGGTTTGGCATAAATCTAAAATGTACGCGACTATTATCTTTCTTGTTTCAAATAGTGTTTTTTTCCTTATTAGTGCTTTTATTGGTAATTCTATTTACAGATGAATTAGTCTTTACTAAAAACATGCTTGGAACGATTTTGATGTTGAATCCGTCGGACTATTGGTTTGTTAAAGCCTACTTAGGGCTGATGATTCTTTCTCCAATAATTAATGTGTGGATAAATCAGGGTAAAGAAAGAGACATTGTTGTCTTCTTGATTCTGTTCTATAGTTTTCAGACTATTTACGGATGGGCTAGCCTGTATGGTGCTCAGTGGATAGAAGGAGGATACTCTGCATTTTCCTTCGTTGGGCTCTATGTTTTATCTCGGTATATAAGATTATATGGGTTAAGGCGATGGGAGTTGTTTATAGCAAAACGAAAACTCGGAATGCCAAAGGCAACGTTCTATGCCTTATCCTATCTGTTCATAACTCTACTCTTATCCGTTGTAGCCTTCGGGGTTACTCGCTTTGACCTTCACGTTGCAGGTAGATTGTTTACATATACTCAGCCATTAGTTATATTAGCAGCAATTTGCCTATTACTGGCATTTTCAAGACTGCATTTCCAAAGCAAGTTCATCAATAGTATAGCAGCATCATGCTTCGCCGTCTATCTTCTCCACGGCAATGAGCTGCTGCTCCGCCCTGTTTATGGACAGACTATTAAATTTTGGTTTGAGAATGACGGCACTTTATTGTTTGCTACGCACATAAGTATTTATATTGCAGCATGGTTTACTATCGCTATTCTAATAGATCAGGTAAGACTGTGGCTGTGGAATGGTTTCTCACATTGAGCTTATATGTTGATTACTATACTCACACCTACTTATAACAGAGCAACACTATTGCTACGCCTTTATAATTCTTTGAAAGACCAAAGATGCAAGAATTTTGAATGGATTGTAATAGATGATGGTTCTACAGATAACACTTTGGAAGTTATGCGTGGAATTATAGATGAGCCGTTATTCAAAATTATCTATATTAAGCAGGAAAATGGTGGAAAACACAGGGCTGTAAACAAGGGTGTAAGCATAGCAAATGGCGAACTGGTATTTATTGCTGACAGCGATGACATACTGCCTGAAGATGCTATTACTACTGTTGCTGATATGTGGAGGAAAATTGACAACAAAGATACATTTGGTGGTATGGCGGGACTTGACATGTCGATTAGCAGTAGGAAGATTATTGGTTCAGGACTGCCAAAAGATTATATCGATTGTAATGCTATAGACATTAGATATAAATGCCATGTTGAAGGAGACCTTAAAGAAGTATTTAGAACTAGTGTACTGAAAGAATTTCCCTTTCCAGAAATAGACAATGAAAGATTCTGCCCCGAAGCATTGGTGTGGAATAGAATTGCTCTTAAGTATAAACTAAGATATATCAACAAGGTTATTTATTTGGTAGAATATCAACCAGAAGGGCTAACTTCAAATATAGTAAAAGTAAGGATGAAAAGCCCTATCTCGTCTATGATGTGCTATTCTGAGATGACACAACTCAACATTCCGTTTAAAGATAGAATGAAAGCAGCTATCAATTACTGGAGATTTCGTTTCTGTATTTCCAGAAAAGATATTCCATCTCTTTCTGGCAGATGGTTTTGGACAGCCCCCATAGGGTGGTTGATGCACCTTAAAGATATCAGGACAACAAAGTCATGAGAATACTCCAAGTTATAACTTCTCTAAAAATCGGTGGCGCCGAGCATATCGTGGTACACCTTGTGAAACTCTTGAGACAGAGGGGGCATGAGGTGGACGTGGTGGTGTTCAACGGTGAGGAGACCTCATTTACGGACGAACTGAAAGCGATGGGGTGCAAGATTTTCAGTTAGGTCATGGTTTCTACGACTTGAGATATATTGGCAGGTTAAGGAAAGTCATGCGCGATTACGATATTATCCATACACATAATTCCTCCCCACAGCTCTATGCGGTTTTGGCCAATATCGGGATAGGGAGGTTGCTTGTGACCACTGAGCATTCGACAAACAACAGAAAGCGGGAACATCCAATATTCGCCTCAATAGACAAGTGGATGTACAACGGGTACAATAAAATTGTAACTATCAGTGATATTGCTGAACAGCAGCTCTGCGAGTATCTGGGGCAACATGCCTTGCGAGGGTTAAAAGAGCGGATATTGACTATCAATAATGGGGTTGACGTGCAATATTTTTATGAGGCTAGACCTTTGCCAGAGCTTGAACATCATGATAAATTTGTTACCGTGATGGTAGCGGGGTTTCGTGAAGCTAAAGATCAGGATACGGTAATCAAAGCAATGGCACTCCTGCCAAGCGAATACGAATTTTGGTTAGTGGGTGATGGTGTGCGTCGGCAGGAATTGGAAGACTTGATCAAGAAGGTACAAGTAGCGAATAGGGTGCGATTGCTGGGAATCAGAAGCGATGTGCCCAACATACTAAAGTCGGCAGATGTCATTGTCATGTCGTCACATTGGGAGGGATTGTCGCTTTCGAACATTGAGGGAATGTCATCAGGCAAACCGTTTATTGCCAGTGATGTCAAAGGTCTACGCGAAGTAACCGAGGGCTATGGTGTTCTTTTCCCACAAGGTGATGCTGAGGCACTGGCAGGTATCATCCGACAGTTGCACGATGACCCTGTATACTATCAGGATGTGGCGGAACGATGCTACTCTCGCGCACAGCAGTATGACATCCAAAAGATGGTGGAGGGGTATGAGCAGGTGTATCTATCACTTATTAATGAATGATTACAATGTATAGACACGGATTGAAACGGCTAATTGATTTCTCGATTGCACTGGTAGCTGTCATTATTTTGGCGCCTATTTTTCTGGCCTTGACCATTTGGCTCTATTTTGCAAACAAAGGAGCAGGGGCGTTTTTCTTTCAGGAACGGCCGGGACTTAACGGACGGATATTTAAGGTGATGAAATATAAGACCATGTCCGACGAGAGAGATCAGTATGGTCAGTTATTGCCTGATGAGAGGAGACTTACTCGAGCGGGGCGCTTTGTAAGGTCTACTTCTTTGGATGAGTTGCCACAGCTTTTTAATGTTTTAAAAGGAGACATGGCTTTGATAGGGCCAAGACCTTTGCTACCTCAATATTTACCATTATATTCTAAAGAGCAGATGCGGCGACATGAGGTGAGACCTGGTATCACAGGATGGGCACAGTGTCATGGCAGGAATACTGTTTCGTGGAGCGACAAATTCAAGATGGATGTATGGTATGTGGACCATCTTTCCCTCCTTACAGATTTAAAAGTGATAGGGTTGACATTGAAGACAGTGTTTAGACGTGAAGGTATCAGCTCTGAATCATCGGCCACCATGGAGGCTTTTAACGGTAATAATTGATATTGTGTAAAAAATTTTATTTATCTTTGTCGGGAAATTAACACGAAATTATGCTAAAAGACATTGCAATTTATGGAGCCGGAGGTTTTGGTAGGGAAGTAGCCTGCCTGATCAGGCTTATTAATGAACAGAGTCCGCAATGGAACTTGATTGGTTTTTTTGATGATGTTAAAGCAGTTGGCACAGAAAACGAGTATGGCAAAGTGCTTGGAGGCATAGATGCGTTGAACGCATGGGAGAAGCCCTTGGATATAGCTATAGCCATAGGTAGTCCACAAACAGTCCATCTGATCTCATCAAAGATAAATAATTCTTTGGTGGATTTTCCCAATCTTATCTCTCCTGACACTAAATTCTTGGATAAAGACAACATAGCCTTGGGTAAGGGTAATATCATAGCAGTAAGTTGTTCTTTTTCCTGTGCGGTGAAGATAGGTGACTTTAATTCTTTCAATAGTCATATCAATGTAGGGCATGATGCGGAGATTGGAAATTACAATGCTTTGATGCCCGGTGTGAAGATTTCTGGCGGAGTGAGAATAGGCGAGGAGAATTTCCTTGGCGTGGACTCTGTTGTCCTACAGTATCTCACAATTGGTCGGAATACCGTGATTGGTGCAAATAGTGTAGTCATTAGAAAAACAAAAGATAATAACACGTATGTAGGTAATCCTGCAAAATTAATCAAGTATTAGGAATATGGATATCAATCAGTTTATTGAAAATTTCACGGAGCAGTTTGACGAGTTGGAGGCAGAGGTGTTGAAGCCCGAAACTAAATTCAAGGAATTGGATGAGTGGTCTTCTCTCGTTGCTCTTTCAGTTATAGCGATGGTAGATGAGGAGTATGACGTTACCATCAAAGGCGATGACATTCGGAACAGTGATACTGTAGAAGATTTGTTCCAAATAGTAAAATCCAGAGCATAATGGCCTATCTCTCTATACAGAATGTTGCCATCAGGGGTATCGCAGCCTGCGTGCCTCCTGCTATTGACGAGAACCTGACTGCTCCGGTCTTTATTGAGGGCGAGGCTGAAAGGGTGATTGCTCAAACAGGAATAGAGAGGAAACATGTCCTTACTGATGATATTTTGGTATCAGATCTTTACCAGAGAGCTGCTGAGGAACTGATAGAGCGATTAGGCTGGGAAAAAGATTCTATCGATGCACTATGTGTGGTGTCGCTTTCTCCTGACTATTTGGAGCCACCCACTGCTTGCATTATGCAAGACCGTTTGGGGCTGCCAGAGAGTTGTCTGACCTTGGACATGAATCAAGGCTGTCCGGGATGGGTCAATGGATTGGCAACTCTGTCTTCTCTTCTATCAAATGGCTCCATTCTCCGTGGCATTCTTCTTAATGGAGATGCATCAACATTGTTGAGTTCATCTCAGGACAAGGAGTGTCGGCCGCTTTTTGGTGACGCAGGCATAGCCACAGCTATAGAATATGTAGCTGGAGCACCGGAGATGCAGTTTGAGTTTGGCACAAGGGGCAAGGATTTCAAGGCAATATGGCGTGAGGCTGGTGGTCTCCGTGCACCAATCACCGAGGAATCACTGCAGATGAAGACATACGGGGAGCACGTGGTACGCCGGGATATCGATTGCGTAATGGACGGCATGAGCGTGTTTGCATTTGGCATTTCGGTGGCACCGAAGAGTGTGAAAAGTCTATGTGAGCATTTTAGCATAGACTTGGAAAAGACAGACAAATTTCTGATGCATCAAGCTAACCAGTATATGAACAGTAAAATCCGAAAGAAGCTCAAGGTGCCTGAGGAAAAGGCTCCAATGTGCCTGAAGGATTATGGCAATACGAGCAGTGCCTCTATTCCCCTGACTATGGTTACCCAATGTCATGAAGAGTATGAGGAAAGAAGGCTTGACAATGTGGCTTGTGCTTTCGGAGTTGGACTGGCATGGGGTAGCGTTCACTTTGTGACGGATCATATTGTTTGTCCTGAGGTTATCATATATTAAGTAGAAATGTATAATCCATTTAGTTTACTCGGGAAGACTATTCTTGTAACGGGAGCCTCGTCTGGAATAGGTCGTGCCACGGCCATAGAGTGTTCAAAGATGGGCGCTCAGCTGATTGTCACAGGTCGTGACAGGCTAAGACTTGAGGAGACTTGGGGAGCACTCCAAGGGGAGGGACATCTTCGATTGGTGTGTGACTTGTCAGATGAGTCACAGATAGATAGTTTGGTAGAGCAGATGCCTGAGATTCAAGGACTCGTCAACAACGCAGGAATATCTAAGCTGACTCCCGTCAATTTTATAAAGAGTGTGGACCTAAGTGATATTCTTCGTACTAATACAGTTGCTCCTATCACTTTGATGCAAAAGCTCCTGAAAAAAAAGAAGTTGGGCAAAGAGGCTTCGGTCGTATTCACCAGCTCTGTTGCTGGAATAGGATATTCGTCCACCGGCAATGGCATGTACTCTGCAAGCAAAGGGGCCATCAGTGCATTCATCAAAGCTGCTGCCATAGACTTAGGTCCCCGGCATATCCGTGTGAATGCTGTGTGCCCGGGAATGGTGAATACCCATTTGATAGATGATCCGATGATTCAGGCTCAGATTCAGGAAGATATGCGAAACTATCCGTTGGGACGTTATGGGGAGCCAGAAGAAATAGCCTGGAGTATCATTTACCTGTTGTCGGACGCATCTAAATGGGTGACCGGTACAAATATGATAATTGACGGCGGATTAACAACAAGATAACATTTATTCAATATGACAAATTTAGAAAAATACAACAAAGCTTTTACAGAGAATCTGGAAATCAAGGAAGAGCAGCTCGCTGGTCTTCAATATCAAGGTACTGAGTTGTGGGATTCTGTAGGCCACATGACATTGATGGCTGCCATTGAAGATGCCTTCGACATTATGCTCGAAACTGATGATATCATCGATTTCTCTTCCTATGAGAAGGGCAAGGAGATTTTGAGTAAGAATTATGCCATTGAGTTCTGACACCTTTAAGGGCCAGACGGTGATGATCACCGGTTGCAACCGGGGCATCGGTCGTCAGGCTGTGGAACTGTTTGCCCAGCATGGCGCGAATCTCATCTGTTGTATCAGACAAGAGAATGCTGAGTTTTCTGCTTTTGCTGAGCAGCTGCAACAGGAGTTTCTTGTAACCATTGAGACGGTTTGCTTTGACCTTATTGATGAGGATAGCATCAAGTCTGCTATCCGGCAGATGGTTGTAGACAAACGTCAGATAGACGTGCTGGTCAACAATGCTGGTGTGGCGACAGGTGGATTCTTACAGATGACGTCCATGAAGCAACTGAAGGAGGTGTTCCAGATCAACTTCTTTTCTACGGTTCTCATCACTCAGTTGGTTTCCAAACTGATGATGCGTCGTCGGAAGGGTGCTATCATCAATATGGGGTCTGTGGCTGGTCTGGAGAATTTCGCAGGCTACACGGCAT
>Ga0183095_11165_pt1 | contig 27970 bp, 24 predicted proteins | sample BioMet4_FD_130346 | JGI IMG/M metagenome (GOLD analysis project Ga0183095, IMG submission 130346) | Microbial communities from bioreactor (seeded with sewage sludge) at LBNL, California, USA - Biofuel metagenome 4 (v2) (version 3) | ecosystem: Engineered > Bioreactor > Anaerobic > Unclassified ...
CCTGACTGTTAATCAGGGGGTCGTTGGTTCAAGCCCATCCTGGAGCGCAAGATTATCAAGGAGTTACAGAGTTGTAACTCCTTTTTTTATGCCATATCTGCGACAATATTTTGCCACTTCTTTATCAATTCGATAATACATAAAGAAGTCAAACCTTGCCACAAACTTATTTTTATTTTGATCTGTTGAAGAGTATTTTTTCTTAAAGATGCTCATTTTTTATTTTACAACGTAGGATTTTTTTCGTTTCTTTGTCTAATGAAATAAACGCTCAAAACAGAATGTCTGACGAACAGCTGATAGAACAAATTTTATCGGGCAATAAAGAAACTTTTCGCTTGCTAGTGGAAAAATACCAGCAACAGGTTTTCCGCATAGCAATGGGGTATGTCCATTCCAAGGAAGATGCCGAGGACATTGTCCAAGAAGTGTTTATTCAGGTATATCGCTCACTGAATTCCTTCCAGGGGAAATCGGAATTTTCCACATGGTTGTACCGCATTACGATGAATACAAGTTTGAATAGCTTAAATAAGCGGCATAAGTTGTTTTCAGGTCTTGCGGAAAATCTCAAAAACATATTCAATAGGTCAGATGATGAAAAGACTGCACAACAGCAGATGGTAGAATCCGAAATGGAACAAGCTATCAAAAAAGCGATAGATCAACTTTCTGATAAACAACGCATGGCTTTTGTGCTGAGCAGATACGAAGATTTATCTCAACGCAAAGTTGCAGAAATAATGGAAACCACAGAAGGCGCAGTAGAGCAACTTTTGCAACGAGCTAAGAAAAATCTACAAAATAAATTGAATAAGCTCGTAGGAAATTAAAAAGATGATTGTCTAACACATAAAGAATCCACAGAAATGAAGATGGAAGATTACATAAATGATGTCATTGATAAAGAGAAGCAGGTACAGCCTAATCCTTTTCTTTCCACTCGCATCATGGCAAGATTGGAATCTGAAACGGCAAGAGAAGCTAAAAGAATACCAGCTTGGCAAAAACTTGCAGTAGCGGCAAGTCTGGGTTTGGTGGTGATGATGGGAGTTGGAATCGGAAATACCAGATATTCAAATAGTAATACTTCTAGCAGCTTGAATATTAACGATTCCCAAATAGAAGGCTTGAATTATTATATAGCAATGGATTATGAATAGAACAAACAAAATACTCGTATGGGTGATCATATTGCTTGCTTTGCTGAACATCACGACTATCGGAACTATTCTTTATCATAATCAACGAGATAAAAAAGTTGCGGAATCAATCGTGTTTGATCAGGGCCGGAACCCCCTAAACGGACGTTTCTTCAGACAGAAATTAGGCTTTGATGATCAGCAAATGGAAGCTTTTCGTACAGCAAATCGAGAGTTTCAGCCCAAAGCTAAAGAAGTTATCTATGTGCTTGACTCGCTTAAAAAACAGATCTTCTTTGAAATTAACAAGGAAAAAGTCGATACACTGAAGTTAAGGCAACTGACTGAAAGTATAGGAAGCAGCCATGCAGAACTGAAAAAAATAACAAACGATTTCTACTTACAAGTAAAGGACATTTGTGATGAAGGACAATGCGAACAATTAAAAGACGCATTTGAGCCATTATATAACGACCAGGTAAATACAGGGTGTTGTAAAGAAAGAGGAACACTGTGCAGACCTGGGTCAGAAAGAGGTTATGGTGCCGAACTCAACAGAAATAGTAACAATAACAATTAAATATCCAAAAAAGGAATAGATTATGAAAACAACAAATTTAATTTTAAGTGCTGCATTAATCATGTCAGTAGGCCTTGTTTCTGCTCAAAATGTTCAAACTGCAAAATCAAGTAAGAACGTTAAAACTCAAACATCTTATGTTGATAAGAACAACGATGGCGTATGTGACAACTATGCTGCCGGAAACCACCAAGGCTGTAAGAGAGGCCAGGGATTACATAACGGAAAAGGCCAAGGTAAAAACTTCGTAGATAAGAACAACGATGGCGTATGTGACAACTATGCTGCTGGAAGCCACCAAGGCTGTAAGAGAGGTCAGGGGCTACATAATGGCAAAGGAAGCCAAGCAAATTTCATAGATGCAAATAAAAATGGGATTTGCGATCGTCAGGAAAATCTTAAATAGTTCTTTAGCTCTTAACATCTGGCAGATTAGACCCGATGTTAAGAGCTTTTTATCATTTTCTTAACTCATTATGTTAAGAATGAAATATCTTTCTTCAATCTTGTAACCTTTTAACATAGAAACATCTGTTTTTTTCTAATTTTTCGAGAATTTTGTAGGTATAATAAATTAATTGTAGGGTATTTGGGTTTTACTTCGGATACATTACAAAGCCAGTACAATTGTATTTTGACTAAGGAAGATTTTAAATATCTATTTGAGACCTACTTTGATTCGGTACGTAGTTACCTGTATTATCGGGGTGCAAATACGGATGATGCATCAGACATAGCCCAGGAGGTCTTTATGCGGCTTTGGGAGAAACAATTCGTTGTAGATCAAAAGACGATAAAACCTCTTCTCTATAAAATCGCTGGGGATATGTTTGTAAGTAAGTACAGACGTGAGGTGCTGGAAATGAAGTACATAGCTTCACACAAACTTCAGGATGATGAATCCTCGACAGAAGAAGATTTGAGTCACGAGGAGTTACAGGATAAGTATCAAAAAGCACTTAATAGCTTGAACGAAAAGCAACGAACCGTGTTTCTCATGTCAAGGGTCGAAGAACTAAAATATAAAGAGATAGCTGAACGGTTGGGGTTAAGTGTGAAAGCTGTGGAAAAGCGAATGAGTGCAGCGTTACAATTTTTCAAACAGTCATTATTATAATCAAAATATGATTATTAAACATACATATTCCGATAAAGAAAATGTCGTGATTCCAAAAGAATTAGACGATATTATTCTCAATACCCGGCCAGAATGGACTCGGGCGAAAGAGGATATCTGGAAGGAGATGGAAGCAAAGATAGATGCTAGTCCGGTTGAAAAGAAAATTCAGCCTATCCGACATTTCAGGGTGCTGAAATATGCAGTAGCGGCATCTGTTGCATTGTTGATATCTTTTGGTGCTGCAGCCTCACTATATACTAAGAATGTACTTACAGCAGCAGTTGAGAAGAGCTTTCTTTTACCTGACAATTCCAAAGTCATTTTGCACGCTAATTCGTCTTTGAGCTATAAACCATTGATGTGGATGTTTAGCCGAACCACAACGCTGGATGGCGAGGCATACTTTGAAGTAGAGAAAGGGAGTAAATTCGAAGTTGTTTCTGAAAAAGCCAAGACAGTGGTTTTAGGGACACGCTTTTTAGTTACGGCTCGCAAAAACGAGTATCGTGTGAATTGTGACCAAGGTAAGGTGATGATCATAGAGTCTGTTCAGAAAAACGAAGTGGTAATAGCAGCAGGTCAAAAAGCAACGTTGAAGACGGATAAAAAGTTTGAAGTTATTCAACAGCATCAAAACAAAAGCAATGGGATTAACTCTGAAACAATCGTATCTGCAAAAGGAAATGAGATAACTATTTCGGAAGACGAACCGAAGTTCGTTCCGAAAGACGAGATGAAATCCGAGCCATCAAGTCAGAAGATAAATGGTCAGGAGAGAATCCGTTTGCAGGAACCAACCCAGCCCGATATAAGACCGAATGTAACAAGTGGAATAAAGGAAAATTATTTTAAAGCTAACGAGAGGGCTTCGGACGCACTGGCTAGTAAACCACAAAACGAAAATCAAGTTCGGGCAACTCTTCAAAAGCCTGAAGAGGAAGCATCCACCAATAGTTCAGAATCTTCTAAATCGCGTTTCAGAAACTCATTGACGCAAAAACAAATTGATATTCTTGAAGACAAGAAGATGGACAGAGCTGAAAAACAAAAAGCATTTATGAAATCCTTGTCAAGTGAGCAAAGACAATTGCTTAAGGAACAGAATGGAAATATGGGAATTGGCAATGGGGGACAAAAGAATGTCAATGCTAATAACGGTAACCCTAAAAACGCTATGAAGGATAATATGAAAACAGAGCAGAAGGGACATAAAAGCCAGTTGCCCAATACTCCGGTTGACAAAGGAAATAATGGGCAACAAAGAGGTAGAGGGAATCAACCACCAAAATAAATCATCGGTATAGACAGATATATAAATCGAAATAATTACTCCCAAAAGTAGGGTGTTGCAAGAGTTATTCGGTCTATAAGCAAAACAAAAAAGAAATCATTTAAATATTGAGTTATGAAAACAAAAACAATTTTCGGGATACTATTTGTAGCTTCACTATTTTTAGCAACAAATACTTTTGCTCAATCTACAAATAAAGGAGCAAAAGACCAAACTAAGTCTAGGACTGAAAAGAAAGACCAGCTGAAAGATCAAACCGATGATCAGTTGAAGGAACAGAAAAGAGATCGTGTCCACGACCCACTTGAAAAAGCTGATGAAGTTCAAACAGAAGATCAGGTACAAGACCAAACAAAGGAAGCAATCAATGATCAGGTGAAAGAACAGAGAAAAGACCGTATTCACAATCAGGTTGATGTTGCAGACGAAACTTTAACGACAGACCAGGTGAACCCAAGCGCAGCAAATCAGGTTAATGCTGATATTCAAGGCATGGTAAATAAGAAGAACCGCGAAGCATTCAAATCGTCACTTACTCCTGAGCAAATCGCACTGCTTCAAGATCAAACCATGACAAGAGCTGAAAAAAGAGCCGCATTTGTGAATTCTCTTTCTGTTGAACAACGTAGCTTGATGAAATCACAGTATAGTGGAACTCGGAAACAGATGAGAAGCAGAGTGGCAAATCAGGCTAAGAATCAGGTCAAGGAGCAACAGCGCAAGCAAATTAGAGAGAACCAGAATATAGCAACCGGCAGCCAGCAAAAGCAAATGAAAGAGCAAATGAAGCAAACTGCCAAAAATGCAAGAAAAGGCGGCAATAATAAAGGCGGCGGCAAATAAGAGATCATAAACAATTGTAACTTAGCTAGCTTTTGGAAGAGTGTGAATTCTTCCAAAAGCTTTTTGCTAGTTTGTCGCGAGATTTATTTAATTTTGAGTACTTTTGAAGTAACTTACAATTAAATATACCGTTCAACAATTATGCCGGTATTAGTGTGCCCCATGTGTAATAATCAAAGAACAAATACATGACATGAAAAAAGTATTATTCATCATGTTTCTTCTTATCAGTATTTCAGCTACTGCCCAGACCGATAGGGTTGATTCGTTACTAAATGATTTGATCTTTAGTGATGAAAAATTATTGTCTGAAATATCCTTGGATAAAAAAGATTTTATATATGGAGGTCTCAATTATAGTAATAAAACTTTTTTCGCAGGTAGGGAGATTGGTACAAACTTAACCAATGTAAGCGGTAGCGTGTATTATTTCAACAAACATGGATTCTATGCAGGAGCTGCCGGCATGTGGTATGATCAGATGTCTCCCGGTTATACGACAACGATGCTGACACTTGGGTACGGATTATATTTGGATAAAAACAAAAGCTTCAGAGCTAATGGGTCCTATAGCTATTTTATTTATAATTCAGACTCCACGGCCATTTATCCTTATAAAAACAGTGTAAACCTAACGCTTTCATACACAAAAGACTGGTTTGGGGCACGAATCTCCAATAATTTTCTCTTTGGAGGTCAGACACTATACACACTTAGTCCAAGCGTTTATGGAGGGTTTTATTTCGGATACTTTGGCAAAAGTAACTACTTCTATTTCGAACCTGAGATCTCGGGTTATTTTGCCAAAGAAACAATCGGTCTTACAACCACACCAAAAGATGTGTTTGGCTTGTTGAACGTCCAGCTGTATGCCCCATTGAGTGTTAATCTGGGTAATTTTGAACTTCAATTAGGTTATACCCTCAATTTCCCATTTACCAAAGACAGTAGCACTGATTATAAAATAAGTTCATGCGTTTCCGTGTCAGCATATTATTTATTACCCTTGTAGGTTATATGAACGAGGATGTAGGTTCGAACATATAACAACTGTACCTTATGCCACGATTGTGATCGTTTTTCTTAACAATTGAGCCTTGTAAACGATATTAGTTATTTCTTCATAGGTATTTATATAAAGCAAAATTATGAATAAAGGACATTTGAAGGTTGTCGCCTTTCAAATGTCCTTTTCTTACTTTAATAATAATAATGAATATATGCAGTAATCCATACTTTTTGATTGTTGTTCTTAAAAGAGAACTTGATTTATTTGTTTTAACTGCAATAATTGTGATTTTATCGCTAATTTTGCCATTTAAGTTTAATCACGTTGATTGTACGTGCATATAAGGATATAGAATGACACTCAAAGAAACACTTGCTGAACGCATTATCATTTTGGATGGAGCCATGGGTACAATGATCCAAGGTTTTAATCTCACTGAAAAGGATTTCCGTGGCGAACGATTTGCCCATTCAGCTGTTGATTTGAGAGGGAATAATGATTTACTTAACATTACTCGCCCAGACTGTATCCGTCAGATCCATCAAGCTTATATTGATGCAGGGGCAGACATTATTACTGCCAATACATTCAGTTCGAATCGTATATCTCAGAAAGAATACTTTTGTGAAGAAGTAGCTGCCGAGATGGCACGTGAAGGTGCAAGGATAGCTCGTGAGGTGGCTGACCATTCCGACCGACAAGTTTGGGTGTGCGGAACTATGGGGCCAACATCCAAGACATTGTCGTTGTCTCCGGATATGAATCGTCCGGACTATCGTGCGGTTACATTCGATGAGATGGCTGATGCCTATGAAGAACAAGCCCGTTCTCTTATCGAAGGTGGTGTGGATGTACTAATGCTTGAAACATGCTTTGATGCTTTGAATGCAAAAGCAGCTCTCTATGCCATTCAAAAGATTAACGATGAAAGAGGCAAGGTTTTTCCTGTAATGATTTCTGCCACTATCAATGATCGTAGCGGACGAACATTGACTGGACAAACACTTGAGGCATTCTATACCAGTGTCAGTCATTACCCCATGCTCTCGTTTGGACTGAACTGTTCGTTTGGAGTGAAAGACCTGGGAGAGTTTATTCGCCAATTGGCTTCCGAGCTTCCTGTGAGAATCTCGATTCACCCCAATGCTGGCTTGCCTAACGAGATGGGCGAATATGAGGAACAAGCTGACTTTACCGCTTTCTATTTGAAGGCTATGGCCAAAGAGGGATTGTTGAATATCGCTGGTGGTTGTTGTGGTACTACTCCAGATCATATCCGAGCCATTGCTGAAGCTATGAAAGGTCAAACCCCACATGCCATTCCACAACTGGACGATCATCTCGTGGTGTCCGGATTGGAACCAGTCGTCGTTGACCGCAAGGTAAGCAACTTTGTGAATGTTGGTGAACGCACAAATGTTGCAGGTTCAAGGAAATTCGCACGACTCATCAGTGAAAAGAAATACGACGAAGCGTTGAGCGTGGCTGCCAAGCAGATTGAGGACGGCGCTACCATCATCGACATCTCTATGGACGATGCCATGCTTGATAGTCAAGTGGAGATGGGAACCTATTTGCGGCACGTGGCAAACGACCCTGCCGTGGCAAAGGCTGCCATCATGGTTGATTCTTCAGAATGGACCTCACTTATAGAAGGACTGAAAAACGCACAAGGAAAATGTATTGTAAATTCTATCAGTCTGAAGAATGGAGAAGAAGAATTTATCGCACATGCCAAAGAACTTCGTCGTTTCGGTGCTGCCGTAGTGGTGATGGCCTTTGACGAAAAAGGGCAGGCTGGCACCTATGAACGCAAAATAGAAGTGTGTCAACGCGCTTACGATATCCTTGTAGGGAAGCTGAATTTCCCACCCCATGACATTATCTTTGATGTCAATGTGTTGAGCATAGGCACTGGCATTGCCGAGCATGCCAACTATGGTGTTGATTTCATCAAGGCCGTTGCATGGATCAAAGAAAACCTGCCAGGAACATTGACCAGCGGTGGTATCTCGAATCTGTCGTTCTCGTTCCGTGGCAACAATAGAGTGCGTGAGGCAATGCATTCGGCTTTCCTCTACCACGCCATCGCTGCTGGTCTTGATATGGCCATCGTGAACCCTTCCATGCTACAAGTGTATGATGATATACCCAAGGATTTGTTGAAGGTGATAGAGGACGTCATTCTAAATCGTTCTGCCGATGCCACCGAAACGCTTATCGACATGGCGCAGGCGATGTTGTCACAGGACAAGGACGAACAGACGGCAACAACTCAAGCCGAATGGCGCAATGCGCCTGTGGAGAATCGCTTGGCAACGGCCTTGGAAAAAGGAATAAGCGATTATCTTGCCATTGACTTACCAGAAGCCTTGGAGCAATACAATGGTGATGCGGTAAAGATCATTGAAGGCCCATTGATGACCGGAATGGAACAAGTGGGTAAGCTCTTTGGCGAGGGAAAGATGTTCTTGCCTCAGGTTGTGAAGTCTGCAAAGGTGATGAAGAACGCCGTAGCGATTCTACAACCTGAGATTGAAAAAAGCAAGCAGGCTATCGGTGGATTATCCCAACCCAAAATCGTTTTGGCTACCGCTCGTGGCGATGTTCATGATATTGGCAAGAACATTCTGGGTATCGTCCTTAGCTGCAATAATTTCGAAGTGATCGATTTGGGAGTAATGGTCTCCAATGAAACGATACTTGAAACGGCTCGTAAGGAAAAGCCTTTGTTTGTTGGCATCAGTGGACTCATAACGCCATCTCTCAAAGAAATGGAAGGACTCTGCGCACTCTTTGAAAAAGAAGGAATGGAAGTTCCTATCTTCGTGGGAGGTGCTACGACTACGTTAGTCCATACTGCCGTGAAGCTTGCCCCACTTTATGGTGGCGGAGTCGTTTATGGTGGCGACGCTTCGCATACGTCTGTGCTTGCCAAACGTCTCGAAAGAGATTCTAATTCATTGTTGGAACAGACCGCGCAAGAACAACAAATCATTCGCGACAATTACGACAAACGCAATGTTGTCGTTGCGCCCTATGCTTTAGCCAATGCCAATGCCCCGCAATATCAGTTTGATAAAGATATTCCTTCCATTGAGGAAATGCAAAAGCGTTTTCCATCGGAGCCAACTATCGAGGAAGTTGGATCCTTGATTGACTGGCGCATGTTGCTATTCTTCTGGGGATTCAAGGGCGAGGCACTTCAACAAATGACCGTGCACCCAGAAGCCCTTAAAACGCTGGATGAGGCAAAAGCCACGTTGCAAAAAATGAAAGAGGAAAAGCTCATGGAACTGAAGCTTTGCTTCGAATTCTTTAACGCACATCGTGTTGGCAACGACATTATGTTGGAAAATGGCGTTTGTCTTCCCATGTTGCGTTCTCAAAATGATAGGACAGGGTATCTTTCTTTGGCAGATTATTTCCCCACAACGGGCTCCACACCCATTGGAATATTCTGTATCAAGGTGAAGGGGAATGTAGAATATGAGGACCAAAGCTATGAACAACTGATGCAGCATGCCTTGGCGGCAAGACTGGCTGAGGCTACGTCGGAGTGGTTCCAGAATAAGCTTTATCCACAGGAGACAGCTATTCGCCCTGCTTTTGGTTATGCTACCTGTCCTGATCACAGTATCAAAAAGATAGTCATTGACTTACTTGATGCCGAGAAGAAGATTGGGGTACAGATCAACGAACATTTCTCGATCACACCATCTACTGCTATCTGTGGTATGATTTTCTCTCATCCCGATGCCAAATATTTCTCTATTGGTAAGATTGATGATGACCAATTAGCTGATTATGCTAGTCGTAGGGGTTTACCAGTAGAAACATTGTCTTACCTGCAAAAATTATAAACATGTCCAAAGTTATCGACATCCTAAATAGTGACAGACAGTTTGCTTCGTTTGAATTGGTACCTCCATTGAAGGGAAGTGATGCAGAGAAACTCGCCAAGACCATTGAGCCTTTGATGGAATTTGCTCCTCCGTTTATCAATGTCACTTGTCATCGCGATGAAGTAGCCTATCAAGAGAACCCTGATGGTACGTTTACGAAAACTACTTTTGCCAAGCGTCCTTCCACAATAGCTATCGTTTCGGGCATCATGCAACGGTTCAAAGTCAACATCGTACCACACATCATTTGTGGAGGAGCTTCCAAGTCGAGACTCGAAAGTGATCTGTTTGACTTTAACTTCTTGGGCATAGACAATGTGGTGGCTTTGCGTGGAGACGCATTGCCAGGCTATCGTCGGTTTATTCCAGAGCCTGATGGCTTTGCCCATGCCAACGAATTGGTGGCCATGATAGACAACATGAATCATGGTCAATATCTCGATCCTGACGTGAAAGACGGCGTAAAGACCGACTTCTGTGTCGGGATAGGGGCTTATCCCGAAAAGCATTATGAGGCGGCCAATCTTGATTCCGACATCCAGTATCTCAAGCAAAAGGTGGATGCGGGGGCAGATTATATCCTGACACAAATGTTTTTTGATAATGACAAGTTCTATAGCTTTGTTGAGAAATGTCGTGCGGTAGGCATTACCATTCCCATCGTTCCGGGTCTGAAACCGCTTTCGACGATACGTCAAATCGATAGCCTACCACAAGCCTTTCATCTTGACATTCCCGAAGAATTAGTGAAGGCCTTCAAGAGTGCCACGGACAAAGAGGCAGAATACCAGGTAGGTGTCGAATGGTGCGTTGCTCAAAGCAAAGACTTGTTGGCCCATCAAGTACCGGCCATTCATTATTATACAATGGGGCGTGCTAAAAATATTCAGCAGATCGTGAGAGCAGTGTTCTAAGAGCTAATAAAACAAATCAATATAAATCTTTTCTCGATACATCGTCAGTAAGGTCTTCGCTGTAAATAAGATTTATTTTCATATTCCCCATACCATATCAATGCCCTTCAAAGGCCTTCATCGAAATCGAGAAAAATGTTGCGATTGATATACTAATCGCAATGCAAATCACCAAAGAATAACAGTCGCTTTGTGATTGATGCCTAATGGCAGTGCGAAAGATATCCTTTCGCGTTGCGTTTAGGCCGTAATGGCGTTGCGTTTAGGCATCAATCGCAGTGCCAAAGGATACTAATCGCGTGTCAAGAGATATGATATACTTTTGTCTTCTAATTCTTCATCATTAGCATAAAATTGTGCACAGTTCTTGGCGATCCACATACCAATCTTTAATCCTTAAAGTAGCTTCATTCCTAAAATCTTACAAATAAACATTCTAAATGTTGTGAATTGCTCTCATTATCGTATCTTTGCGTTAGCATAAACAACTAGCAGAAGAACACTTGACAGGTTTGTAGGTTGTGAATTGCTTTCATTATCGTATCTTTGCGTTAGCATAAACAACTGTGCCGTTGTGGATATGTAACGTATGGAAAGATTCGAGCGATATTGAAAAAAAAGTCACAAACTAATAATAAGAAGGAGGTGTGACATTATGGCATTATTAATAATTATCGGAAGTATTTTACTTTTTTTCAGCGGTGGATTCAAGGACCTTGGAGATAAGTTCTAAAAGGTGCGATATAAGGCACTTAAATCACAATGGTTGGCAATTGCCCACAAAGAGTTGTGAATTGCTTTCATTATCGTATCTTTGCGTTAGCATAAACAACAGATCTTATTTCACAACGCAATGCTTACCGGTTGTGAATTGCTCTCATTATCGTATCTTTGCGTTAGCATAAACAACAAACATCTATATGATTTAGAAACGATTTGTCACAATGTCAATCGAAGAAGTAAACATTTATATAGCAACATACATATATCTCTTAAGCATCACAGGGTACCTAAGAGAGTTTTTTCAAAAGAGAGAGACGTTCTCTCTTTCTATAGCGAGTCTGCTAATAAAATAAGAAAAAAGTAATTATCGAAAGGGACGTAAATTTCTTAGCCTTTAGAAGAAATATCTCATTATTTAGAGTCAACGAATAAAGTTCATGGGAGACCAAGTTTCACTTTTGGGATGAGCGGGCGTATTTGTTGTTTTGATTTTACTTAGCATCCAGGACATGTTGTAAGCCAATGTCCTCATAGTTTGCAAGCCTTCGATATCTTGCGAAGCCTCACCTGGGGTGCGACCATAAACTACATTCCAATATTGGCTTGTCACTTGGGGCATGTTCAGCATTTGGAATGCCATATTCATTGTACTGAAAGCAGCTGTTGCGCCACCACGTCTGCAAACAGCAACATTGGCAAAAGGCTTGTAAGAAAAATCCTTGCCGTCAGCATAAAGCGCACGTTGTATCACGGCAAGTAGGGCACCATTGGGCTGGCCCCAATAGACAGGACTTCCAAAAACGAAAGCATCTGCCTCAGCAGCTTTTTTACATAGCTTATTACATACGTCATCGTCAAACGTGCACAATCCATTGTCTTTCTTCTTGCATGTTTGGCAGGCTATGCAACCACGAACTGGCTTATTTCCCAGCTGCATAATCTCTGTCTCGATACCTTCCTGCTCCAGCGTTTTAGCCACCTCCGATAGTGCTATGAACGTATTACCCTCCTTGATAGGGCTACCGTTAATCAATAATACTTTAGTCATCGTTCCGTCTTTTAATCAGATCTTATGCATTTTCTTCAGGTTCAGGATGTACTATCGTTATACATCTTGGAATTGAAGTGGCGATATCTTTCTCGATCTCGCTACAAATCTTATGTGCGGTTTCAAAGTCAGTATTAGGGCGAATATGTACATTCACTTCAACAAATGTATCTGCACCAGCTACACGAACCTTTAGATTATGATGGTGTACAATATCTTTATTAGCCTGTAATTTGGATTCGATTTTTTCGGTTAAGCCTTTTGGAACTTTATCAAGGAGAACGTCAATAGCCCTCTTACCTAGCCTATAAGAAATAGTCAAAACGATGATAGCTACACCAATGGCAGATATAGCGTCAGCTGTGTAATAACCAAAGTCGGCACAAATCAATCCTAACAACACAACGGCTGAGCTTAAGATATCTGTTGAAAAGTGGATAGCATCAGCTTCGAGGGCCTGACTGTTATGTTCCTTGGCTGCACGGAAAAGCACACGAGAACGACCAAGATCAATGGCCATGGCAATAATCACAACAATATAACTCCATATAGTAACTTTTATTTCCGTGTTTCCAGAAACTAATCGGCTAATAGCTTCATAGATAATCCAGATACATGTGATTACTAAAAGTATTGATTCAAAGAATGCAGAAAGATTCTCAATCTTCCCATGACCATATTGATGTTCCTTGTCTGCTGGTCGATCAGATAAGCTAACAGCTACGAATGTTATCAATGCCGCAAGCATATCAAGTAACGAGTGCAGAGCTTCTGAGATTATACCCAAACTGGCAGTGAGGATTCCTACCACAAATTTCATAGTGGTTAAAAACACTGCTGCCAAAATAGAACCAAGAGCGGCTCCTTTCTTGCTTACCATAATTGTTGTTTTTAGAATACGAATCAAAAAATTGTTTGTAATCTAGTTACCCTTGATTTAAAATGTACAAATTTAAACAAATCAATTGGTTTGACCAAGTGCTAATCGGTTTTTCTTTTCTTTATATATTGAAATTCAATATATTAGATGATATATTTACAACAACAATTCCACTGCTTAAATGACTTGATGGTTTCAAAACACAGAATGTAATACAATAATTTTTACCTTCGCAAAATGAAGACGAATTGTTTTTTCCTTATCTTTGCAAGAGTGGATTGAACATAAAGGGTCATATTATGAAAATCTTAATTGCAGGGGGAACTGGGTTCATCGGTAAAGCTCTTACTGATTCGCTTGTAGAGTCGAGCAACGAGGTTAATGTACTCAGCCGAAGAAAGATCGACGATACGAAAGGCGTAAAGCATTATGTATGGAACATTGAGGAAGATTATATTGATCCAAACGCATTCGACGATGTGCAGGCTATCATTAACTTGACAGGTGCGAATATCGGAGAAAGCCGTTGGACCAAAAAAAGGAAGAGGCTTATCGTCGAAAGTAGAATAAAGCCTCTACAACTCCTTGAGAAGGGTATCCGCCAATTTGGACATAATATCGAAGTGTTGATTTCATCATCCGCCGTAGGATATTATGGTGCGGTCACGACACAAGAGATCTTTGAAGAGAATAGTGCTAATGGTACAGATTTTCTGGCTCAAGTTTGTCGGCAGTGGGAAGATGAGGCGCATAGGTTTGAATCTCTCGTTGAGCGTGTTGTCATACTGCGCAAGGGTGTTGTCATAGCGCCAAATGGAGGGATGATAGCAAAAATAAAGCCATTAGCTAAATTGGGAATAAATATTGCCATGGGAAACGGCCGACAGATTCTTCCTTGGATATGCCTCGACGACCTGCGGGGCGTCTACAAGCATGTGTTGCAAGACTCTCGTTATAAAGGTGTTTACAATGCTGTAAGTAGCGAATATACTACAATAAATGACTTTTCCAAGACTCTACTTCACAGCTATGGACGCCCCAATCTGTTGCCTAATGTTCCAGGCTGGGCAGTAAGGATTATTGTTGGCGAACTCTCTTCTATGCTGCTCCAAGGATCACGCATTAGTAACGAAAAGATTAAGAGCGAGGGATTTAATTTCAATTGTTCATCATTGGAGCAATGTCTGGTCGATTCAAGCTTATAGCAAGAACACTTTATTGCTTAATTTAATGAATATGTTTTCCGGTTTCTTCTCAATATCTCACTCCATATGTTAACTCTTGCATTCTTCCTTGAATACTATAATATAGGAAATGTAACAACCTAATAGGTTTATATTTTGAATAATGACAAACCATGAAGATAAAAAATGAATAGCTACATTGAAAATATAATTTCACTTCGCAGTGTGAAGAAATATCAAGACAAGCCAGTGCCAACTGAGTTGATTGAAGAAATAGTAAAGTCTGGAACCTATGCCCCTTCGGGATTGAATAGGCAGTCTGCTATCATTCTTGCCGTAACCAATAGAGAGATGCGTGATCGAATCAGCAGAATCAACTTAGATGTTGTCGTAAGAAATAATCTGCATACAACATCGGGACATGGTGATCCATTCTATAACGCACCAGTTGTGTTGGTGGTGTTGGGCAAGAAAGATATCGGCACCAGAGTGTACGACGGGTCACTTGTCATGGAGAACATGATGCTTGCCGCCAACAGCTTAGGACTAGGTTCTTGTTGGGTTCATCGGGCAAAGGAAGTTTTCGAAACGGAAGAAGGCAGACAGATTCTTTTGGACTTGGGTATCACAGAAGAATACGAAGGTATCGGTAACTGTATTATCGGTTACCCAGCAGAAAATGCGCTTAGGCCTCAGAAGGCTCGCAAGGACAACTATGTTTATTGGATTAAATAGCCTTTGTACAATTGCATATTTTGTGAAAAGCGATACCATCACATGACATACGCATTAGTGACAAGATAAGAAGTATAGAGGAATTTAGTGCTCGGCTATAAAATGGTTGAATTGTAAGACAGATGGTTAGTTATCCGCTTGTAAATCAATCGATTATTGCTATAGTAGTGAGTGTCTTCGCTTCTTATCCCTAATCTTTATATTCATTGCGATATCTTGGCAATCTAATGATATGTTGAATCATTTCAGGTGACGAAGCTACAATAGTCAAAGGGCTTGGTCACTTGTTATATTTCATCCAAGTCTCTTCGTGTTAAATGTATATGCAGCATTCATTCATCGATCTATAAAGATTAGTTGTTGATAGTTTAAATTCGGAATATAATTTGCCATTTTGCTATTAAATGTATACCTTTACGCCGACTTTTGAAACGAATTCATATCAAACAAAATCAAAACGATATTTCAACAATAATAATATTCAAAACAATGTCAACTGTAAGATTTTACAAGTCAGAGGATCAAGTTCCTTTGGAAATGCACAAGGTTAGAGTAATTCAGAAACTCTTCTTACTGCCTGTCGAAGAACGTTTAAAGAAAATGGAGGAAGCCGGCAATAACACTTTCTTGCTTCAAAATAAAGATGTGTACATGGATATGATAACTGATTCGGGTGTCAATGCAATGAGCGACAACCAAATAGCTGCAATGTCCATCGCCGATGACTCATATGCTGGTTCCGAAACCTGTAACCGTCTTGTTGAATCCATTGAAGAAGTTTTTGGTACCAAATATTTCTTGCCTGCACACCAAGGTCGTGCTTGTGAAAATATTCTTGCAGAGACATTTGTGAAACCTGGAATGTTCACACTGATGAATTTCCATTTTACGACAACAAAGGCCCATATCACGCGCATGGGAGGAAGTGTGATTGAACTCGTAAGTGCCAAAGGTCTCGAACCCCAGAACGATGAATCATTTAAGGGTAATTTTGATATTCCTCAGCTTAATGAGGTTATAAAGGATTTAGGACCTAAAAACATAGCTTTCGTTCGTATTGAGGCAGGAACAAACCTTATTGGAGGCCAGCCTGTGAGTCTTGAAAATATGTTGGAAGTTGCTCAAATTTGCAAGGACAATGGCATCCTTAGCATCCTTGACGCATCACTGCTACAAGACAATCTTTATTTCATGAAGACTCGTGAAGAGCAGTGCAAGAATCTTAGCATTAAAGAAATCATGCACAAGTTGGGCGATGTCATGGATATTATCTATTTCTCTGCTCGTAAGCTAGGATTTGCAAGAGGTGGAGCTATCATTTCCAACAACGAAGAGCTAATTCTAAAGATGAAGGAATACATTCCACTTTACGAAGGTTTCCTTACCTATGGTGGAATGGAAGTTCGTTCTATGGAAGCCATAGCAGTGGGGTTGCGCGAGACTTTGGATATGGAATATATTAGCCAGGGTCCACAATTCATCCAGTATTTGGTTGACGAGCTTGACAAGTACGGTGTACCTATGATCAAACCTGCTGGTGGATTAGGAGCGCATGTAAATGCTGGTGCTATGTTGCCTCATATTCCTCAAAATCAATATCCAGCTGCCGCACTTGCCACGGCATTATATATTGGTGGTGGTATTAGAGGAATGGAGCGCGGAACTCTTTCCGAGCAACGCAATCCCGATGGTTCTGAGAAATATGCTGATTTGGAACTGGTGAGACTCGCGGTACCTCGAAGAGTATTCACACTATCACAGATCAAATATTGTGCAGACCGTGTAAAATGGGTTTATGACAATCGAGAACTAATTGGCGGACTTAAATGGGAAGATGAACCTAAGGTTCTGCGCTTTTTCTTTGGTCGTATGAAGGCTGTAGGCGATTGGCAGGAAAAGTTGGCCGAAAAATACCGTGCTGATTTTGGAGAATCTCTTTAATAGACGACAAATAATTCACAACGCATAACAGAAGAAGCTTTTTTGAAACTTGAATATAATTCGAGTCTTTTCCTTCAATAGCTAAGACTAATGGCTATTTTGGTCGAAGAAAAGGATTTGTTATTTTCTTTTCAAAGAAGCTTCTTGTTTTTTATTTATCTGATATTTCTAAATCAGGTATGAAAAGATTGTTTGGAATGTCAGCTACTTTATTTAGAAAATATTTGTAAGTTCCAAATTCCTTTGAGATTGATTATATCGAAAGGTTATTGCTATAAATGATAAAACATTTATTAGATATATTTGCCAATGAGCAAGTAACTTAATTCAAAGTTTTTTCATCTAAATCTTTGATACTATTAAATAAAAAGCTCGTAAGAATTGAAATGGAATCTCAATCTCTTACGAGCCGTACTAAAACATTCTGGAAATTATTCGATCAATTTCTCATTCTGCAGGGCTTAATGAACGGCCCCCATACCACATATTCTTTTGCATTTTCCACATTCGATGCATTTCTCGTCGTCGATTACTGGTAATCCAAAGCCGTTTTGAGAGATAGCTCCGACCGGGCAATGCGGAATCATTGGACATCGATGGTTTTGAGGGCATAAATGTGGACTGACTTTAAGTGCCATGTTGCTTATTTTTTAGTTTATTATTTTGTTGTATTTGTCTTTTGATTCATCATCAATACTCCTTAAGGCCGGGGTACACCAGATGACACAATATTGTCAAACCTTTAATTAGTGAGTATTATATAGGTGAGTTGCCCTAGAACAGTGATTTTTTATCTTTCTGATGATGTGTAGATGCAATTCTAGCATTTCTAGGACAAAAACCGATAATTTGCTTAGTGTTTATTTCTTGTTTAGCAATACTTGGTCAATAGCTTTTTTGAAATCACCTTTGCTCATTGCCCCCATAGCCATTTGAGGTTGTCCGTTCATAGGAATGAACAGTAATGAAGGGATAGAACGTATGCCAAAGGCGGCGGCTAGTTCCTGCTCTGCTTCTGTGTCGACCTTATATACCTGTATGCTATCGCCGTATTCTGCTTGTAGCTCTTCCAATATAGGTGCAACCATCTTGCATGGACCACACCAATCTGCGTAGAAATCCACAATGGCAGGTTTGTCTCCTAGATATTTCCATTCATTGGGATTAGTCTCATAATTTGCGACTTTGTTAAGAAAATCAGCTGTTGTTAATTTTACTGGTTTCATCTTATTTACCGTTTGTACTTTATTACTCTGTTTGTTATTACTATTTTGTGTATTCCCACATGCAGTCATACTGATAAACATGAGAGCAGTAATTAATATCTTTTTCATTACTTTTCAGGTTTGTATTTCTTGAATTTATATACCGTCTTAGACTCTTGGGTGTCCGAAGAACATCCAGCCGCACCACATAGCGAAAAATTCAGAATGGATTGTATTAGAAAAAGTGCTGCCAACCAGTAAAAAACACTGTCTTTACTTATGATTGCATAGACGCCAAATCCAATTCCAGTAAGTAGTCGCATGATGCGGCCAGCATTCCAGTCTTTCAATAAATTATTCATGTTGTTTGTTATTTTTTTTCTTAAACATATCAAATAAAAGACCACCTAGGATTGCGCCCCAAAGTATACTCATCAGCGGTGATGATGTGATTGGGCATGTTCCTGATGTACATCCCATAAATCTCCAATATAGAAATCCTCCGACTGAACCAACAATAATTCCTATTGTTGTAAGTCTGTGCTTTTTTATAAAATTGAACAGAGTCATATATTCCTTCTTTAAACATTCCGTGGGAAAAAGTATCCGCAGGAAATAACATTGCAAATATAGCAAATGTTTTCCAATGGAAGATAAATATTTAAGATTATTTATTGATTAAAGCAAGAATTCGGCTATTCTGTTGAGAAGAATATAAAGATAGAAGGGAAAAGGAGACAATTTTACCTGGAACGATCTCTTCTAAAAAAACGAAATGACTTTTTGGAGGTGTTAAGAAATCGAGATCAAGAAGTTTATAGTTGCACTTGTCGATAATGTTTATGAATTAAGTAGTTTTGGAATTAAAAAATTCTTTATTTACAATTATTACTTACAACAAGTGGATAATGCCTTCTTCCCAAATGACACAATTATATTGGCTCGATTTGTTCCTGGATCGTTTTGTGTTTTCAGTGTATTGAAAATAATCTTTTGGTGAATGAATTTTTCCAAAAGCATGAAGTGAAAAAAACATTTAGCATCCTCCTATTGTTAGTTTGTGTCAGGTGACCAATTTTACAAGTCATATCATTAAAACAAGCAAATTATGAATAGAATCTCTAAAGTTTGGTGTTTATTTGAAAAATGAAAATCAATCCGTAATATTTATAATTATGTACCTGTACATAATAAATTTAATAGAATTAGAAAATTGTTTTTAGAAGTAAAGATCATTAATAATAAGTCAACTTACAATTTTTCATCTTCTTACTTTTGTCTTGAAAGCAATCCTAACACGTAATATTTGTATTTAATCATAATTTAAATACCGATATATATGGAAATAATAAATCATTTTAACTTTAAGCCATATTGCTTAACTTAAAATCGTGTAATTTGTATAAGAGCTTTACTTTCTTTGATAACTGTTTTGCTTACATTTCATACAAAAAGTAGCAATTTAACAGAAAAGCTGTAATAAATATAGCAGATTTATAGTTGTTTTGAAATATTTTTTTAATAAAGTTTGGATAATAGTCTAATATTATATAAATTTGCAAAAGTTTTTATTAATATTATGTTTTTAATTTAAGAGAGAATTTATGGTTAAGAGACTAACAATGATTCTTGCCGGCCTGTTCCTAAGTATAGGAATGGCTGTGGCACAGACACAGGTCACAGGTACCGTAGTGTCTCAAGAAGATGGGGAGCCAATTGTTGGGGCTGCAGTCCTTATTGAGGGTACTAATACCGGGACTGTAACTGACGTAGACGGCAAGTTCACACTTCAGGTGCAGCCTGGAACGAGACTAAACATCACTTATTTGGGCATGGCACCTCAAAATGTTGCTGCTAGTAACAATATGCGTGTACAACTTGCGTCTAGCGAAAAATCGCTGAACGAAGTTGTGGTAACCGCTATGGGTATTAAGCGCGAGCAGAAAACCTTAGGTTATGCTGCACAGACACTTAATAGTGCACAGCTCACAGAAGGACGCCTCAATGATGTAACAAGTTCTTTAGCAGGTAAAGTGGCTGGTGTTACCATCAATTCCACTTCAGGAGATCCTGGACAGGCCAATTCGGTGCTTATTAGAGGTATTAGCTCTATCAATGGAAATAATCAACCACTTTATGTTGTGGATGGTGTGCCATTGAGTCAGACAACAGTACAAGGCCAGCAGCATACAAACTCTATGGGTGGTATCACCAACGTGAACCCCAATGACATCGCTAGCATGACTGTACTCAAAGGTGCCGCTGCTACCGCTCTTTATGGTAGTCGTGCAGCCAATGGCGTTATTTTTATTAATACCAAAACTGGTCAAGTAAATGGTGGTCGTAACTTCTCCATTGAATATAACGGAGGTGTACAGGCACGTATGGTGTCAACTCTTCCTACTTTCCAGAATAAATACGGACAGGGATGGAATGGTCAGCAGACTTTCATTGAGAATGGTTCATGGGGTGCTGAAATGGATGGCTCATATCAAAACTTCGGTCCAATTTGGAACTATTCACAACTTGGACACAAGTATAGTCCTGTAGAATCCAATGTTAAGGATTTCTTTGATACTGGTATCAACTCTAATCATACTATTTCAATAAGTGGAGTTAGCAATGATAAGAAGATGACCTATTATATGAGCTATGGCTATACGTCTGATGATGGTATCATCCCCTCAAATAAGGATTCCTACTCACGTAACACTCTTGCTTATAGAGGTAGCTTCCAACCTGTAGATTGGGTGAAGTTGAGCACATCTATCAACTTTGCAAATTCTAAGACAAACACGGTAGGTTCCTTCCAAGGCGCTTCGTTTATCGATGGTATCCTAGAACTCCCACGTGATATGTCGCTGGTTGATCACAAGGATCTTACTAGTGCTTTCAATACTCCTGAGGCTTGGTTGACACCTTATGGTATTACTAACCCTTATTGGGCTATTGAGAATAACTATAACCGTAATAATGCAAAACAGGTTTACGGTAAAGTACAGGCAGATATCAACCCGATTAAGAATGTAACACTTACTTATCGCTTTGGTTTTGACTACACCGATTTTGATTTGAAGATGGGTGTTCCTCAGATTGCCTTGGACGATGCTAATATTCAGGATAATAAGGGCTATCCACCCTCATCTATGAATCAGAGCGGATCTGTGTATTCCAGATATATGCGTAAGTATGAGTTGAATCATGACTTGCTGGTCAATTGGACGGACAAGTTCATTAACGACCGTTTGGATGTTAATATGAATATCGGTATGAACATGAACGAGCGCTATCAGACTTATATGGATGGCGAAACTGATGATTTGACATTCTATTCTGGTTTTTGGGATTTAAGTAATGGTGCTACAAAGCAAACATTACTGGAATCACAAAACAAGCGTCGTTTGTTCGGTGTGTTCGGAGATGTGACATTCGGTTGGGATAACATGCTCTATTTGCAGCTTACTGCTCGTAAAGACTGGTCTTCGACCCTTCCACTCAATAAGAATAGTTTCTTTTATCCAGGTGCTACACTGAGTTGGATCTTCACAGAATTGATTCCGAAAAATAATATTCTCGATTTTGGTAAAGTACGCTTGGCTTATGGTAAAACAGGTAACGATGCAAGTGCTTATCTTACATCGCTTCGTTTTGCTCAGGCTTTCGCCAATGGATATTACGGCACGGACATCGCTAAGTTCCCAATGAATGCAACCAATTCATTCTTAGCATATAGTATCATGCCAAGTACAGACTTAAGACCTGAGATGACTACTGAGTTTGAAACAGGTGTTAATCTTGCATTCTTAGGTAACCGTATCAATGTAGACTTCTCTTTCTACAATCGTAATACGAATGATCAGATCTTCACTTTGCCGGTAGACCCCTCAACAGGTTATAGCTCTAAGGTAACAAACTTTGGTAAGGTACGTAATACAGGTATTGAGCTTTTGATTAACACTACTCCAGTTAAGGTAGGTGATTTCCGTTGGGACTTAGGCTTTAACTTTGCAAAGAATAAAAATAAGGTTATTTCAATGCCCGCTAGCCTAGAAGGCGGTAAGAGTGTTATCCAGAATTTCTCTGCAGGTAATGATGCTGTTTATGCTTACGCTGAAGTAGGAAAACCTATAGGCGAATTCTATACGCAGTTACCTACATATACAGAATCTGGGCAGCTTATTGTTGACTCAAATGGTCAACCTATCATACCAAACGACGTAGTAGATACTGGTAAGAATTTCAATAATGACTGGACTGGAGGTGTGACAACAGCATTCACCTATAAGGGTGTTACACTTAGTGCAGCTATGGATATTCGTAAGGGAGGTTATATGTTCTCACGTACCAAGAACTTGATGGAGTTTACTGGTAATGGACTCATTACGACCTACAATGACCGTCGTCCTTTCATTATCCCTAATTCTGTTGTTTCTGACGATAATGGTGGTTACGTGGCAAACACAACTCCTATTTATATGAACAACAGCAGCTACCAGGATTATTTTGATGCATCTGGTATGGCAAAAGGTGGAGAATTCTATCTGATTGACCGTTCTTACGTTAAGGTGCGTAACATCACATTGGCATGGAGTCTTCCTAAGAGTTGGGTACGTAAGACATATCTTTCTGACATTGCTCTCTCGCTCTTTGTCAACAACCCATTTGTTTGGACTGCTTCTGATAATCTTTATATTGATCCAGAAACAAGTTCTTACGGTAATGATATTGCTGGACAATTTGGCGAACTATACAGTAATCCAGCCTGCCGCACTTATGGTTTTAATCTCAGTGTTAAATTCTAATTGACAGTTGCTACATTATGAAAAAGATAAGATTTATAACAACAATAATTTTAGGTTTGTCGCTAGCGTCTTGTGACAGCTATCTCGACATTAACCAAGACCCGAACTCGCCATCGGAGAAGGATATTACATCCGCTATATTACTCCCTGGTGCAGAGATGAATGTGGCTGCTAGTTATGGCGACTATTATCGTATCACTGGTGGATATTTCTCTCAGCATTTTTCTCAGGATTTCGGTACTTCAAACTATTTGGATTACTCACAATTCTCACAATCAGCTACTCGTTCATCTAGTTCTTATACTCAGCTGACTCAGCGTGGATTGAAGAATTTGCAGACAGTCCGTGAAAAAGCTTTGGCTTCTCAGGATTGGGGTACATATTTAGCTGCAACTACACTTCGCGTTTTTGTTTACCAGGCGCTTGTTGATGCTTATGGAGAGGTTCCTTACACAGAGGCTTTGGATGCCAATAATCTTTCACCAAAATATGATGAGGGTAAAGATATCTATGCTGGCATCTTAGCAGAGCTCGATGAAGCTTTATCTCATGTTGATAAAACAATGCCTGTTGCAAAAAATTTCCTTTATCCAGGCGAAACAGCAGGTAAATGGATTCAGTTTGCAAATGCTTTGAAATTACGTATTCTTACTCGCGAGAGTGGTGTAGCTGATGTTAACGGTCAGATTGCTACTTTGATTCAAGAAGGTAATTTCCCGACAGCTGACGTTGCTTACAAAAATTGTTGGAAGGATGAGAGCGGTGCTATGAGCCCATATTATGCAGAGGAGTTTTCAACTAAATGGGGTTCTACTCAGAAAAATGTGATTGCTAATATTGCTCTTCAAGGCACAATGCAGACGTCTAGCTACACTGATCCACGTTTTGCAGCTTGGTTTGAGCCAAACTCTGATGGTAACTACACAGGTGCTATTTCTGGTTCAAACTTCTCTACTTCTAAGTTGTATAAGGCTGCTTACTGGTGCCGTCCAAAGGCATCTTATGATATGCCAGTGTATCTCATCTCTACTTATGAGACTAAGTTCTTTATTGCTGAATATTATGCAAAGAAAGGTGATAGTATAAATGCAAAGCAGAATTATAATGATGCAATCAGAGCAAGCTTTGCTCAAGCAGGAGTAGATGGTGCTGAAGAATGTATAGCCAAATACCCTTTTGATGCCAAAAACTACAAAAAGTGTATTGGTATTGCTAAATGGGTGGCTTTGGCTGGAACTAATGATTTCGAAGCATATTGTGAACTACGTCGTCTTCGTTATCCTGCTTTCGGAACTGTTACTGGTAAGGATTTGTACGATGGAGCAAATGATGCATCTTATGCACCATCTAAATATGTTCCTGGAACACTCTATACTCCTTATTTAGTCTTCGGTGAAGTTGGAAGCAATAAATTGCTCGAGCGTTGGCCATATGCAGAAAGTTCAACCTCTCGTAATAGCAATGCTCCGTCATTTAAGGGTTATACAACTCCAATTTTTTGGGCAGTAAAGTAGAGTAGTAGAATGAATATCATTTTAAAGTGTAATCAACAATGAAGAAAATTATATTAAATTTGTTTACCTTACTGGCTCTTGTAACAATGGCTAGTTGCGGTAATAAGGACTCGGAAGGTTTGACCTCGGTCAACTACTATCCCAAGATTATCATGAATGGAGATAAGTTTTTTATATCACCATTAGGGACAGCCTATCAAGATAAAGGAGCAACAGTAACACTTAATGGTGAGGACTATACTTCTAATCTTGTAACATCAGGTTTGAATCAAATCGATATTAATACTGCTGGTTTGTATTATGTGACTTATTCAGCTACGAGTCCTGATGGTTATTCATGGTCAGAGAAACGTACTGTAGCAGTTTGCGACCCAGCTATTACAACCGATATTTCTGGCACATATACTACTCTAGACGGAACACGTCGTCTTAGAGCTGGTGTAGAAACGCCATATCCTGGTTACACAACAAAGTTATCAAAAGTAGCTCCTGGTATATTCTTGATAAGCGATATGTTAGGTGGCTATTATGATCAACGTGCGGCTTATGGTACTAATTATACCTTGAAAGGTTATGTACAGCTATTAGCAGATGGAACCGTTAAGGCTCTTTCCGGTAAAGTTGCTCAATGGGGTGATAGCTATGATTCTTTCACAGGAAACTATGATGCAAAGACAGGGAGAATTTCCTATGTCGTAAATTATGCTGGTATGGATTTCTACGTTGTATTGGGTAAATAACGAAAATAAATTGAAAAAATGAAGAAAATCATATATATTACAGCCACGCTGTTATTGACATTCGTTATGGCTTCCTGCTCTAAAGATGAGGTTGGTGGAACAGCCACTCAGGCAGCTGCAGGACAGTGGTATGTCACTTATGATTGCTGTGATGCAGATGGTAATGTAATCGAAGACCTTAAGGACTTTAATAGAGGTCGTAGCTTGATACTCACCTATAACACAGCTGCTGATGATGGTCAACATCTCTATGTAGACGATTTGGGTAATCTGCTCGGTTATAAAGGTGTTGCAAACCTTGACTTGAATGCTTTGACTTTCTCTACCAATGGTAATGTTACAAATGAGGCATCTCATTCTAGTGATGTATCTGATGAGATCACTATTACCAACGGTGTTATTGTCAAAAATGGTGGCAAGCAACAGAATGGTTCTGTTACTGATTCTATTAGCTTCTATGTTCAGTATTCTCAAGATGCTTATGCAACTCATTATGGCTATGTAAAGTATTTCGTTCACGGAGTACGTTATAGTGGCTTGGCAGAAAACGATTAAGATAAATAATCATTATAAATTAACTCCGGGTAAGTCTGAGAACTTACTCGGAGTTTTTTCAGCGAATTAATACCTATTGTTATTCCTTATGTAATCATGTCTTGAAGATTGTATTGTCGATAGGTAAAAAAGGAATTCAGTTATAAAATCGAGATGTTATTACATATTCAAGGCTTCTATACACAATATATAAACCTGGAGAAAGCTTGTAATAACGTCAGTAATTGTGTACTTTTGCTGGATGTTATTTCACCCTAGTTATATAATGATAATATCATCAATGAAGAGAACTCTGCTGTGTACCATACTGGTGCTGTTCGTATCTATTTCAATTGCCTCTCCGGTCTATCCTGGTATTTGGCATACTGTTAGATTGGCGGATGGTCGAGAGATAAAAGTTCAGGCCTTTGGGGACGAACGACAACATTATTGGCAGGGGGAAGACGGATTACGCTATGTGAAAAACCCTACAACGAATCTATTCGAAGTGCTTGCTGAGACACCCCAAACCAGTGTTGCACAAGGTAAGCGTTATACTGGAAATATCTTACAAAAGAATGCTCAACAGATAAGTGGTGCCACTCAAGCACAAACATCATCTTATGTGGGACAGAAAAAGGGACTTATCATTCTAGTGGAGTTCCCTGATCAGACATTTTCAATGTCAGATCCCAAAACCTTTTATGACAAGGTGGCTAACTTGAAGGGTTTTAATGAACAATATTTCAACGGCAGTGTGCATGATTATTTCTATGCGCAAAGCGATGGTAAGTTTGATCTTAGCTTTGATGTAGTAGGTCCAGTGAAGGTTTCACAACCTTACAGTTATTACGGCAATGACAATGAGGCCAAAGTTCCTGAGATGGTTCGTGAGGCTTGTATAGCTATAAATACTCAAGTTGACTTTAGTAATTATGACTGGAACAAGGATGGAGAGGTTGAGGAAGTCTTTGCTTTATATTCTGGATATGGTCAAGCGGATCATCCAGATGATGATAAGTACATTTGGCCGCACATGTTCTGGCTTCAAACTTCATCAACGGATGTTCCCCTAGTACTTGATAGAACGAAGATTGATACGTATGCCTGTGCCAACGAGATGACATATAATAACTATGTTAACGGTATAGGAACTATTTGTCATGAGTTTTCTCATTGTCTTGGATTGCCTGATATGTATGATACAAATAATGGCGGTAATTATGGCATGGGGAGTTGGGATCTCATGGATTCAGGATGTTACAATGGCTTTACATATACACCAAGTGGCTATACAGGCTACGAAAGGATGATATGTGGGTGGGCTTCTCCCGTAAGTTTGAATTCCGATACGATAATATCAGGTATGAGACCTCTCAGTGATAAGGGAACAAGTTATATCATATATAATCCGAATAATAAGACCGAATATTATATTTTGGACAACCGTCAATTGCAAGGCTTCGATAAAGACCTTCCGGGACATGGACTGCTCATCACACATATAGATTATGATCAGACAATTTGGGATTGGAACAGTGTCAACTCTACGGGCTTGAATACAGACGGACAGTTTGTCAACAATCACCAACGTGCAACGATTTTCCATGCAGACAACAATGAAAGTTTCTACTCAGAACAAGGTGATACGTACCCATATAATGGAAATGACAGCTTAACACGAAGATCAATTCCTGCCTGTGAATTATACAACCGATTAAGGGATAATCAATTCTTCATGCCCTATGGTTTTGTGAACATTGCAGAGCATAATGATGGAACCATTTCGTTTGCTATCAAAACGGATACTGTCGCCGTAAATTCAAATATAAATCTTGCTGACAACAAGGTATTCGGTGA
>Ga0183095_11166_pt1 | contig 27921 bp, 22 predicted proteins | sample BioMet4_FD_130346 | JGI IMG/M metagenome (GOLD analysis project Ga0183095, IMG submission 130346) | Microbial communities from bioreactor (seeded with sewage sludge) at LBNL, California, USA - Biofuel metagenome 4 (v2) (version 3) | ecosystem: Engineered > Bioreactor > Anaerobic > Unclassified ...
ATGACAGATGGTAGATTTAAAGTGATTGGTAAAGTTATCAGCATATGTGGAACAGACAGTAGTATAAGTCTCTTAAGAAACACTCCTTTTTCAAGAATAAAATCGTTTGAATTAATTGAAAGTGCAATTAAATCAGAATCTATTAGTCAAATCATGGATGTTAGTGATATCGCAACTAAGATAAATGGACCTGCATTAATGATTATTCCAATTGCCATTTTTATATAGGATGTGGGTATATTTTGGGTATAAAAATATCAAATATTCAGCAAAAATAAGTCAGATGAGCTATATCTCTGGTGAATACGATTCAAAGCAGTTCACTAGTTTCAACCATTATATGTCAGAGATCATCAACGCACTCTGCCAAAATCACATTGAGATTAAAAAAATGGCTGAATACGATTATGACATTGGCATATCGGAAGTTTATGATCACAAAGGAATTCCGCTATCTTACATATTAATTGCTGAAAAAGATCAGATTTCAAACTTATGAGAAAACAAACTACTTAGTAAATCCCGATTTGCGATTAACTGTAGAGGTAGACACGCATTAATTATCTGGAGGAATGATGGACTACTATAAACCATGCAAAGAACTTAATGAATGCAATCACCTGATTGACGTTTATTTTACTAAAGGTCTTTATAAAGAGTGCTTTGATGGTCACATAAAACTGGCAGAAAAAGGATATCCATTAGCTGAATGCCAGATTGGATATTTTTATCTGAATGGATTGGGCTGTGAAAAAGATCTTAAAGCAGCCTTTGAGTGGACATCGCGGGCAGCTTTACATGGTGACAGAGATGCCCAATATAATTTGGCTGAGTTTTACATAAATGGCATCGGAACGAGTAAAAATGATAAGAAAGCAGAAAAATGGCTGATTGCTGCTGCAGAACAGAATCAACAGGAAGCAAAGATTCGTCTTAAGCAATTCAAGCCCGATGCAGACTAAGACCGATTCCTTTAATTGGGTATATTTTGGGTATAAAAATATAAAAAATTCAGCAAATCTAAGTCAAATGATAAAAGCATAAATATTCAAAAGCCTCATTTTTAGGGATTATCTCAATATCAGACGAATGACGAAAGTGCGTAATTAACTCCCATCGTCCCCACCATTAAGCCGTTCAATGAGCGGCTTTTTTTGTGTTTAGTTGCATAGTATGAAAAGAAGATAACCATAATTGTCTCTTTATTGTATCAAGTATTTTCTTTTCGACGGATATTGCAGAGTTGGAAGAGATATTTTCATAGCCGAAATATCTGGTTTACTTACTTTTGAAGCAACTTTATTCCAATACATATTTGATGAGAATATATGCCGCCTTTAATAGAGATGAAACTCTATGCTAGATGCTAGCCTATTTTCGAATGTAATTGATATACTGGTAAAGAAGGTAATTGGGCACAATCGGTAAAGCCCCAAGATTGTCGATTGCCTCGTTGATCTCACTTATCCAGTGCCATTTTTCAGTATTGGCTTGCGGTCTTCGAAATTGGTCTGATTTGATATCTGTTTTTCTGTAACCTTGATTTGTTGCTTCGGTGTCTTCGCAGATTTTACACATTTGTATATATCAATGTAGTTGTCGTTTATATATTCTTTTACTCCGGCATTAGGATCTGACTCGACTGTAACTCGATTGACCTGCGCGAGAATTCACAGGTGATTACTCGTACGCATATATGAAAGCAGTTTTTGTGTTTATCGAGAATATCCTGGGCATCAGCAATGGTGATCTTTATGATCTTTTTATCCCTGTATTCTTGCCTTCAATCATACCGTGATTTAAAATTAGGTTTTGATATTTTACAATCTTCTATGTCTTAAAAAACAGTCCGAATTTGTTGGTATGTTTCTATCAAAATAAATATTTTTATAACTGTCAGTGAGTTCTTTTACATATTTTACCTGAGGATATAGGATGGTAAATGACAATTTGCGGGGCAGAGTAGATATTGTTAAACTGTAAATATGAGGTAATGATTATGAATATCGACAAAGAACTATATCGCATGATCTTCAAAAGAAAATCATTTCACTTATTTCAAGGATTTGATAATCGCTCTATTACAGCAAATGACGTTCAAAACATTGAAGAAACGTATCAGAACTTTTTGCCTCTGAATGCTGATATAAAAACGGGAATTAAAATTGTTGCTGCAAATGAAACTACTTGCAGAAGAGGAGAGCAGTTCTGTGTTTTATTATATAGTGAGAAGAAAGACAATTATCTGCAGAACATAGGATACTTAAGGGAACAATTGGATCTATATCTTGTTTCCAGAAACATAGGAACATTATGGTTTGGAATAGGAAAAACAGAGTCAGCACCATTCGGAGATCTTGATTTTGTCATTATGATTGCTATATCAAAATAGATGATGAGAGTAAATTTCGAAAAGATATGTTTAAGAGCAAGCGAAAAGGAGCAAATGAAATCTGGTCTGGAGAAGATATTCAAGGAGTGACTGATATTGTCAGATTTGCACCAAGTGCATGCAATACACAGCCGTGGTTTATTAAACATGAAAATAGTATATTAAGAGTTTATAGATATAAAAAGTCAGGGAAAAGAGGAATCATGCCTGCAAATCAAGTGACATTTTATAATCGAATAGACATTGGAATCTTCTTATGTTTCCTTGATTTATGTTTGCAGCATGAAAAAATTCAATATAAAGTTGAATATATTACTGATAATGGCCTAGGTGATGAAATGAATTTGAATGCTGTATATAAAATAAGTGCATCAATTCCGCTTTGCAATGAAATTAAGGAATAGATAAACTGGAATTTTAACATAGGTGAAATGTAAAAAATATTATCTCAATGAATAATAGTTGAGTGGACTGGGCTGTCGTTGTTTAAAAATGGCAGTTGCTGTGTTCGACAATCAATGTAAAATATAAAATGAAACAATCGTAGAATTTAGGCAGTAAAAGATGAACATAGAATTATAAATATTTTCAAGACGGTAAAACTCTTTGCTATTCGTATGCGAAAAACATTGTGTCCGCATTATGATTGTCCTTGGAAAATATGAACGGATAGAAGTCGAAACAATACGAAGTACTCTTTCTTCTTCTTTTTGTAATCATAGGATTAGGCGAAGATTTATCATGATCGTAAATGGGTGAGATACTAGCCGACGAATCAGGCAATATTTACAATTATATAAAACCGTTGGCAGTAAAAAAATAAATCAAATCAAAAAATTCTGAATTTTATACAAAGTCTTGAAATGGTTTGGATTATGAGTTGAGGAGAGAGATATCCGTTTTGGGTGTCTCTTTTTTGGAAAAAAAGATCTCAGTATGAACTGAGACCTGTGATCAGTCGGCGATATATACTTTCTTCATAACAACAGGCTGTGCAGGCTTATCACGGAAGTCTGTCTTGACATTGGCGATGCGGTCAACGACATCCATGCCTTCAGCAACATGCCCGAAAGCTGCGTACATGCCATCCAGATGCGGTGCATCGGCATGCATGATGAAGAACTGAGAAGAAGCAGAATCAGGATCCTGTGCACGTGCCATAGAGATGACACCTCTGGTGTGCTTGATAGGATTCTTAATACCGTTGGATTGGAATTCTCCCTTGATCGTATGCTTAGAACCGCCGGTGCCATTGCCAAGCGGATCTCCGCCCTGGATCATAAAGCCAGGGATGATACGGTGGAAAGTCAGTCCGTCATAGAAACCATCCTGAACGAGCTTTTTGAAGTTTGCAGCGGTGATCGGGGCAGCTGTTTCATCAAGTTCGATCTTGATGATTCCGCCGTCATTCATTTCAATAATTACCATTTTATTTTCTCCTTGTTCGGCAGAATAAAAGAGGCATTTGCCTCTTCTATTGTACTTTGTTCTTACTTTAGATGCCAGATATCACGATTGTATTCGCGAATCGTACGGTCAGAGGAGAAGAACCCGCTCTTTGCCGTGTTGACCAGGGCCATGCGCTTCCATCCTGCACGATTCTCATAATCGCCAAGCATTTTTTCTTTCTCTTCTATATAAGCTTCAAGATCGAGCAGGGTCATGAACCAGTCTTTATTGATCAGGTTATCCTGCAGGTCCTTCAGCATTTTTGCATCGCCGATCTTCAGAAGCTCTTTGCCCGTGATAAAGTCGACCATTTCTTTGATCTCCGGATACTTTTCATAATATTCTTTGGCATGATAGCCGGCAGTTTCATAGAGCTTGATGACTTCATCGGAAGAACGCCCGAAAGTGTAAATGCTGTCATTGCCGACAAGGTCGCGGATCTCAACGTTCGCACCGTCATTGGTACCTAGGGTGACTGCTCCATTCAGCATGAACTTCATATTGCTGGTGCCGGAAGCTTCTTTAGAAGCCAAAGAGATCTGTTCGGAAATATCACATGCCGGAATGGTCATCTCTGCTTTGGCAATATTGTAGTTCTTGATCATTACGACTTTCAGATATGGAGATACTTCTGGATCATTGTTGATCAGCTCAGCTAAACAGAGGATCAGATGAATGACTGCTTTTGCCTGGTAATATGCTGGCGCAGCCTTTCCTCCGAAAATGACAGTGATCGGGCGCTGTGGCTTGCGGCCCTTTTTGATCTGCATATATTTCCAAATGACCCAAAGTGCATTCATCTGCTGGCGCTTATATTCATGGAAACGCTTGACCTGAACATCATAGATTGAATCGGGATCGACATCGATATTCTGCTTTTGTTTGATGAAGGAAGCAAAGCGGACTTTATTCTGGTGCTTGATCTCATCCATGCGCTGCAGGAACTGCTCATCCTCAATATGATCCATGAGCTTTTCCAAGGCATTTTCATCTGTCCGCCATTCTTCACCAATCGTTTCATCAATCAGATTGGCAAGCTCAGGGTCTGCATGCATGATCCAGCGGCGGAAAGTGATACCGTTGGTCTTGTTATTGAATTTGTCCGGATAGACGTCATAGAAAGGCTTCAGTTCTTTATGCTTCAGGATCTCCGTATGCAGAGCAGCAACACCATTGATGGAATGACCGAAATGCATATCCATCTTTGCCATATGTACGCGGCCTTGGTCATCAATAATATTCAGTTCTTCATTGTCATGGAAAGCAGCGGAAACTGCATAGTCCAAGCCTTCAATGATCGGCATCAACTGCGGGACAACTTCCTGCAGATAATCCATCGGCCACTTTTCCAAAGCTTCCGCTAGGATCGTGTGGTTAGTATAGGCACAGACATTGCTGACAATATCGGCTGCTTTTTTCATTGTGATGCCTTCCTGCATCAATAAACGGATCAGTTCCGGAATGACCATGGAAGGATGGGTATCATTGATCTGAATTGCTGCATATTTATCCAGATCTTTCAGATCATGATTCAGCGCTTTCTGTTCTTTCAGGATCAGCTGTGCTGCATTGGATACCATGAAATACTGCTGATAGACACGGAGCTTTCTGCCAGCATCATCGGAATCATCCGGATACAGGAACAGGGTCAGATTCTTAGAGATATCTTTCTTATCAAAATCAATACCATCTTTTACGATCGATTCATCAACTGTGTCAAGATCAAAGAGATGCAGCGTGTTCCTGTTTCCTTTGAAGCCAATCACATCCATGTCATACATGCGGGATGTATACATTTTTCCAGCCAATTCAACCGGAAAGCAAACATCTGTCTTTTTCAGCATGTTCCTGCCATCCAGCCATTCATCCGGGATCTCAAACTGCTTATGATCTTTGAATTCCTGCTTGAACAGTCCATAGTGATAGTTCAGACCGACACCGTCACCCTTCATATCCAGCGTGGCAATGGAATCCAGAAAGCAGGCTGCCAATCTGCCAAGACCGCCGTTGCCAAGAGAAGGTTCTTTTTCTTTGTCTTCAACATGCGACAGATCTTTTCCATTTTTTGCTAAGAGCTGCTTTACTTCGTCATAAATACCAAGATTTATCAGGTTCTTTCCGAGCTGTTTGCCAATCAGGAATTCTGCGCTGATATAGTACAGTTTCTTTTTCCCGGATACTTCCGGAAGCTTTTCAGCTTTGTTCTGAACGAGACTGAGCAGTGCGTCATAAAGCTGCAGATCGGTAGCATCACTGATGGGTTTATTTAAATACGCTTCAATTTCAGATTCTAGAGTCATCTTTTCTCTCCTTTGTACTTACATTTGCCATATTAGCATAGAAAATAATCTTTTCAAAGATAATTTGTAAACGTTTCCAGCTGATGAAAACAAAAGCGCTTGATTCTGAAATCTCCTTTTATTTACCGAAAAATGAAAGATCTTTCCTGATAAACGGTCGTTGATAGCAAAAATGGCATATATCTGCATTCACTATTGCACAGGTTCTGAGACAGTTTTTGGCAAAGCATCGTTAAGTGCGATGAATAAAGGATGAAATGGACTTTACAGGATCATTGACATTCTATTTTTGATTCATTAAAATGAGACTGTAATCGTTACCAGATAACGAAATGGCAGGTACATATGACAACTATAAAAGATATTGCTAGACTGTCTGGATATAGTACCGGAACGATATCAAGAGTAATCAATCAGCATTCTGATGTATCTCCTGAAGCAAGAAAGAAAATCGAGAAGATCATTGCCCAGGAGAACTTTCAGCCGAATTCCAACGCAAAGCTTTTAAAACAGCAGATCAAGACATCCGTCATCATTTTAGTCAAAGGACAGATGAATATCTTTCTTGAAGTGATCTTGGAAGAGGTGCAGAAGATCCTGAATGAAAGCGGTGAAGCGACCAGCGTTACTTTTTTAGATGAAGCTGCCAATGAAGTAGAAACTGCTGTACATCAGTGTGCAGAGAGAAAACCAAGAGGGATCATTTTTCTTGGCGGAAATATCAATTACTTTAAAAAATCATTTGATCAGATCGATGTTCCATCTGTGCTGGTCACAGTGCCGGCTTCTGGACTGCCTTTTGAAAACCTGTCATCCTATGCAACAGACGATATTGCTGCTTCGGCAGCGGCGGTTGAATACTTAGTACGGATGGGCCATAAGAATATCGGCATCATCGGAGGATCTGCTTCACTGCAGCGAGGCCAGATAGGCTATCGCCGTCTGCATGGGGCGATCAACCAGCTGAAAAAATTCAATATACCGTTTGATATCAATAAGCAGTATGAACCTGGAAGATTCTCCATCGCTTCGGGATATGAGTCAACCCTGTCCCTTCTGAAAAGAAATAAAAAGATCACGGCTTTGTACTGCATTTCCGATATTATTGCGATCGGTGCAATGAGAGCAGTGAAAGATCTGAATATGAATGTTCCTGACGATATTTCTATTATCGGTTATGATGGTATCGAATATACGCGCTACAGTGTTCCTCGCTTAGCCACGATCCAGCAGGATACATCCGGTCTGGCACGCAAGAGCGTAGAAGATCTGCTGATGCGGATCAATTATCAGAACAGAACAGCCAATCATGAAATGATCCCATTTCGGGTACTGACAGGTGAATCAATCAAGAAAAAATAGAACTGGATCTGCAGTTCTATTTTCTTTCTTTCTTTTGATCGTCATCTGTCAGACCTAGATCTTTCATATGTTTCCGTGCCATGCCAACACCGACGCGATAGCCCCATTTCTTTGATAATAAGGCAAAAAAGAACATTCCAGCTATGAATAGCAGAAGACAAAGTATCAAGTCCATAACAGTCACCTCACAATTAGAATATAAAGCATTTTAAAAAAATAGAAAGAAAAAAATCAAAAAAGTGCTTGCAATAAAAAAGCGCTTACATTATACTTTCGGTGTTGGCTGTAAACGTTACCGGTAACGTTTACACAAATACGTAAGTTGTTCATTGATGATTAACATCAGGGAGGGTATTATGAACACAAAGAAGATTTTGAAAGGCAGCCTGACCGCAGTTCTAGCTGCATCAATGCTGGCTGGATGCTCCAGTTCAGCAGCTTCATCATCAGCAGCCGCTACATCTACACCAGAAGACGAAAAACTTACTGCAACACTAACTGTTTGGGGCCCACAGGAAGACCAGGCCGAAGAGAATGGCAATTGGCTCAAGAAAGAGACCGAAGCCTTCGCTGCTGAACATCCAAATTGGACTTTGACTTTCAAATATGGCACATGCTCTGAGGGCGATGCATTGAAGACAGTTACAACAGATGTTGCAGCTGCTGCTGATGTATATATGTTCGCCAATGACCAGATCGGTTCCTTAGTCGATGCTAAGGCAATTGCAAAGCTGGGCGGAACAACATTGGATCAGATCAAGAGCAACAATTCTGAGGCTGTTGTCAATACAGTTACATATGACGGCGGTGTATATGGTGTTCCATTCACAGGCAATACCTGGTTTGTATACTACAATAAGAAAGTAATCTCTGACAGCGATGCTAAGAGCTTAGATACAATGATGAGCAAGGGCACAGTCGCTATGCCGCTGAACAATGGCTGGTATAATGCAAGCTTCTATGTTGCCAATGGTGCTACTTTCTTCGGTGAAGACGGTCAGGATGAAAAGGCCGGTATCAAGCTTGGTGACAAAGCTTCTGAAGCAACGGATTATCTGATCGATGCGGTTGCTTCCGGAAAACTGATCAATGACGCAGACGGCAAGGGACTTGCTGGACTGAAAGATGGTTCTATCTCGGCAATCTTCTCTGGTTCTTGGGATTATAAGAATGTATGCGATGCGCTGGGCAAGGAAAATGTCGGTATTGCGGCTCTTCCTACTGCAAAGATCGGCGGTTCTGATAAACAGCTGAAGTCATTTGCAGGTTCAAAGGCAATTGCAGCAAATCCAAACTGCAAGAATCCAGAAGTAGCTGTTGCTTTAGCAGCATATCTGGGAAGTGCAAAAGCACAGCAGGATCATTATGATCTTCGCAATATCATTCCTACGGATACAACTTTAGATGTTTCGAAAGATATATTGGCTTCTGCACAGTCAGAGACAATGAACAATACATCCATTCTGCAGCCTTCATGGAAGGGCATGAACAACTGGTTCACACCAGCTCAGAACTTCGGCGATGCAATCCTGAATGGCGAGATCACGAAGGCAAACAGTGCTGAACAGACAACAGCATTGGAGACTCAGGTCAATACTGCAGCAGTAAAGTAATCATTGAGCATCGGCATAAAGATGTGGCTGTAGATCCAGCCACATCTTGTATGCGCTTAGGAGCAGAGCAATGAAAAAAAGCAATAATGAAAATTCAATCGGTGAAGCAATAAAAAAGGGAGATCTTTGGACGAAGCTGTCTATGATCTTCTTTGGCGCCGGTATGTTTGGACACAAGCAGAAGGTAAAGGGGATAGCAGTATTTATTCTTGAAATTTGCTTTATCTTCTTTATGGCCAATACAGGTATCGCTCGCCTGATGCAGCTGCCGTCACTGGGCGACAATGAACAGGTAGAGATATGGAATGAAGCAAAAGGAGTCTATGAGTATGCAGCAGGTGATAATTCACTTTTGATCCTTCTTTATGGGGTCGTAACGATCTTTGTTATCGCTGCCATCGTGGTTCTTTGGATCCTGCAGATGAAGCAGTCCTACAGCTGTCAGAAGAAACTCGAAAATGACCAGCATGTTCCGACATTTAAAGAAGATATGAAATCACTGCTGGATGGCAACCTTCATATCACGCTGATGTCCCTGTCGTGCTTGGGCATTCTGATCTTCAATGTTGTACCTTTGGTCTTTATGATCTGCATGGCCTTTACCAATTATTCAAAAGAGGATTCACATCTGACACTGTTTGATTGGAATGGAATGACACAGATATTCAGGGTCCTGAACTTAAATGGCAATATCGGTCAGCAGTTCTGGCATGTATTGGCATGGACATTGGTCTGGGCATTCTTTGCGACTTTCCTGAACTACATATTAGGTATGATCTTAGCCATGGTCATCAACCGCAAGCACACGCATGGCAAGGCGTTCTGGCGCTTCTGCTTTGTATTGTCCATTGCGGTGCCGCAGTTCATCTCACTCATGATCATGAGAACCATGCTGCAGCCAGAGGGAGCTGTCAATGTGCTCCTGATGAATGCGGGCATGATCAGTGAACCGCTTCCTTTCTTCACCAATGCCACATGGGCAAGGATCACGGTCATCATCATTAATCTATGGGTTGGTATTCCGTATACAATGCTTCAGGTAACAGGCATCCTGCAGAATATTCCATCTGATCTTTACGAAGCAGCGAAGATGGATGGCGCAGGTCCGATCCGCATCTTCTTTAAGATCACGCTTCCATATATGCTGTTTGTTACCACCCCGTATCTGATTGCTCAGTTCTGCGGCAATATCAATAACTTCAATATTATTTATCTTCTTTCCGGCGGCGGACCGACAAATGTCGGCGATACAGCCGGACAGACAGATCTGCTTGTTACCTGGCTGTATAAGCTGACGATCGATCAGCAGTATTACAACCTCGGCGCAGTGATCGGCATTATGACCTTCATTGTTCTGTCCGTTATTACACTGGTAACATATCGCAATTCAAAATCGTACAAAGATGAGGGGGCATTCAACTGATGACAGTCATGCAGAATGAAAAAGCAAAATTGAATAAACGCCCTTTGAAAAAGAGAATCGGCAACTTCTTTGTGCATGTTGCCTTGGCGGTATTGGCATTTATCTGGGTCATGCCGATTGTCTGGATCGTTCTGACCAGTCTGCGAGCTGAACCGGGGTCTTATGTAAACACATTCTTTCCGCAGTCTTATACGTTCAATAACTATATCAAGCTGTTTACAGATCGCAATGTTCTGAATTTTCCGCAGATGTTCATGAATACATTTATCATTGCTATCTTTGTCTGCGTGATCCAGACATTCTTTGTACTGTCTGTTTCCTATTCGCTTTCGCGGATGCGTTTCAAATTCCGCAAGCCGTATATGAATATAGCGATGATCTTAGGCCTTTTCCCAGCCTTCATGTCAATGGTCGCTCAGTATTATCTTCTGAAATCAATGGGCCTGACGGAAGGGTCATGGATCAGAGTTGCCTTGATCATTTTGTATTCAGCTTCAGCAGGAATGAACTTTCAGATCGCAAAAGGTTTCTTTGATACGATCCCGCATTCTATAGATGAAGCAGCGATCATCGATGGATCGACACTTTGGCAGGTGTTCACAAAAGTGACAATGCCATTGTCAAAACCGATTGTCATTTACACAATACTGACTTCCTTCATGGCACCATGGATCGACTTTATCTTTGCAAAGGTGATCTGCAGGGCAGATGCGAGCCAGTTCACTGTAGCAATCGGTCTATGGAATATGCTGCAGAAAGAATACATTCATGAATGGTATACGTGTTTTGCGGCAGGTGCTGTTGTTGTTTCAATCCCGATTGCGATCCTGTTCATTTTCATGCAGAGATACTATGTTGAAGGAATGGCTGGCGCTGTTAAAGGATAATATAAATGCTGCGGCAGATGCTGTAATTGCATCTGCCCTTGCATTTCTATAAGAAAATGAGGAAATATGTATCAGAACTATATCTTTGATTTCTACGGTACTTTGGTGGATATTCATACGGATGAAGAAAGACCTGCTTTGTGGAAACAGATGTCTCAGCTGTATTCTGTGTATGGTGCGGATTATGATCCGGAACAGCTGAAAAAAGCGTTTTATGAACAGTGCCGAGATGCTGAAGATGCACTGCAGAGCGAAATGAATATATCTTATGCAGAAATTGATCTAGCCAAGATCTTTATCTTTCTGCTGAAACATGCACCGAAATACCATCAGGTCCAGCATACGATCCTGGATATGAATGAATGGGTATATGGTACGGCAAATACATTTCGTATACTTTCGCGCACGAAGCTGAAAACATATCCTTACACGATCCAAGTGCTGAAGCGGCTGAAACGTCTAGGATTCCATGTCTTTATACTCTCAAATGCACAGAGAATATTTACGATGCCTGAAATGGAACAGAGCGGTATTCTGTCATATGCGGATGGTGTTTATATTTCATCGGATTATCGTATGAAAAAGCCGGAGTCGGAATTCTTGGCAGAATTGCTGAATCAAGAAAGACTGAAGAAAGATGAGAGTGTCATGATCGGAAATGACTGTCAAAGCGATATTGCTTCTGCTGTAAGCAATCAGATGCATTCGATTTTTCTTGATACTGCAAAGCATGATGAAACAGAAAGAAATGAGATGATCAGTGCTGCTGTGCATGGACATTCTGCATGGATGCCTGATGTCATAGCAGATGGTGATATTAGAAAGATCCTGAGGATATAACAGTATGGTGAAATGGCTGAAAGATGCAGTTTTCTATGAGATCTATCCGCAGTCGTTCTGCGACAGCAATGGCGATGGTATCGGCGATATTTCCGGTATGACGGGAAAGCTCGATTATATTCATGATCTTGGCTGCAATGCAATCTGGCTGAATCCGGTGTATGATTCTCCTTTCAGAGATGCTGGGTATGATGTCAGAGATTACTGCAAAGTTGCTAAGCGATATGGGACCAATGAAGATCTTTATCATTTCTTTGCGGAAGCACATGCGCGCAATATGCACGTGCTGATGGACTTGGTGCCTGGGCATACTTCGGATGAGCATGCATGGTTCCGGGAGTCCCGAAAAGATGATCAGAATGAATACGCCAAGCGGTATGTATGGACATCGAATGCTTTTGAAGGCATTGCAGATCATCCATATGTATCTGGCAATGCACCGCGCAGCGGGGTCTATATGCTGAATTTCTTTATCTCTCAGCCGGCATTGAATTATGGCTGGGGCATTCGCACGGCGCCTTGGCAGAGTGCTGCTGATTCGCCAGAGGCTGTTTCTACCAGAGAAGCAATGAAGGACATCATGCGCTTTTGGCTGGACCATGGCTGCGATGGTTTCCGCTGCGATATGGCGGACAGTCTGGTGAAGAATGACGATGAGCAGAAGCATGCAACAGCTAATGTGTGGCAGAATATTCGGCAGATGCTGGACAGCGAGTATCCGCATGCAGCCATCGTATCAGAATGGTCAAATCCGAACAGTGCAGTGAATCTTGCTGGTTTCCATATGGACTTCTATCTGGATCATCATCACAACGGATACAACACACTGCTGCGGGACTATGAATGCAATGATGCAGATAACAGCTTTTTCCGCTGTCAGGGACATGGCGATATCAATCGTTTTCTGATGGACTATCTGCCTAAGTATAATGCAATCAAAGACCGCGGTTATATATCAATGTTTACATGCAACCATGATACCCCTAGGGCCTCAAGAACACTGTCTGCAGAAGAACTGAAACTTGCTTATGCATTTTTATTCACCATGCCGGGCGTGCCATTCTTATATTATGGTGATGAGATCGGTATGAAGTATCTTGACTTAGCAAGTGTGGAAGGGGGATACCATCGTACGGGATCCCGAACACCGATGCAGTGGGATCATCAGAAGAATTACGGATTCTCCAGTGCTGAAACAGAGCGGCTGTACACAGCACAGGACAGCAGTGCAGATGCACCGACAATGGCGGACCAGCTGCATGATCCATCTTCTTTGCTGAATGTGACAAAACAGGTAATTGCACTTCGCCATGCGAATGAGGATCTGCAGGCAGACGCTTTATTTGATGTGATTGATGCGGATCATCAGAAATTTGTCTACAAAAGAGGCAGTATGATCTGTGCTGTCAATACTTCTGACTGTGGAACAAAGGTAAAGAATTCTGTACTGAATGGAAAAAAGATCATATATACGATCCATGATGCTGAAGTACAGAAGGATGAACTGACACTTGACGGCGGATCGTTTGCAGTATTGAAATGATCTGCTGCAATGGTAAAAGATACATATGCAAGTTATACTAAATTAGTATTTGAAAGTGAATAAGGTATGAGAAAAGCAGGAATACTAATGCCTGTTGCGTCGCTTCCGGGGAGACATGGGATCGGCACATTTGGACATGAGACATATCACTTTATTGATCTTGCCGCAAAGGCAGGATTTTCCATATGGCAGATTCTGCCGCTGAACCCGCTGGGATATGGCAATTCACCATACCAGCCGTATTCCAGCTATGCAATGGATCCGCTGTACCTATCTTTGGACCTTTTAGAAGAGCAGGGATTGTTAAAAAAGAAAGTGCCGTCTTATCATCGGCACAGCAGAAGCATAGATTATGAAGAAGTGCGGCAGTATAAAGAGACCTTCCTGAGGGAAGCCTATCAGAACTTTGTACCGGATCAGAATTTCAGCATCTTTGCCTATCAGGAATGGATACGGAACTTTGCAATCTATATGACATTCAAACAGCTGAATGATATGAAATGCTGGAATGAATGGAAACCGCTGTATCGCGATCAGCCGGTGAAGCAGAATGTCGATCTCAAGCCATATCAAGATGAGATTCTGTATCAGGTCTTTGTACAGTATGAATTGTTCCTGCAGTGGAAGGATCTGAAGCAGTATGCCAATGACCGAGGGATTGAGATCATGGGGGATCTGCCGTTCTATGTCGGCATTGACAGTGCGGATGTATGGGCATCGCGTCAGAATTTTCTCTTAGATGAAAAGGGACGTCCAACATTTATTGCGGGGGTGCCGCCTGATTATTTTTCGGTTACAGGTCAGCGCTGGGGCAATCCAATCTATGATTGGGATTACATGAAAAAAGATTCTTTCTCATTCTGGATCGAGCGGCTGTCGTATACAGAACGTCTGTTTGACCAGGTAAGGGTCGATCACTTCCGTGCTTTTGATACATACTGGAAGATCAAGGCATCCTGTCCAACGGCATTGGATGGAGAGTGGGTGGAAGCACCTGGATATGAACTGTTCGATGAATTGTTCAAGAAAGAACCGGGCCTGCAGATCGTGGCAGAAGATCTCGGCGATCTTCGTGCTCAGGTATTGGAACTGCGCGATCATTATGCATTTCGCGGTATGCGCGTGATCCAGTTCTCTTTTGATCCAAAAGGAATGGAAGAAGATCGCACACATCTGCTTGTATATACGGGCACGCATGACAATGCTCCGATCTATGGCTGGTATTGTGATAAACCGTGCAAAGAGCAGAGAGCAATGCGCAAATATCTTTGGAAGAACGGTTATCATAAGCACAGCTTTGTCAGAGATATTATTGATTATTCTTTGGCTTTAAAAGCAGACATGGTCATTATTCCGATGGGCGATTGGCTCCATTTAGGAAATGAAGCAAGACTGAATCTGCCTGGGACCGTCGGTGCACCTAACTGGACATGGTGCATGAATGACTTCTCAAAGTTTGCCGAAGAAGTACCATCTATTCGGCAGGCACTGGAATATTCCCGCCGTACAGCAAGAAAGCTCTGATATTGATCAGAGCTTTTTGTATCAGAAAACCATGGTATAATATTTCAGTTAATTGAAGGGACTAAATAAATATAGATCTATTATTGAATATATTAAAATCAGTGCTCTTTGGCATTGTACAGGGAATTACCGAATGGCTTCCGATCTCATCAACGGGGCATCTGATCCTGATGGAACAGTTCATGCCGATCCAGCTGTTCTCGGATGCTGCATCCAATACGGAATTCTGGAATATGTATAAAGTCGTTATTCAGTTCGGCTCGATCCTTGCGGTTCTTCTGCTGTATTGGAAAAAGCTGAATCCATTCTCCAAAGCTTTAAAGCCGCAGAAGAAGAGACAGATCTATCGTACTTGGATCATGATCCTGATTGCGACGGTCCCGGCTGCTGTTATCGGACTTGTACTGAATGACTGGATCGATGCGAAGATGAGCACTCCTTTTGTCATTGCATGCACTTTGATCATCTACGGCATTCTGTTTATCTGGATGGAGAGCCGTCAGCGCAATTATGCGATTGAAGCAGTTCATCAGATCAATGCTAAGAATGCCTTTGAAATGGGCATGTTCCAAGTGCTTGCATTGATTCCGGGAACCTCGCGCTCCGGTGCTACGATCTTCGGCGGGACAATGCTAGGCTTCAGCCGTTCGGCGGCAGCAGAATTCTCTTTCTATATGTCGATCCCTGTTATGTTCGGTGCAAGTTTATTGAAGATCATCAAGGCAAAGATGGCATTTACAGCAGCAGGCATTATTGTACTGCTGGTCGGCATGATCACAGCCTTTGCAGTATCGATCGTGGCCATCAGATATCTGATGAACTATATACGCAAGCATGATTTCAAAGTCTTTGGATACTATAGAATTATATTGGGCATTATTGTTCTGATCTTTGGCGCAGTTGGATTGCTTGGATGAACACGCGGTGAGAAATCATCGCTTTTTCTTTGCATGGGCATACTGCTTTACACATAAAAGGATTCCTGTATGATGCATATATGAACATATTAAGCTTATTTCTTGAAGGCCTTCTTTCTTTCTTCTCACCATGCGTACTTCCGTTGGTGCCGCTGTATATCGGCTATCTGACACAGGACGCAAAGGTGACAGCAGAAGATGGCACTGTGACGTATCGACGCGGCAGAACGCTCTATCTGACGATGGGCTTCGTGCTTGGTATCTGCATGGTCTTTGTGATTGCAGCCTTGGGAAGTACGGCGCTGCATACTTTCTTTGTTGAAAACACATTGATCTTTCAGCTGATCAGCGGCATTCTTCTCGTCTTCTTCGCATTAGTATCGCTGCATGTGATATCACTGCCGTTCCTGAACGGAACGCATCTGCATGCAATGAATGTATCTGGCGGCATGAGCTTTTTGAAAGCAGCATTGATGGGCTTCTTTTTCTCCTTTGCATAGTCGCCGTGCGTTGGACCTTTGCTGGCACAGGCAATTGTCAAGGCGGCATCAGCAGACTCCGCATATATGGGCTGGATCTATATAGCATCCTATGCGTTAGGATTCATTGTGATCTTCCTGCTTCTGGGCTTCTTTACTGGCGAAGTACTGAATCTTCTGCAGAAGTATAAAAAGGCTGTGAAGTATATGTTACGTGCAAGTAGAAATACACCATTTTGTGCAATTAGTTTTCACCACTTTGTGCAGGTCCTTTTGCACCAGGACGATCTGCTTTTGAAATCAGGAGGTCCTTCTGTATATCTTTTGTGCGGTAGGATCTGCCTATGATCTTGATGCTATGGCAGTGATGCAGAAGACGATCAAGTATCGCATTTGCGAGGACTGGATCGCCGAATATCTCTCCCCATTGTGACAATGGCTTGTTTGTCGTGATGATCGTTGAATGCTGTTCATAGCGTGCTGCGATGAGCTGGAAGAAGAGCTTTGAAGCCTCTTCATCCATTGGCAGGAAGCCGACCTCATCTATGATGAGCAGCTTATAGCGCCCGTAGAATCTCAATCTCTGCTGCAGCGTGTTCCCGAGCTGGGCCCGCCTGAGCTGAAGGAGAAGGTCATTGCAGGTGATGAAATAGGTACTGTAATGATTATGTGCGGCCTCTATGCCAATTGCGGTGGACAGATGCGTCTTCCCCGTGCCCGGAGAACCTATGAACAGGATATTCTCTTTCTGTTCTAAGAATCGCATGTCTTTGAATCCCAGGATCTCAGCTTTGTTCAAGCTGGGCTGGAAAGCGAAGTCGAAATCCTCCAGCGTCTTCCGGAACGGGAAGTTGGCCGTGCGTATGCAGATCTGCAGGTGCCTCTCTTCCTTTGCCTTGATCTCAAGATCCGTGAGCTCCAGCAATGATCCTGTGAAGCTCTTCTGTCCCTCCTGCATTGCGTCGATATATTCATCCAGATGTGAATTGAATTGATCCATCTTCAGTTCTTCGAGATTGTTCTTGAGACGGCTGTATGTCTGTACTTCTGTGTTCATTCTTTCCTTCCTTCCCATTGGCCCAGCAGCGCCAGGTTCTGCTCTGATCTTCGGATGATCTCATCCTCGCTGAGATCAGACGGCATGGACTGCCGCATCCCTCCAATATAATCCTCTCTATGGTAGTGGATCTTTCTCTCCGTTATCTGATGGATGCGGATGAGCTCTGTGCTAAGATAGATGTACAGTTCATTGCCGGACGGTACGATCTTGACCCTCTTGCCGATGGACTTTGCTGGAACGGAGTATTCTGATCCATGGTATCTGACGAGCAGCGTTTGTGGCACTGTCTGGACAGATACGTTCTGTATATAGCTCCCCAACAGGGCTTTATTCGGGATCGGATCCAGATGCTCCATTTCTTTTTTTATCAGCTTCATTGGCGGGATCCCTGTCGTCCCATTGGCCTCCTGATTTACCTGCTGGTTGAATTCCTTGATCCGTTCGATCAGCGCTCCTTCACTGCCCAGCTCATGATCGTATGGCACCAGCCATTGCACGAACCGGTTCGCAGACTCCACCTTTCCCTTGGTCTCTGGTGTCCTTACCTTGCACAGATGGATCTTTACACCGATATCATTCTCGAACTGCTTGATGACAGGCAGCTTGCACTTGCCGCCATTGGTGATCGCCACGACAGCGCTCATGTTATCTGTGATCAGCTGCTTTGGCTTCCCGCCGGATCTCTGCAGCACTTCGATCAGGCACCGTAGAAAATCTTCGGTCGTCCTGGTCTTTGAGTAGATGTAATAGTGGTATCTCGAATATCCGAAGGTCGCGACGAACAGGTTATATTCGATGACCTCTCCAGTCGTCAGTACGGTCTTCAGATCCTCTTTCCAGTCCAGCTGCAGCTGCTGCCCTGGCTCTGTCTCATAGCGCAGATGGACCTTCATCTCTATCTTCCTGCGTATCTCTTTGCGCTGCAGGTAATGCGTGAATGTCGAGTAACAGTGGAATACGTCCATCCCATATTTGTTCTGGAAATACTTGTACAATGCTTTTTTCGTACAGCACGTGCTCTCTGCTTTCTCCTTGATCTCTTCAAAATACGTATCGAAAGGTGTCTCCCTCTCAATTGGGCTCATTCGGATCCCTCCTTCTTTCCAATACTTCGCTACCGTGTGCCTGTCCATCCCATATTCTTTTGCCAGTGCACTGTAATTCGGCTTGATGTCATTTGTCTTCAATATCTCAAGATCTCCTCGTAGTTCCTGTAATTTCATCTGTGGTACCATATCTGCCTCCTGGCCTCTATGGTATCGCTTCTGATTCATGGTATTTAAAAAGTAACCAATATTGGTGAATTCTGCTTGCACAAATTGGTTACTTTTATCTTACCAGTAACAACCGTCTTCTGATCTATGAGTCTCTGCAGTTTTTTCTCCTGTTCCGTATATGCCTTCATGATAGAATTCTGCAGCGATGCCGCCCTGCTGTTGTCGTAGAACACATGGAAATATCTTGTATGCTTGTCTTTGGCATACAGTTTTCCTTTTACTGTCATACCATACACATCGTGATCAGCTAGATAGTATTTATATTTGAATTCATGAATCTGTTTCTGTGAGACCTTTACCGCTTCCTTTACACACTGGTAGTTCTCTTTCAGCATAATAACTAATGCGTATCCATGATCATCCATATACTTGATGTTTTTCTCGCTGAAATACCCTCTGTCCAACACAAATCCGCACTTCTCATATCCATAGTCTTTGGCCTTATCAACCATGTACTTGCACTGACTATTATCTATTATGCTTCCTGGATACAGCTCGAAGAATAGAGGTGTGCTGTCCACCATGTCCATTGCATAGGAAAGATTGATCTGCGGGGCACCGATATCAATCTTCGGATGCCCATATTCGGCCATCTCTATTCCCTTTGACTGATTATTGATATTTGTACTGTCATATCCTATATACGCCGTAACATTCTTCCTGTGCATCTGATTCCACGCCGCGAGGAACAGCTTGATTCGTTCTTCCTGTTCTTCATCTTTCAGAAACTCTGCAATATGTGTATCCGCTGTCAGAACACCGGATACTACCGGATGGTTTCTCATCATGGCTGGGTAGTGCTGAAACGTCGATGTTTCAAACAGAATCATATACGTGATTAAGTTCTGAACCATAGCGCTGTCTTTCTCGTAGATATTATTAAGAACCTCATCCATCTGAAGATCCCTCAGCACCTTCTGCACAATCATCGTCCCTCCGACTTTCAGCGTATTAGAAAACATCTGTGCTTCCTGATATGTTTTATTTTCATCAGGATAGAACTCCCAGTATCGATCATTTGGATACATTGTATTCCCTTTAGAATTCCCGTCATCATACACCATAACACCGATATCCACGCGATCATCCGTGTAGTACCGCCCTTCTTTATGGTACTTCCTGCTACGTACATGGTACACATATCTTCGTCCGTTTCTTGCTTGAATTTTAGTCCCAGCAGGTCTATTAACAGTCACATCACGATGAATCATCTCCGCGCCTCCGTTAGTTAGATTTCTAACTGCACATAGTATAGCACTTTTGTGACCCGTGCAACACTGAAAAAGCGCTATATTTTAGCGCTCATTCATTGATATCAGATTTTCTTAATTTGCAAGTTACAAACTTATTGGAAAGTTAACGTTGGATCATTCTTCTTCAATCGATAATTGCACGATGCCACCAAATACAGCAGACATCTGAGATGCTTGTTTCCTTTCTTGGATATCTTCAGATGTGTTCCATCCATATCCCCTGACTGCAGAATCTTTGGATTCAATCCTGTGTAGGCAACCAATGCCGATCGATTGCGAAACCTTCTGATATCTCCGAGTTCTGCGATGATGCGCGATGCCAGATTCTCTCCAATACCCGGAACGCTGGCGATGGGCTCGTAATTAGGAGATGTTTTTGCCAGTATGACGATATTAGACAGGATGCTTTCGCACGACTGTTCCTGTTCCTGCATACTGCGGATCATGGCAGGCAATTCTATTGATTCAATATCATCAGGGTTACAGCCGGAATAACACTCTTTAGCTGCTTCATAGATCTTATGTACAATCTTCTCTGCGTACTTCTTCTTATGACCGGCAGGTTTGCAGATGCGCTTCACGATGACATCTTCTCTGTGCTTTAGAAGAAGAGATGGATGTGGAAACTGCTTCAGCACTTCCATAGGAAGCAAATCATACAGATTCTGATTGCCACTGAACTTTCGATCAATTCCCGGGTAGATGATATCCAGATAGCTCCGCAGTGTTACTTTTCGTTTCCTTAGATGCACCAGTTCTCCTTCATAATACCGGTTCAAACGCATCATTCTGAGATACTCCGAACTCTGCTCATAATAGGGAATCAGATTCTCGCTGTAATATGCTTTAGCGATGTGTGAGCAGTCCAGTGAATCGGTTTTATTGCCATTCAATGTGGTCTTTCGATACGTGGCTGACAGAAGCGGTGAGATGATGTAATACGGAATTCCCTGATCCTGCAGATACTTTTGAAGCGGTCTGTGATACACACCGGTAGCTTCAAATACAACCGGAAGAGATTTGACATCTGTCTTCTTTTCCATGTCTTCAATGAGTCTTGGTATCCTAGAGAATCCCTCGATAGTGTCATCAAGCATTTTCGGTTTTCTCATTGGATGGCCATTCTCTAAGAACGGCTGATAATGACAGCTGCCTTTTGATACATCGACAGTAATGACTGGTCCTTCCATACGGACCTCCTTTCCTACATGTCTGTGTAAATCTTCCCCAACTCCCGCATCCGACTATTTTTCTGGGTTATATACGGCATATCAATCTGTTGCTTTGACTGACCATCTAGATTAACCAGCCTGAGAATACAAGAGGGAAGCAGAACGCTTTTCATTACAGACTCAATAATTATCTTGGTCTAAAAAGGAGCGCGTTCTTAACTTTACCCAGACCCTTCTTTCTGCATGCCTACAGTAGAAAGGCCAGGAACATCTAGTGCTCCTGACCCTTTCATCATATTCTTCTTCTGAAGTTTTTCACTAGGATCAGGTCTAGAGTATTCCTGATTACATAATAGAAAAGGTGCTGCAGCTTAACAGACTTACTCATCTCGCCCATGATCAAGTCAAACTGGTACCTATTCTCCGCTAAACAATCCGGCAGCACATCCCATTCAAGAATCAGGGACTTTCACTGAGAATTTAACAAAATTTCTTGTGAAAGCAGAGCTTTTGTGTACCTTCTCCAGATCATCTATACCTATTATTCTACATACTTTCTGAAAATTGAACATACCTATGCAAAGAGAAAAGTCCTATTTCACAGGGACTTTCCGTGAAAAGGGACTTTCATTTACAATTGATTCATCATATCTAATGAAAGAAATTCTCGTTATAAACATTTTACTTTTCAGTTTTCAGAGGAATCCTTTAAAAAGATTGCATATCCAATTTGGACATGCAATCTATTCTTAGTTATCTGTAATATTAACAGTACCAGAACAGATGAGCTTTCCTAATCTGCGATCATAGAGAAGAATGCCATCATCATCAATAGAAATATGAATTCTATCGCCTATCACATACGCAAAGGAACCAAATACAACTGAAGTCAAAAGATATCCGTGAATATTCAGTTTCAGTGTTGATTCCATACCGGTTGGCATTGATCCATTGACAAATGCATCGATTTTTCCATCCGGTGCCACTTTGATCTTTTCTGGGCGAATTGCAATGACAAAGTCTTCATTGGTTAGAACAACCTTTTCTTTTAAAGCATAATCTTCTTCATCCACACGTTGTATGTGATACTCAAAGACTTCATCCTTGTTTTCCTTTTCTACATTCTTTGAGTTTTTCAACAGTTCTTCTTCCGCAGATCTTTGATTCTCACTTTCTTCATCACGCTTTGCAAACCATTTCTGTACATCAATCGGGTTGCTTGGCATGAACTTCGCATGTTTTCCATTGAAAATCTGCAGATTGAAAGAACCATCTGCTTGCTCCGTACCTTTGCCTTCAATCAGATTAATGGATGGATTGCCGACAAAATCTGCACAGAACAGATTTTTTGGTTCGTTATATAGTTCAAGCGGTGTTGCATATTGCTGAAGGACACCATTATTCATTAAGCAGATCTTTGTAGAAAGCGTCATTGCTTCCATTTGATCATGGGTCACATAAACGAAAGTTGATCCCGTCTCTAAATGCAGTCTCTGCAATTCATAGCGCATCTCTAAGCGAAGCTTTGCATCCAGATTAGATAATGGTTCATCCATGAATAGCACCTGCGGTTCAGGTGCCAGAGTACGCGCAATCGCGACTCTCTGCTGCTGACCGCCTGACAGTTCAGCTGGATACCGATCCATGAACATGCCAATCTTAACAATCCTTGATACTCTTCTGACTGCAAGATCAATTTCTTCTTTGCTTAAGCGGCGTACCTCTTTCAGTACCTGTCCATCTTTGACTACTTCAAAGGCATCATTGAGCTCTTCGCCTTTTGTTTCATGTGCTTTTCTCGCCGCCTCAAGCTGCTCTTCATATTTCTTTTTCTGTTCCTGTGCAGTATGCTCTGGATCGTCGGATTCATGAATGCCTAAGCCTAACAGGGACTTTGCGGTCGGCATGGAGATCGTATAGACATTGATCAGTTTGATCAATGCACGATCTTTATCAACTTTCCCATGACTGTCGCGGACATCTGCCATGACTTCATTCAGTTTATTTCCATTTTCCAATGCGCGTATCATATCATTGCACACTTTGGCATTTACATCGATCACCGGCTTCTCTTCTTTGACATTCTTTAAGCCAAACGAAATATTCTGGTAAACGGTCATATTCGGCCATAATGCATAGTTCTGGAAAAGAAAGCCAACTTTACGTTTGTTCGGTGGGATATTGATTCCCTGTTCACTGTCATACACAATCTGATCCCCAATCTTGATCTGTCCGCTTGTCGGTGTCTCCAGACCAGCAATCATTCTCAAGGTTGTTGTCTTGCCGCAGCCTGATGGACCTAAGATCGTGATGAACGAATTATCGGCAATATCTAGGTTCAGATGGTCTACGCCATAAAACCTGCCCCAGTGCTTTGTTACATTTGTAAGTTTAATTTCTGGCATATGTTTTCTCCTCAATTTTCAATGCCAGAATCCAGACTGGCACCAGTTAGCTTATTCACTACGAAGTTTGAAAATAGGATCGTGACAATTAAGATCAGATTGATCGCACTTGAGAATGCATACAGTCCCATTTCATCAAAGTAATCCAATGTTGTTGAAAGAATGAATCCTTGCGTACATAACAATAGGAACAGTGAAAGTTCTCTGAGGCATGTCATGAACGGAAGCATGAATCCGCTGATGATCGAAGATTTTTGAATCGGGATAATAATATACAGCATGCGCTTGATCCACGGAATATTTTGGATGACCGCTGCTTCTTCGATTTCTCCTGAGAGCTGCAGCATGCTGTTCAAGGCATTTCTGCTCGCGAATGGGATGTACTTGATGACGCCAACAATGATCAGCAGCGTGTAAGTGTTGAAGAGATTGATCTTATCATTGGAGAAAAGAATGAAGAATGCCGCACCTACTGCTAAGCTAGGCATGAGGTATGGCAGAAAGGCCATACTATTGACATAATTCGCCCATTTTGAACGCCTGTTTTTAGATACCGCATAACCAATCAAAGTTCCGATAGTACCGGCGATCAATGCACATGAGATAGAAACAAGCAATGTACCTTTATACGCATTCCATATTGTTGAATTGAATAAGATTCCCGATTGTCCATACATTGCGCTTTCCACCTGCTCATTGCCGCCGACCCACCACTTCGTCGTCAGATTCGCTAGATCTCCTGTATATAAGAAAGAGTAATCGCCTGGATTGGGCAGGAATGTCTCTAAAGCAAAGGAGAGAATTGGGAAGATGCTCGTGAAAAATGTCAGTATAATGAACAGTATTGCAATCACATGTTTCCAAACTTTACCAAGGTCTACTTTTGTGATCTGTCCTGATTTTCCTGTCACCGTTGTATAGTTCTTTCGGCTCTTCAGAGAGATTTGATTTAAGGCAAGGATTGCTACGCCAAACACCATCATCAATACAGCTAGAATACTTGCTTCCCCGGTATATTTACTATTGAGCGAGATATACTTCGTTGCCAAGGTCGTCAAGCCAAGATAATGCGGAACTGGATAAGATCCCATAGCACTGCCGAACACAAGCAGGATGGTAGAAAGGATCGCGGGACGGATCATCGGAATAGTGATCTTCCAAAGTATTTTTCTGCGCGGTGTATTCAGGATCGTCGCTGCTTCTTCTAAGTTGGCATCCATGTTCTTGAAGATACCGCCAATAAGAATGTATGCAAATGGCGCATAATGAAGTCCTAATACCATTGCACTTGGGAATAGTCCGCGGCACCACCAGTTCGGCATATTCACATTCAGCAAAGATGCCAGCAGACCATTTGCCGTACCAGTCACAGCATTGGAATTGAATAAGTTCTGCCACACGACTGCCAATGTCCATTGCGGCATAATATATGGGAAAATAAATATGGCGCTGAGGTATTTCCTGTATTTCATGTTTGTGCGCGTCACTAAGTAAGCAAATATCCCGCCATATAGGATAGCAATGACACATGTAAACACGGCTAAGCCAATTGTATTCCCCATCGGTTCCCAAAGATTTGAGACCGCCAATTTGCTTGTAAACAGATCCGTATAGTTCACAACGGACCATCCGGATGCCCGTCCGGAAAGATATTGATCAATTGTGCCGAGATGTACTTTGAATGTATCTTCCACGATTGCAATGATCGGTGCAATTGCCGAAATTGTGCATGTAATGCCGAATAGCAGCAAAATCATTTTTGTCGGATTTGAAAGAAAGGTTTTAACGCGATTTATGAACACAGCTTTTTTATTCACTGTTCCTGTTTTTTCCATATGATCAATCAATCTCCTTGAAAGCAAAGCGTCCGAAACTGATTCGACTTCGGGCGCTTCATGCTAGTAAACGTTATTTTGTTTCGCCGCTGAATTTATCTAATGTTTCGATCCAGCTGCCGACTGTAAAGGCAACGGATGCACAGTATTCTGGATCTTCCAGTACGAGCTTGCCGTTCTTGACCCACCAGTCATATCCTTTATCATCTTTTGCCGGATAGACATCGATGCCGTCTACATAGCCGCCCTGAAGGTGATTGTACTTTATTTCTGTTTCTTTCAATACCGTTGGATTCGATGAGTATCCGCCCATATCTTTTCCCCATGCGGAGAAGCCTTCCTGCGTGCATGTCATATAGGCAATGAAAGCTGCTGCAGTCCAAGGAAGAGGACTGTTCTTCGTTAGGAATAAATAATGAGAATAACCATATCCGCCAATACCCTGATAGCCATCCTGGTAGGCAGCGACCGTAACGTTGTTGACAGATTGCTCAGAAGATTCCTGAATGGAACGAAGTTTGGAATATACTAATAGACCAGACTGATCGACCGCAGAAGCTGAAGTCAGTGTGTTGCATATTGGGCCGTCATCTGTCTGTGCATTGTATCCATTGACCCAAAGCTTGATCCAAGCCAATGCATATGCGCCATTGTCACCAAGGCTGAATTCCTTGGCATCTTTTCCCATTTCATCAATGGTCGGCTGCAGAATGGATTTCTGGGCTGAAGGCAGTGCATCAAATGCATCTTTCAGAGTCTTGGCATATTCATCCTTTGTCAGCATATATAAGAAGTTCTTGCCAACGATCTCAGAATCAATGTCCATATACAATGAATGTGCATCCGGCATGACAAAGTCCCAGCAATTCTTCCATGTCTTTGTACCTTTGTTGTTGAATTCAAATACTTTATTCAATGTCTGCAATGACAGGAATCCTTTGTAATCATCTGCTGTTGTATTGTTGGCATCCGCCCAATCCTTAGGGATGAATGTCTTCAATATTCCCGGCTGATTCATTTTTGATTCAATCTGGTTCCCATCCTGGATCAGTGTCATGGCAAATGTGCCTTCGCTCTTGACAGAGTCAGCTTGTAGCTGCTCAAAGATCTTGTTATTCTTTGGCTGCTGCCATTCAAATGTCATGTTGTAAGTTGGATCGATTTTCTGTAAGTAAGAGATGAACAGCGGCAATGCTGTTTTTCCGCGGCTGGAATTTCCTAAGCCATAGAATGTCTTGCCATTTGATTCTTCAATTGCTTTTTTGCACAGCTCATCAAGGCTCATGCCCTCTGCTTCTTTGATGACCGCATCGATTCCTGTCAATTCTGTTTTTGCCGAAGCAGAGCTGGCTGCTGAACCGCTGCAGCCGACCAGTGATACTGCCATAACGCCAGACAGTATGGATGTTATGAAACGCTTGTTCATTTTTTCTTTCCTCCTATTGAACCCATATCCTTTGTTTCAATACTTGTATTCTAGGAGGGAATGTAAGCGTTTACTATTGGAAAAATCTGACATTTCTATTGTTTTTCAAACCTTAGTGCAATCCTGATTTTGAAATGCCGTTGGCGTCATCTGATAGATCTTACGGAAAAGAGACGAAAAATAAGCAACATCGCTGTACCCGCACATTTCACAGACTTCATAGACCTTATAATTCTGACGATTCTTTAAAAGCAATGCCGCTTTTTTCATACGGACCTGCGTAATATAGGCTGCTATCGTCATATTCATTTCCTTTTTAAAAAGACGGGAGATGTATCCTTGCGAAATTCTCAAATTATCTGCAATCGTGGCAATCGATAACTGCGGACTGCTGTATTGTTCTTCAATATAAGAGATCGTTTCTCTGACAAATCGATTCGAATCTGCCAGATTTTCTTCTTCACTGGGATTCTGAATCAGCTTAGGCAGAATGCGACGGACACTGTCCTCTAATTCTCCATCTTCAAACGGTTTCAGGATGTAATCCGCTGCCAATAAGCGCAATGCATCTCGTGCATAGTTAAATTCATCATACGCTGTCAGAAAGATCACCTGTACGTTTTCACCATTGTCCCGCAATCTTTGCAAGAGATCGATTCCATCGCATTTAGGCATCCGAATATCACTGATGATCAGATCCGGTCTTTCTGCTTCACACTTGGCTACAGCATCCAATCCATTTTCCGCCATCGAACACACAGACC
>Ga0183095_11167_pt1 | contig 27915 bp, 22 predicted proteins | sample BioMet4_FD_130346 | JGI IMG/M metagenome (GOLD analysis project Ga0183095, IMG submission 130346) | Microbial communities from bioreactor (seeded with sewage sludge) at LBNL, California, USA - Biofuel metagenome 4 (v2) (version 3) | ecosystem: Engineered > Bioreactor > Anaerobic > Unclassified ...
TGGCAGGAGCCGGTCCAGCGGATTGGCATCCACAAGGATGATCTGCTGCGGGCGCTGCCGTACCAGGCGGAAGACGGATTCCATCTGCTTTCGATCTTCACCGGCGACCATCTGAGCCGGGCCGACCAGAAAGCGTATCAGGAACTGATCAAGGAAGGCGAGGCCGTCGGATTCGGCTTCAGCCGGATGATGACAAGGAGCTGACATGAGCCATTCGACCGAACGTGAATACACCTGCCCGTACTGCGGCAGGAAGTTTGCCATCACAACCTGGGACAGCGTCAATGCCGCTGCGGATCCCGATCTCAGGGACCGCTGCGTCGACGGCGACATCTTCCGCTTCAGCTGTCCCCACTGCAAGCGTGATTTTATGGTCCAGTATCCGCTGGTCTATTCTGATCCCGTCCACAAATTCGTGATCTGGGTCAGCACGGCGGCGCCCGGCATCGATCTGCATGAAGCCGCCAAGCCGCTGATTGCGCAGGGCTATACGCTGCGCCGCTGCGAAACCATCAAGGAGTTCACGGAGAAGATCCAGATCCTCGAGGACGGCGTCAGCGACGTCATGGCGGAGCTGGCCAAGTTTGACAGCTTCATCGACTTCATCCGCAACAAGAAGGGCACCCGCGAGGACATCACCGGCATCGAATACCAGCGCACCGAGAACGGCGTCATGAAGATCACCGTCCGCGCCGATGACAAGAGCGTCAGCATGCTGATCCCGGTCTCCATGCTGGAAGAGGAGATGGAGTCCCGCAAGGAGGACTTCAAGACGGACGATGCGGATTTCCCGCTGGTCAACAGTGACTGGATCACGCAGATCTACCGCGAAAGCGAAGGCAGCGCATAATCAACAAAGGTCCGGCAGCACCGGACCTTTTCTGTACGATATAGAGCAGAAGAAAGCCCGCAGCGTACTGCGGGCTGTTGCGTGTTCAGGCGGCGGCGTCCTCAAACTGCGAGTTGTACAGCTGCGCGTAGAAGCCGTTCTTCTGCAGCAGCTCCTCATGCTTGCCGACCTCGACGATGTCGCCGTGGTCCATGACCAGGATCAGATCGGCGTTCTTGATCGTGGACAGGCGGTGGGCGATGACGAAGCAGGTGCGCCCCTTCATCAGATTCTCCATGCCTTTCTGGATCAGGATCTCAGTGCGGGTGTCGACCGAAGAGGTCGCCTCATCCAGGATCAGGATCTTCGGATCGCTCAGGAAAGCGCGGGCAATCGTCAGCAGCTGCTTCTGGCCCTGGGAGATGTTGGTGGATTCCTCGTTGATCTCCGTCTGGTAGCCGTTTTCCAGGGTGCGGATGAAGTGGTCCACATAGGCGGCATCGGCGGCGGCGACGACTTCCTCGTCGCTGGCCCCGGGCTTGCCGTAGCGGATGTTGTCCATGATCGATCCGGAGAACAGCCAGGCGTCCTGCAGGACCATGCCGAAGCAGTCGCGCAGGTCGTGGCGCGTGAGGCGGCGGGTGTCGATGCCGTCCACGTAGATGGTGCCGCTGTTGAGCTCATAGAAGCGCATCAGCAGCTTGACGATCGTGGTCTTGCCGGCCCCGGTCGGACCGACGATGGCCACCTGCTTCCCGGTGCCGACATAGGCGGAGAAGTCGTGGATGATGATCTTGCTGGGATCGTAGCCGAAGTGGACGTTCTCGAAGGAGACGTCGCCGCGGATGGTCAGGTTCCCGTTCTTGTCATAGACCGGAACCGGATCCGCCGTGTCCGGGCTTTCCTCAGGTTCCTCGAGGAACTCGAAGACGCGCTCGGCGGCGGCCGCCGTCGACTGCATGACGTTCATGATCTGGGCGGTCTGCGTGATCGGCTGGTTGAAGCTGCGCACATACTGGATGAAGGCCTGGATGTCGCCGATCGTCATGGATGAATGGATGGCCAGATAGCCGCCGAGGACGCAGACGCCGACATAGCCGAGGTTGCCGATGAAGTTGGTGATTGGCTGCATGAGTCCGGAGATGAACTGGGCCTTCCAGGAGGCGTCATACAGCCTGCCGTTGAGGTCGTCGAATTTCTGGATGGAGCGTTCCTCGCCGTTGAACGCCTTCATGACGATGTGGCCGCCGTACATCTCTTCGATGTGCCCGTTCACATCGCCCAGGGTGTTCTGCTGGGCGATGAAGTACTTCTGGGAATGCTTGACGATGTACGCCGCCGCGAATCCGGACAGCGGGACGACGATCAGCGCCATCAGCGTCATCTGCCAGCTGATGCTGAGCATCATCCACAGGATGCCGATGACGGTGACGACCGAGGTCAGCACCTGCTGGACCGACTGGTTCAGGCTCTGCGATACGGTGTCGACATCGTTGGTGACGCGGGAGAGGACTTCGCCGTGGGTCTGCCGGTCAAAGTAGGCCAGCGGCAGGCGGTCGATCTTGGCGGCGATCTCTTTGCGCAGATTGTAGGAGACCTTCTGGGTGACGCCGGAGGAGATCCAGCCCTGGATGTAGCTGAACAGGGCGGAGACAACATACAGGATGATCAGCATTTTCAGGGTGCTGCCGATGGCGTCGAAGTCGATGCCGCCGGTGCCGGCGTACTTGGCCATCAGGCCTTCCGCCAGCTTGGTGGTGGCGGTGCCCAGGATCTTCGGACCGATGATCGTGAAGATCGTGGAGGCGATGGCGAAGACGACGATGATGACGATCTGCAGGGTGAACGGCTTCAGGTAATGCATCAGCTTGGCCAGCGTGCCCTTGAAGTCCTTGGCCTTGTCGCCGGCGACCATGCCCGGACGTCCGGGTCCGCGCATGCCGCCCATGCGGGCCTGGCCGGCGGTGTTCGGTTTTCTCTCACTCATGGGCCAGTTCCTCCTTGGACAGCTGTGAATAGGCGATCTCCTGATAGACGCTGCAGTTCTTCATCAGTTCCGCATGGGTGCCGATGCCGGCCACCTTGCCCTGGTCGAGCACGACGATCTGGTCGGCGTGCATGATCGTGCTGATGCGCTGGGCGACGATGAAGACGGTGGCTCTGGTTCTGCGGACCATGACCGCCAGCGCTTCGCGCAGCCTGGCGTCGGTCTTGTAATCCAGGGCCGAGAAGGTGTCGTCAAAGATGAAGATGTCCGCCTTCTTGGTCAGGGCGCGGGCGATGGAAAGACGCTGCTTCTGGCCGCCGGAGACGTTGGTGCCGCCCTGGGCGATCGGAGACTCGGCGCCCTGCGGCAGCGTGTCGACGAACTCCTTGGACTGCGAGATCTCCAGCGCGCTCTGAATCTGTTCTTCAGAGGCATCCGGATCCGCGTATTTCAGATTGGATTCCACGGTGCCGGAGAACAGCACGCCCTTCTGCGGGATGTAGCCGATGCGGCTGCGCAGATCATGCTGGGTGACGTTGCGGATGTCGACGCCGCCGATGGAGATGCTGCCCTTGGAGACGTCGAAGAAGCGCGGGATCAGATTGATCAGCGTGCTCTTGCCGGAGCCCGTGGAGCCGATGAAGGCGACGGTCTGGCCCGGCTGGGCGGTGAAGTTCACATCCTCCAGCACATACTCCTCGGCTTTCGGATACTTGAAATAGACATGGTCGAAGACGACCGGCTCATTGGCGGCCGGCAGCTGCTGCGGATCCTTGGGATCCAGAATGGTGGGCCTGGTCTCCAGCACTTCAAAGATGCGCTTGGCGGAGACGGCGGAACGCGGCAGCATGATGAAGATGGCGGCGACGATCATGAAGCTCATCAGCACGTGCATCGCATACTGCAGGAAGGCCATCATGGCGCCGATCTGCATGGTGCCCAGATCGATCTGCCTGGCGGCCACCCAGATGATGAGCACGGAGATGGCGCTCATCAGGAAGGTCATGATCGGCATGATCAGGGCCAGGGCGCGGTTGACGAACAGGTTGACCCTGGTGATGTCCGTATTGACGTCGTTAAAGCGCTTCTCCTCCACGGTCTGGTTGTTGAAGGCGCGGATCACCAGCATGCCGTCGAGGAACTCGCGGGTGACCAGGTTGAGGCGGTCAATCAGCTTCTGGATGACGCGGAACTTCGGCAGCGTGGTCGTGAAGGCGATGGCCATGACCAGCACGATGATGCCGATGACCAGGCCCAGGATCCACAGCATCTGCGGATAGCGCAGCACCTTGAACAGGGCCGTGAATCCCATCAGCGGCGCGAACAGGACGATGCGCAGCATCATGGTCAGCACCTGCTGGACCTGCTGGATGTCATTGGTCGTGCGCGTGATCAGGCTGGCCGAGCTGAAGCGGGAGAACTCCTCCGAGGAGAAGGACTCCGTGCGGGCGAAGACGTCGCGGCGCATGTTGCGGGCGGCGCCGGTGGCGGCGCGGCTGGCCAGATAGGCGGAAAGCATGGCGCAGACGGAACCGGCCAGGGCGATCCACAGCATCGTGACGCCCTCTCTGGCGATGTAGTTAGACTGCATGGCGCCGGTGTCCATGCCCAGGGACTTGTATTCGCTCTTGAGCATCATGATGGCGGCGGCCTTCAGATTGTCATCTGAATATCCGGAGATGCGGGAATCCGCCTGGCTCAGGATCTGGTCCGCCATCTGCGGCTGGGCTTCGAGCACTGTCCACAGCTGGTCGGCGCTGCTCAGGTTCATGCCTTTCAGCACGCTCTCTTCCGAAAGCATGCCGACGATCAGCAGCGGCTTCTTGACCAGGTCGCTGAGATCGGTGCTGTCGCTGTGAATGAAAATGTCCTCATTGGCGAGGTCCGGATACGTGCTGAGGTATTCCGCGTCGCCCTGCTTCACGAGGGTGTAGTGGCTTTCGAGCTCCTGCGCGTCGCCGGAACTCATGAAGTATTCCATGTGCGCCAGCGTGGATGCGCGCAGCGCCTGCGGGGTGGCGTTTTCAATGCCGCTGTACTGGATGCCGTAGGTCACGATGTCGGACATGTAGTCCGGCAGCGCCAGCTCCGCCTGGACCTGGCCGTAGACCAGGGCGATGATGCAGAGCACGGAAAGCCAGAACGGCTTCAGATATCGAAGTGCTTTCGTCAAGCCGATTCCTCCTTCACAAAAATTCTCACCTATATTACCACGGTAATATAAACGTGTAAACAGGGTAATATATTATTATTGCCAAAGTACTATTCCTGTGGTATAAGAAGGTGTATGCAGACGGAAGAGACCGACAAAAAACGGGAAATACGGCATACGGCCGTGGAGCTGTTCAAGCAGAACGGATATGACAACGTGACGCTGAACGACATCTGCCGGGCCTGCCATATCTCCAAGAACACGTTCTATTATTATTTCACCGGCAAGGACGACCTGATCCGGCAGCTGCTGAAGCCGCCGGTGCAGCTGAACAGCACCGTGCTGATGCGCATCATGGCGATTGAAGACCCGTATGACCAGCTGATCGAACTCTACACCCTCAGCGTGCGCCACTTCGCTTCGATGGGTCCGGAGATCGCGCGCAAGCTGCTGGCCGAGAATCTGACCCGGCCGTTTGTGGATGACCGCCGCAAATGCAAGGGCGCGCCCAGTGAATATTTCCAGCTGGTCCGCGGCATCTATGAGAAGGCCATGAAGCAGGGTGAGATCCGCGATGACGTCAGCGTCCGGGATCTGATCCACGGCGCGATGATCCTGCTGATGGGCTGCCTGCAGATCTGGGCGACGGTGGATGATCCCAGCTTCGACCTGGAAAAAACCTATCTGCGCAACTACAAACTCCTGATCCGCAAGTGATCGGGAGTTTTTTTGCGTCCGCATTGGGATATACTGGATGCAGAAGCATCGGGAGGGATCCATCATGAAAAAACAAGTTCTTTTCAAGAGCGTACTGGCGCTGCTGCTGACCGCCGGCTGTTCCGCGCCGACCGCCGCCGCACCGTCCGCGTCGGCCGAGCCTTCCGCATCCGCGGCTTCGCCGGTGGATACGGTCATTCTGTTCACCAACGACGTCCACGGCCACATTGAGGAAAGCCTGAGCGAACCCTCCTGGGGCGACGCCCGCATCGCCAGGCAGAAACAGGAACTGGCGGCGGAGGGCTATGACGTCTATCTGTTCTCCGCCGGCGACGACACCCAGGGCGAACCGATCGTCAGCCTCGACCAGGGCGAAAGCGCGATCCAGTTCATGAACGTGACCGGCTACGATCTGATGGAAGCCGGCAACCATGAATTCGATTACGGCACGGACAAGCTGCTGCAGCTCAAGGAACAGGCGGATTTCCCGATTCTGGCCGCGAACATCACCCGCACGGTCGGCGGCGACCTGCTGCTGGAGGCCAATCATGTGTTCACGACGGCTTCCGGCCTTAAGATCGGCGTCTTCGGCTTGGAGACCCCGGAAACCCAGACCAAGTCCAATCCGGACATGGTCAAGGGCCTGACCTTTGCGGCCGGCGATGATCTTTACAAGGTCGCGCAGGCGCAGGTCGACGAGCTGAAGAAGCAGGGCTGCACGCTGATCATCTGCCTGGGCCATCTGGGCGTCGATGATTCCAGCGCCCCCAACCGCTCGATTGACGTGATCCAGAACACGACCGGCATCAACGTCTTCATCGACGGCCACAGCCATACGGAAGTGCAGCAGACCGTCAACGACACGCTGCTGCTGCAGACCGGCTGCTACGGACACAACCTGGGCCGGCTGGACATCCATGCCGACGGCAGCCTCAGTTCGGAGCTGATTCCGGCTGTTGACCAGGACGACAATGTCGCCTCCGTCATCAGCGACTACTCCAAGCAGATTGATGAACAGCTCGGCACGGTCTTTGCATCAACCGCCGTTGATCTCGACGGCGAGAAGCAGGATGTGCGCACGAAAGAAACCAATCTCGGCGACTTCGTCACCGATGCGATTCTCTATGAAGCCAAGCAGTCCACCGGCCAGGCCGTTGACGGCGCGATCATGAACGGCGGCGGCATCCGCGCCTCCCTCAAGACCGGCGACATCACCCAGAAGGACATGATGACGGTCTTCCCGTTCGGCAATGTGATCGTGACTCTGCAGGTCAAGGGTTCCGAACTGCTGGAGGCGCTGGAGGCCGCGACCTTCAGCCTGCCGGATTCCATCGGCGCCTTCCCGCAGGTCTCCGGCATCGTCTACAGTGTCGACACCACCGTCGCCTATGAGAAGGGCGACGCCTATCCGGATTCGACGTACTTTGCGCCGAAGAATCCGGGCAGCCGCGTGAGCATCACCAGCGTCGGCGGCAAGGCGTTCGACAAGGATGCCGTTTACACCATCGCCACCAATGACTTCGTCGGCGCCGGCGGCGACACCTACTATGCCTTCAAGTACGCCTACCAGACGGCCGGCTACAACAGCGGCATCCTGCTGGAAGACGCTCTGAACCACTATGTCACGAACGTTCTGAACGGGACCATCGGCCAGGACTACGCCGCTCCGCAGGGCCGGATCACGATCCGCTGAAGATCATTCAAGGAACAGCAATGAAAAAGCGCCGCTCAGGCGCTTCTTCATTTTTCTCAAGGGGATAGAATCGACAACGCTCATCAAGGGGGTAATGAGTATCATCTGGAGCGGAGCTGTTCCTGCTTCGCAACTGTATGATAGCAACCCTCTGTCAGAGAAATTCGTCAGAACTGTAAAAAATTATGTGATGCATTCGAAGGACAGTGGAGAAAGAAAAGATCCGGCGCCGGCCGGATCTCAGTTTTTCTTGTCAGCAGGCTTGTTTTCCTGCGGATGGTCGCTGCTGCCGTAGCTGTCCATCTTTTCTTTCTTCTCTTTGCCGAGATCCTCAGCCTCGGAGAAATAGCGCGACTGGATCGTGTCGCTGACGTTGATGTGGTAGGAGTCCTTGCCCTTCTTGACGTCATTGAGCAGCTTGTTCTGGCGTCCGATGTACCAGACGGCGGCGGCCAGGATGACAATCAGGGCGATAATCACGGAAGTGTTCATGGGAGTCTCGCTTTCTGCGGCAATTCTAGCATGTTTCCGGCCGCCGGGAAAGATTGCGGAGAATAAGTTAGCAGATGCTAACACATTGTGCTAGAATAGTACCGGAAAAGAGAACACTATGAAATTGCTGGACTGCAGAGGAAACGGAAAAGTCCGCGTGGTCTATGTCGAAGGGGAGCGCAGCATCCGCAAGCGCCTGATCGACATGGGGATCACGACGGGAACGGAGATCATCGTGCGCCGCATCGCGCCGATGGGCGATCCGATGGAGATTGAGATCCGCGGGTATGAGCTGAGCCTGCGCAAGGAAGAAGCGGAGCGGATCGAGGTGGAGCCGGAATGAAGCGGGAGACCGTAGCACTGGTCGGCAATCCCAACAGCGGCAAGACCACGCTGTTCAACCGTCTGACCGGTTCCAAGCAGCATGTCGGCAACTGGCCGGGCGTCACGATTGAGAAAAAGGAAGGCGTGTTCCACTACGAGGAGCACGAGATCACGCTGGTTGACCTGCCGGGCATCTACTCGCTTTCCACCTATTCGATGGAGGAAGTCGTCTCGCGTGACTTCATCATGAATGAGCATCCGGATCTGATCATCGACATCGTCGACGGCACGAATCTGGAGCGCAACCTGTATCTGTCCATGCAGCTGAAGGAGCTCGGCCTGCCGATGGTCATCGCCGTCAACATGCTGGATGAGCTGGCCCAGAAGGGCATCACGGTTGACATCGACCGCCTGGGCCGGGAACTGAACACGCCGGTGGTCGCCATCTCCGCCAAGAGCGGCGAGGGCACGCAGAAGCTTGTCCACGACCTGATGGAGAACACCTATCCGTCCACCTTCACCTATGATGAGGGGACCGAGAAGTGCCTGGCCGAGATCCGTGAGCTGATCCAGCCGATCGAACACGACACGACCCATGAGAAGTTCTATGACGCCAAGCTGCTGGAGGACGACGTGCTGTTCGCGCGCCAGCTGAAGATGAGCCCCGCCCAGTACCAGCGCCTGTATGAGATCCAGCAGGAATTCTGCGCCGCCCGCGGCCAGAAGGATATCGACATGGCAATCGCCGACACCCGCTATGAGGCGATCGGCCGCATCATCCGGGAGTGCGTCCACCATCCTGCCGAGACCCGCAGCATGTCGGACCGCATCGATGACATCCTGTGCAACAAGTACCTCGGCATCCCGATGTTCTTCGTCATCCTGTTCACGATGTTCGCTGTCACCTTCGGACCCTTCGGTGAATGGCTGAAGAGCCTGATTGAGATCCTGATCACCTGGATCAGCAGCAGCACCGTCGCCTGGATGGTTTCCGCCAATGTGAATCCGGTCGTCCAGGATCTGGTCAAGACCGTGTTCTCCGGCGTCGGCAGCGTGCTGTCGTTCATGCCGCAGATCATGCTGCTGTTCCTGTTCCTGTCCGTCATGGAGGACTCCGGTTACATGTCCCGGGCGGCCTTCCTGATGGATGCGATGCTGCGCAAGATCGGCCTGAACGGCAAGGCCTTCATCCCGATGCTGATGGGCTTCGGCTGCTCCGTGCCGGGCATCATGGCCAGCCGCGTCCTGGAGAACGATGAGGACCGCAAGATGACCATGATCCTGACTCCGTTCATGAGCTGCGGCGCCAAGCTTCCGGTCTACGCCCTGCTGGCCGGCGTCTTCTTCCCGAAACAGGCCGGACTGGCGATCTTCGCCATGTACGTGCTCGGCATCGTCATGGCCATCCTGTGCGGATTCCTGCTCAAGAAGACGGTCTTCAAGAACAGCGGCTCCACGTTCATCCTCGAACTGCCGCCGTACCGCTGGCCGTCCCTGCGAAACACCGCCGCCCACATGTGGGAAAAGGCCAAGGGCTTCCTGATCAAGGCCGGCACGATCATCCTGATGTGCACGGTCGTCCTCTGGGCATTGACCAGCTTCACCTTCACGCTGCAGTATACGGAGGACGCATCCCTGTCCATCATCGCCGGCATCGGCAAGGCCATCGCCTGGATCTTCATCCCCTGCGGCTTCGGCCACTGGCAGTCGGTGATCTCGCTGATCTCCGGCTTCATCGCCAAGGAGAGCGTGGTCTCTTCGATGGCGGTGCTGTACACCGGCGGCGACGTCAATGCGCTGTCCGTCATCCTGCCGACGATTTTCTCGACCCGCAGCGCGGTCGCCTTCATGACCTTCACGCTGCTCTACAGCCCCTGCGTGGCGGCAGTCGCCACAATGCGCAAGGAGAGCGGCTCAGCGGCCTTCACGCTGAAGACGATCCTGTTCCAGACGGGCGTCGCCTACGTGACGGCGGCGGTTGTCTACCTGATCGGCGGCCTGTTCTAAGCAGTCCTTGAAGCACCGGCATTGCGCCGGTGCTTTTTTCATCTGCGCGCAATTTTGACACGGAACATCTGCTATAATGAGAATGTCGATTCACAAACGATTCTGGTTCACCAGAAACAAATACAGATGAATGCCGGTCCGCCGTACAATGGACCGGAGCATCGGGGATATCCAAAGGGGAAGGATATGTCGGAACTGAAGGACAGGGACATACTGGATCTGATCGGTCAGCCGGTCTTTATTGCGGATACGGAGACCCATGAGCTGCTGTACATGAATCAGGCGGCCATGGATTTTTTCCATGTGAAGGACTACCAGGGGAAGACCTGCCATCAGGCGATCCACGGCCTGGAACAGCCCTGCAGCTTCTGCAATGCCGCGCACCTGGAAGCGGCCAGGCCGCTGTCCGGCAGCCAGTTCAACCAGCGCCTGCAGTGCACCTATCAGATGCAGGAACAGCTGGTCGAGTACCAGGGCCGCAAAGCCTGCCTGGAGATCGGCTTTGACGTGATTGAGCAGAAGACCAGACAGGACGAACTGGAGTCCCTGCACGCCCTGCAGACGGAAATGGTGAAGCTGATCCAGATCCTGAACAGCGAAGATTCCCTGGACCTGCGCCTGCAGATGATGCTGGCGCGTCTGGGCATGGTGCTGGAGGCTGACAGGACCCATCTGTTCCTGATGGAGGAGGGCGGCCGCAGTTGCCGCGCCGCCTATGAGTGGAGGCAGGAAGACACTGAGCTGGCCGGTCCGGTGGAAACGGAAGAATCCATTCCGGTCATCGAGCGCTGGCTGGACATCATGCGCGAGCATCACGCCGTGCTGGTGCCGGACATTGAGCCGCTGCGCATCGGCGAGCCGCAGGAATACGAGACGATGAACGGATTCGGCGTGCACAGCTACATCGAAGCGCCGGTCTATGAGGGCGACGAACTGAAGGGATTCCTGGCGGTCGACAACCCGGCTCCGCAGAAGTTCGAGCATCTGGAAGAGGTCATGCTGACGCTGGCCTATTCCGTGTCCCTGGTCTATCAGCGCGAGGAGACCCGCCGCTATCTGAAGGATCAGGCCCAGAACCTGCAGACCGCGGTCCGCAACATTCCGGCCGGCATCGCCGTCTACCGCTGGCGGGAAGGGAAGCTGAGCCTGGAAATGGCCAACAGCCGCTTCTATGAGCTGCTGGGCATGAATGAACAGAAACCGACGGAGGACGCGCTGCTGCCGTACTGGGACCGCATCCATCCGGATGACCAGGAGACCCTGAAGCAGGGTTTCGTGAAGCTGTTTTCGACGGAGCATCATAACATGTTCTTCGTGCGCACGCTGATGCCGGAGACCGGACGCTATCTCTGGGTCCGCTTCAGCTCTCGTTCCGTTCCGGATGCGGACGGATCCATGCTTGCATATGCGCTGCTGACCGATGCCAGCGAGCAGAAGAAGCAGGAAGACGACTATGACCAGAAGATGCGCGAGCTGACGGCGATGAACCCGAACACGCTGGCGGTCTTCCATATGAATCTGACCCGCAACACCGTGAGCGTGGAGCGGGCGGCAGCTTCCATCGCCGATCTGATCGGCAATGTGAAGACGGTGGATGATCTGAACAGCGCCATGCAGGCCGGCATGCGCATTGAATCCGACCGCGTCCGCTGCCGCCGGCTGGTCAGCCGCAAGAATCTGCTGCAGCTGTTTGAGAAGGGCCAGACCATCGTGCGCTGCGAATACCGGATCCCGGCGGACAGCAGTGAAGTGCTGTGCTGGGCGACCTCCTATTTCAACATGGTGCGCAATCCGCGCACCGAGGACATCGAGTGCGTCGCCTTCACGCAGAACACCGACCGCGAGGTCACCAACCGCATGATCATCGGCCGGGTCGTGGACCTGGAGTTTGACTATTTCGCGATCATCCGCGTCAAGACCGGCACCGTCATCTTCCGCAACATGAAGGCGGAGCGCCGCAGCACGGAAGCGCCGAAGCCGCTTTACTACGACCTCGACATCCGCTATGCCTTCGGCAAGCTGGTCGGCGGCCGCAAGGCCGGACAGATCGCCGACGCGATCACGCTGGACAAAGTGACGGAACAGCTGAAGAACACGGATGTCTTCATCTTCCCGTACAGTCTGGAGGAGAATGACGGCACGGTCCGCCGCAAGCAGCTGAAGTTCAGCTACATGGATGAATCCCATGATGAGATTCTGCTGACCCGCCAGGACATCACGGCGTCGTTCCAGAACGAACAGAAACAGATGAAGCAGCTGCAGGAGGCGTTTGACATCGCCAAGCGCGCGAATGACGCCAAGACGGAGTTCGTCTCCCGCATCAGTCACGATATCCGCACGCCGCTGAACGCCATCAGCAACATGACGCAGTTCGCCCGCGAGGACCGGGAGGATCCGGTCAAGCTGGAGAACGACCTTGACAAGATCCAGACCTCGAACACGTTCCTGCTGTCGCTGATCAACGACATCCTGGACATCTCGCGTCTGGACAGCGGCGAGATCGAGCTGCATCCGGAACCGTATCCGTTTGAGGAGTACATCACCAACATCCGCAGCATGGTCGAGCCGATGTGCGCGCAGAAGAGCCTGAAGTTCGTGGTCGTGCGCCGCCAGGAGTGCGGCGGCTGCATTCTCGCCGACAAGATCCGCATCAACCAGATCGTCCTGAATCTTCTGACCAACGCGGTCAAGTACACGCCGGCCGGCGGTACCGTGACCTATGTCTCGGACAGCGAGCGCCTTGCCAACTGCAAGATGCGCTTCGGCTTTGAAGTGCGCGATACCGGCATCGGCATGTCGCCGGAGTTCCAGAAGAAGATGTTCGAGCCGTTCACGCAGGAATATGAGAATCCGCGCCGGCCGCGGACGGTCAGCGGCACCGGTCTCGGACTGTCGATCGTGCACCGCGTCGTGCAGGAGATGGGCGGCACCATCAGCGTCCGCAGCGCCGTCGGCCTGGGCACGACCTTCCGGGTCGATATCATCTTCCCGGATGCTTACTGTGATCCCAAATACGCCCGTCAGATTCCAGCCGGCACCGCCGTCAAGGAACATACCGCGCTGTCCGGCCGGGTTCTGCTGGCGGAGGACAACCGCATCAACGCGGAGATCGCCCGCCGTCTCTTGGAAAGCTACGGCCTGAGCGTCGACTGGGCGAAGGACGGCAGAGAGGCCGTCGAGCGGTTTGCGGATTCCGCGGTCGGCGGCTACGTGCTGATCCTGATGGATCTGCAGATGCCGCTGATGGACGGCTACCAGGCCGCCGGCAAGATCCGCTCCATGCGCCGCCTCGACGCCCATGAGGTGCCGATCTACGCGATGACCGCCGATGTCTTCGACGCCGCCATCCGCAAGTGCACGGAAGCCGGCATGAACGGCCATATCGGCAAGCCGGTCAATTCCCAGGAGCTTTACCAGAAGATCTGCCAGGCTCTGCACAAAGACTGATGGATTCCGGCAGGCGTTCCGTCCTTTCGGCGGAACGCCTTTTTTCGTGCCCGGCAGCGAAAAGTTCTGTTTTCCCGCGAAAACCGGAAAGTGTGTATGAACGGAACATACACTTTCCTAAAAATCATCCAAAAATCGATACACTAAACCGTAACCGCTTACAAAATATACACAAAAGCGGATTATAATACACTAAAGGACAAGTACACTGCAGAATTGTGTATAATCCGCGGAAAATGCGGCGTTCTAGGCCGTTTGACAGGCAGATTATATACACTAAAATCACAATTGTAACCGGAGCAGGTGTACGGACGGAGACCATGAAGAATATCAAGGAAATGATCTATGAACTGGTTCGCAGCGAAGCTCTGAAGCATCCGGACGGGCGGGGCGTCGAAACCGCAGAGGTGGCTGCCCAGCTGCATCTGCAGCGGACCAACGCCAGCGCGCTGCTCAACCGTCTGTGCGATGAGGGCAGGCTCCGCAAAAGCACGGGCCGGCCGGTCGTCTACGCGCTGCCGGCGGCGCCGGATACCACGGAAAGCAGCTGCTTCCGCAGTTTGATCGGCTACAACGGCAGCCTGCGCAGCGCCGTGCAGCTGGCCAAGGCGGCGATCCTGTATCCGCAGAAGAGCCTGAGCACGGTGATCATCGCCGAGCGCGGCAGCGGCACCAGCAGCCTCGCCAACATGATGTATGAATTCGCCAAGGAAGTCGGCGTGCTGAAAGCCGGCGCTCCTTATATCAAAGTCAGCTGCTCCACCTACGGAGAGGACCGCGAAGCGCTCCATCAGGAGCTGTTCGGAAAAGACAGCGCCTTCCGCAGGGCGGACGGCGGCATCCTGTTTCTGGACCGCATGGAAGTGCTCGACGGCTCAGACCAGGAACGCATCAGCAGCTTCCTGGAGACCGGCAGCCTGGGCATCGGCCCGGACGGGGAATCCTACAGCCGGCCGATCCTGATTCTGGGCTGCGGCAGGGACGCTCCGAAAGCGGTTCTGAACGCGCTGAATGCGAAGGTGCCGATGAAGATCGAGCTGCCGCCGCTCAGTGAACGGCCGCTGGAAGAACGCCTGGAACTGATCAACCGCTTCCTCTCCATTGAATCCAGCCGCTCGGTGCGGCGGATTGAAGTGAACGAGGAAGTCCTGCGCATGCTGCTGCTGTATGACTGCCCGCTGAATGTCCGCCAGATCAACATGGACATCAAGATCGCCTGCGCCAACGCCTATGTGCGCTGCTACCAGGACGCGGATGCCGCCATGACCCTGTATCCCGACGACTTCGAGCTGTATGTCCGCAAAGGCCTGCTGTACTACAAGCAGCGCATGGAAGCGGTCAACGCCCTGGTCAAGGACAACTTCACCTACGTCTTCGATTCCGAGAGTGCGGAGAAGAAGTACAGCTACTTCTCCCGCACCAATGATATGTATCCCCGCATCCGCACCCAGATCCATGAACTGGAGGAGCGGGGCATCGAGCAGCAGGAAGCCACCAGCATCATCTCCGCGTCGCTGCGCACGACCTTCGACAACTACAAGCATGAACTTGCCGGACAGGCCATCAACACCGAGCAGCTGCGCATCCTGGTCGATGAACGCATCATCCGCATCGTCAAGGACTTTCTGGATTCCTGCGAGAAAAGCTTCCACCGCCAGTATCAGCCCAGCGTCTTCTACGGCCTCTGCCTGCACGTCAACTCGCTGCTGACCATCCGGCCGGACCGCCAGCGCATCGACAACAGCCAGGTCGCCAAGATCATCCAGAACTTCAGCCAGGAATACATCGCCGCCCAGGAACTGGCGCAGACCCTGAAAACAGAGCTAAACCTGAACCTCGGCGTGGAGGAGATCGTGATCATCACGATGTTCATCATCGAGGATCAGGAACCCGGAACCACATCCCGGCCGCAGCTGCTGATCGTCATGCACGGAGATTCCACCGCCTCCAGCGTGGAAGCGGTCATCCGCTCGCTGACGAAGACGGACAACACCCACAGCTATAACCTGGCGCTGACGACGGACATCAACGAAGCGCTCAAGGAGCTCAAGGCCAAGGTCATGAGCATCGACCAGGGCAAGGGCATCATCGCCGTCTACGACATGGGTTCCATCAAGACGATGCTGGAGACGATCCAGGAGGAGACCGGCATCGCCATCCGCATGATCAACATCCCGCTGACGCTGATCGGCCTGGACGCCGCCCGCAAATGCGCCATGGACGACGACGTCGATTCCGTCTACCACTCCATCGTCACCGAGCTGTCGCAGTACCGCAGCGAACGCCTGGACAAGCCGGGGGTCTACATCACCCTGTGCAACACCGGCGAAGGCGGCGCCCGGCAGCTGTCGGAATACATCCGCAAGTATTCGCGGCTGGGCTGCGCGACGATTCCGCTGGCCATCAGCGACCGCAAGGCGCTGATCCGCGAAGTCACCTCAATCCGCAAGACCAAAACCGTGCTGGCGTTCGTCGGCACGTACGACCCCAAGCTCTTCGGCATCCCGTTCATCTCGATTCAGGAGGTGTTCGAATGTCCGCGCGAGAACATCGACCTGCTGCTGGAGCGGCGGCCGATCCCGCAGGCGGATCCCGAAGAACAGATGTACGACCACCTGGAGGAGGACCTGAAGGCCATTCCGAAGGGCAAGCTGCGGGAAGTGATGCCGGAAGTGATCCAGTCCTTCGATGAAGCCTACGGGCTCAACGAGGACCAGCGGATCGGCCTGGCGATGCACCTTGCCTGCATGGTGGACCGGCTGGTTGAGCACAAGCCGGTGTCAAAGAACCGCAATGCCGAGAAGATCCTGCGCAGCAACGCGGCGGAATGCCAGGCGATCGCCCGGCTGCTCAAGAAGCTCGAAAAGAAGTTCGCGGTCATCATTCCGGATGATGAGCTCGCCAACGTCTTCGAGATACTGCAGAAGTGAGAGGAGGAACGATATGGACAACACCAAGAACGAAGAGATCTCAATGACCATCATCGCCAATGCCGGGGAAGCGCGCGGCCTTGCGTTTGAGGCGCTCAGAGCCGCCCGGGACGCCGGGGACTTTGACAAAGCCAAGCAGCTGATGGACGAAGCCAACAAGTATTCCCAGATCGCCCATCAGGCCCAGACAGATCTTCTGGTCGCCACCGCAAACGGCGAACAGGTTCCCATTGACGTGCTCCTGATCCATTCCCAGGATCATCTGATGACGGCGATGCTCGCCATTGATCTGATCACGGAACTGATTGAAAGCTACAAGAAAAACAAGTAGGGAATAGAATCACCGCCAGCCGTGGCAGCGCACGGACAGAAATCCCTTAGAGAAAGGGAAAGGAGATTAACGAGTATGAAAATGCTACTGATTTGCGCCGGAGGCATGTCCACCAGCATGCTGGTCAAGAAACTGGAGAAGTACGCAGCCGCCAACGGCGTCGAAGACTTCCAGTGCGAAGCCCACGGCGCCGGCGATCTGCCGGAGATCTACAAGAACTGGGACGTCGTCCTGTACGGACCGCAGGTATCCAACCGCGCGGAGTTCTTCCGCGAGACGGTCGGACCGGACTTCCCGCTGGGGAAGATTGAACCGACCGACTATGCCATCGGCAACTGCGAAAAGATCTTCAAGCTTGCCTACAAGCTGATGGGCAAGTAGGGAACACCGCGAAAACAGAGGAGATAGAAAATGGATAAACTATTGGAATCACCTTTCATGAAGAAGCTCCAGGACTGGGGACAGAAGATCGGCGCCAACAAAGCCGTCAACTCGATTCAGTCCGCCCTCATGGGATCCATGGGCATCATCATGGTCGGCGCGATCTTCCAGATCTGCGCCGTTGTCCCGACCAATCTCGGCTGGTTCACCACCGACAGCGCCATCTATTCCTACTTCTACGGCATCTACAACCTGACCATGAACTTCCTGTCCGTCTGGTTCGTCATCCAGCTGGGCTATAACTACGCCAAGGCTCTCGGCCTCAAGCCGATGACCGGCGCCATCAACTCCGGCATCTGCTTCTTCCTGACCGCCACCGGCGCTTCCATGGGCGCGGACTGGATCACCGGCTCCATGGCCACGATCAACACCTCATATCTGGGCGGCACCGGCCTGTTCGTCGCCATCCTGGTCGGCCTGATCACCGTGCGCATCTACAACTTCTGCGTCAAGAAGAACATCGTCATCAAGATGCCGGATGTCGTTCCTCCGTTCCTGGCGGACGGCTTCAGCTCCATCATCCCGCTGTTCTTCGCCATCGTTCTCTGGCTCGCTCTGACCTGGGGCTGCATCGCCGCCACCGGCGTCGGCTTCTCCAGCCTCTTCATCGGTCTGGTTTCCACCCCGATGTCCTATCTGACCGGTTTCTGGGGCATGCTGATTCTGTCGCTGCTCGCCGGCCTGATGTGGGTCTTCGGCATCCACGGCACTCTGATGGTCTATGTCGCCATCATGCCGACCATGCTTGCTGCAGTTTCTGCTAACGCGGCTGCTTATCAGACCAGCGGCACCGCCGGTCTGGTCTATACACCGGTTCTGCTGTTCGGCCTGATCGCCTGCGCCGGCGGCACCGGCAACACCCTCGGCCTGGCCTTCTTCGGCACCCGTGCGAAGTCGGAACAGCTGAGAGCGGTCGGAAAGGCCGGCCTGATCCCGGGCATCTTCAACATCAATGAGCCGATCACCTTCGGCTACCCGATCATGTACAACCCGATCATGGCCATCCCGTATCTGCTCAACTGCATGGTACCGATGATTCTGGGCCACATCGCCTACTCCCTGAAGTGGATCATCCCGAGCTTTATCGCCGTCGGTTCCGTCATGCCGATCGGCGTCGCCGAATTCCTTGGCACCCTGAACATCGGCAACTCGCTGTTCTCCATCGCCATGATCTTCGTCACCGCAGCGATCTATTATCCGTTCTTCAAGGTCTATGACAACCAGCTGTATGCCAAGGAACAGGCGGAAAAGGCGGAAGAAGAAGCCGCTGCTGCTGCCAAGGCATCCAAGTAATCCATACTCGTTGAACCGTTTTGCCGGGGAGACCGGATGCAGGAATGCGCCGGTTTCCCTGTTTTCAGAAAAACAGGAGGATTTCCCATGACATTCCCGAAGAATTTTCTGTGGGGCGGCGCTGTCGCCGCCAACCAGTGCGAAGGCGCCTGGAACGCGGACGGCAAGAAGGACAGCACGGCGGACCACATGACCGCCGGCACACTCAGCAGCCCGCGCGAATTCACGCTGCAGATTGATCCCGCCAAGAACTATCCGAGCCACGAAGCCATTGACCTCTACCATCATTACAGGGAGGACATCGCGCTGTTCGGCGAGATGGGCTTCAAGGTGTTCCGGCTGTCCATCAACTGGACCCGCATCTATCCCGAAGGCGACGAGGACAAGCCGAACCAGAAGGGCCTGGACTATTACCGCGATCTGTTTGAGACCTGCCATAAGTACGGCATTGAGCCGCTGGTGACGATCTCCCATTACGAGTTCCCGTACCATCTGGCCGAGAAGTACGGCGGCTGGTCGGACCGCCGGGTCATCGGCTTCTACAAGAACTACTGCCGCACGATCTTCACGGAATTCAAGGGCCTGGTGCATTACTGGCTGACCTTCAATGAGATCAACATTCTGGCGATGATGCCGGCCGGGGGCATGATGGCCGGCGGTCTGCTGCCCAAGACGGATACATCTTTCCAGTTCCGTCCGCAGCCGGAGACTCCGGAGGAGATCTCCCGCCGCTTCACCGCGCTGCACAATCAGTTCGTCGCCAGCGCCGAAGCGGTGCTGCTGGGCCACGAGATCGATCCGGAAAACCATATCGGATGCATGATCGCGGGCGGCGCCAGCTATCCGTATTCCTGCAATCCGAAGGATATTCTGGCGGCGCAGAAGGCCATGCAGATCGGCAACTGGCTGTGCGGAGACGTGCAGTGCCGGGGCGCCTATCCGGCCTTTGCGAAGCGCTACTTTGAAGAGAACCACGTCACCGTGCACATGGAGCCGGGCGATGAGGAGCTGCTGCAGGAGGGCAAGGTGGATTTCTATTCCTTCTCCTACTACATGAGCTCGACGATCTCCACGGATCCGGAAAAGGCGAAGACCGGCGGCAACATGATGTTCGGCGTCAAGAACCCGTATCTGCAGTCCTCGGAATGGGGATGGCAGATTGATCCGGACGGCCTGCGCTGGTACCTGAATGAGGTCTACAACCGCTATCAGATCCCGGTCATGGTGGTCGAGAACGGCCTGGGCGCGGGCGACAAGGTCGAGGCGGACGGCAGCATTCACGACAGCTACCGCATCGACTATCTGCGCCGCCATATCCAGGCCATGGAAGAAGCGGTCCGGGACGGCGTCGACCTGATCGGCTACACGGTCTGGGGATGCATCGACCTGGTTTCCGCCAGCACCGGCGAGATGAAGAAGCGCTACGGCTTCATCTATGTCGACAAGGACAATGACGGACACGGCACGCTGGCCAGATCCCGCAAGGACTCGTTCTACTGGTACAAGAAGGTCATCGCTTCCAACGGCGAAGACATGGACTGAGTCCGAAGGGCTATAATGATGAAAGAAAAGATCCTGTTCCTCGACGTTGACGGCACCCTGGTGGACTATGAGAATCATCTGCCGGAGTCGGCTGTCAAGGCGGTCCGGGAAGCCCGCAGAAACGGCCACCGCGTCTACATCTGCACCGGCCGCTCCAAGGCGGAGGTCTATCCCGCCATCTGGGCGGTCGGCCTGGACGGCATGATCGGCGGCAACGGCAGCTACGTGGAAGACGGAGATACCGTCGTGATGCATCAGATGATCACCGCGGACCAGGCCCGCCATATTGTGGACTGGCTGCACGGCCGCGGCCTGGAGTTCTATCTGGAAAGCAATTCCGGACTGTACGCCAGCGAGCATTTCGCCGAAGTTTCCCAGCAGGCGCTGATGGGCTATCAGGGCATGCCGGAAACGGCGGAAGCCCAGGCGGCGGTCAAAAAGTTCTTCCCGGACATGATCTTCGGGGGTGAACTGTACCGCAGCGATCTGAACAAGGTGAGCTACCTGCTGCATTCGCTGCAGGATTATGAGGACGCCGTGAAGGAGTTCCCGGATCTGGCGGCCGGCACCTGGGGCGGCAGGGGCGAACAGCCCGTATTCGGAGACCTGGGCGTGAAAAACATCACCAAGGCCAATGCCATCCGGCATCTGCTGGAATATCTGCACCGGGACGTGGAGGATACGATCGCCTTCGGCGACGCCAAGAGCGACATCCCGATGCTCGAGTACTGCCATACCGGTGTGGCCATGGGCAGCGGCGGTGAAGAGATCCGTGCCATGGCGGACTATGTCACCGGCGATGTCGACAAGGACGGACTGGCGGAAGCCTTCCGCCATCTCGGACTCATCGCATAATCGAAAAAGGAGGATTCAAAATGGAAGACGCAGTATTGAAACCGTTCCCCGGGGATTTCCTGTGGGGCGCATCCAGCAGCGCGTATCAGTGTGAAGGCGCGTGGGAGGAAGACGGCAAGGGGCCGAGCGTCCAGGACGCGGCGCCGGTCATGCCCGGCACCAGCGACTGGAAAGTCACCAGCGACCATTATCATCACTACAAGGAAGACATTGCGCTGATGGCGGAGATGGGCTTCAAGGAGTTCCGCTTCTCGTTCGCCTGGACCCGCATTATTCCGGACGGCGACGGCGCCGAGAACCCGAAGGGCATCGCCCACTACCATGACGTCATCGACGAATGCCGGAAGCACGGCATTGAGCCGGTCGTCACTCTGTATCATTTCGATCTGCCGCTGGCTCTCGAGAAGAAGTACGGCGGCTGGCGCGACCGCCGCTGCATCGACGCCTTTGTGCGCTTCTGCAGCATCTGTTTCCGGGAGTACGGCGGCAAGGTCAAATACTTCCTGACTATCAACGAACAGAACATGATGATCCTGTTCGACATGTGCGGCTACGGCAGCGAGAAGGCGAAGTACCAGGCCAACCACCATATGCTGGTGGCTTCGGCGAAGGCGATGGCGCTCTGCCATCAGATGTGCAAGGCATGGATCGCACCGGCCCCGAACATCACCTGCGTCTATCCGCGCACCAGTGCGCCGGAAGACACGCTGGCGGCGATGGACTATGACCAGCTGCGCAATCGCCTCTACATGGATCCGCTGGTTTTCGGACGCTATCCGGAAGCGCTGGCGGCCTTCATGAAGGACAAGGGCTTCTATCCGGAGTTCGCGGAAGGTGATCAGGAGGCGCTTGACCATGCGCATCCGGATTTCCTGGCATTCAACTACTACGGCGGCTCTACGGCCAAAGCGGTCAGTTATGAAGAGGGCATGAAGATCCGCGCCCGTCTGAAGGAAATGAAGCCGGACAAGGACAGCATGAAGGAGTTCATGACCGGCCTGATGACGGAACCGGGCATCGCCCAGGGCTGCGACAATCCGCTGCAGAAGCAGACCGCCTACGGCATGGGCATCGATCCGGTCGGCCTGCGTGTGACGCTGAGGCAGATGTGGGAGCATTACCGGCTGCCGCTGCTGATCACCGAGAACGGCTGCGGCGTACCGGACAAGCTGGAAGCGGACGGCAGCGTACATGATGACTACCGCATCGACTATCTGCGCCAGCACATCCAGGCCTGCCGGGAGGCCATCACCGACGGCGTGAACCTGATCGGCTACTCGCCGTGGTCCGCCTTCGATCTGGTTTCCACCCACCAGGGCATCACGAAGCGCTACGGCCTGATCTACGTCAACCGTGATGAATCGGATCTCAAGGATCTGAAGCGCATCCGCAAGGACAGCTTCTACTGGTACAAGAAGGTCATCGCCGGCAACGGCGAGGATCTGAAATAATCAAGCGGAAGAGGGAAGCGCAGGCTTCTCTCTTTTTCATGTCCGGAAGAAGCACATGCAAGCATGTCTGCGCCGGATGATGGATTCATGCTTTTGCGGGAACGGACGAAGGCTGTGGAAAGATCTTTTTTCGGCGGTAGATGAAATGATGCTGTCTTTACGGGTCCATATTTAATCCGTATACTGATTCTGATATATCTCCCGGATCGAAAGCATCCGCTGGAATCTCTGGAGCCGTGTTGTTCACAGAATCCCGATAACGGTGAAAAGGAAATTGAAAATGGAAACCAGATTAATGCAGATCAATGAAACGAACTTTATCGATGCGTTTCACCTGGAACTGGCGGATGGTCAGGAGCACTATGTCTCAAGTCCCGTTCGAAGTCTTGCCCAGGCATATGTTTATTACAGACAGTGCACGCCGTTCGGGATATATCACGGGGATAAAATGGTTGGATATGTCATGGTGATTTATGATTATGATATTCCGGAATATGACATCTGGCATATGATGATTGATCAGTCTGAACAGGGCAAAGGATACGGCCGGGCGGCATTGCAGAACGTGCTGGATTATATCCGTGAAAAACCGTTTGGAGATTCCGACCGGGTTGCGTTAACCTGCAACAAGGAGAATCAAACCGCCATGAAGCTTTATTTGAAAGCCGGCTTTGCGCCGACAGGCCGCAGCGATGAGGACGAGATTGAGCTGGCCATGCAGCTGCACTGAAACCAGACGTTTCCGACATGGCAGTTCCGATTTCACCAGCCGCTGCAGAGACAGACAGACCGGAATCGGATGATCTGGATGATTGATGTCAGGTGAGTGATGTCTTATGAGCGATGAGGTATTTGAAGCGGAGATCAAGGATCTGGGTTTAAGCCAGATCTATTTAAACCGCCGGAAAATCGACGCAATCAGGAAATGGTACTGCATCCGGAAAACGGATGAGTACGAGCCTCTGCCGGTTTATGATTTCGGAGATGGAAAACTGACCCTCACGGACGGCCACAGCAGAGCGTTTGTTGCATATAAGCTTGGGATTCAAAAAGTACGGGTTCAATATGATCATGATGAAACCGTGACAGGAACAATCGGGCAGAAACTGTACAGACAAACCTTGATCTGGTGCAAGAGATTTTCGATTGATGCCATCGGAAAACTGGAAGACAGAATCATCAGCAATGAAGATTACGCTTTCTGCTGGATCGAACGATGTGACCGAAGCTATAACCTGATTGCAAAAACAAGTGACAAGCAGTTTCAAGATTTCTCGCTGAAATTCAAAAATCTTCTTTTATATGGGGCAGACAAAGACCTGACGCATTTGTATTATGAGAACTTGACTGGAGAATTGTGGGATTATGATGCGGTCAATAAATCACTTGCGGCAGAAAGGAAACCATAAAGCGGATGAGCATGCTCTTCGCTTCCGCAATTTCTGATTCCGGTGAGCAGGTACAGAGATACGCGGAACGGACTGTGGAAACAGTTATCCGGATGACATCATCCGATATACAGATTCCATTTTCTGGAAGACGCGCTTCAATGAATCGTACGTGATTGCAATCACCGGAGATAAGATAAACGAGTATCAGGCGGTGCTGAACTGACAAATAACGATTTGCCAGATGGTTGTAGAAGCAGATAAACTGGAATTTATCGAGGGAAGACGATGCAAAAAGAGTGGAAAGATTTATATGACGCAGCAAAGAAAGTTCAAAACGGACGGGAACTTTCAGAAAGAATCTATGCTGGAGGAGTCGCGGCTGCGATTGAATCAAAATCCGGCAGAATCTATGTTGGAGTTTCGGTAGATACAAGCTGTGCATTGGGAATTTGTGCGGAAAGAAATGCAATGTTCAATATGCTTACAAACGGCGAAAGCGAAATCCGGAGGGTGATTGCGATCATGCCGGACGGCAAGACGGCAGCACCCTGTGGTGCATGCAGAGAGTCCATGACACAGCTGATGCCGGGCCATTACCAGGATATTGAAATTATGCTTGATTATGAGAAGGGGAAAGTGGCAGCGCTTGGTGATCTGACTCCAGAATGGTGGATTTAGTTCCAGAACATCAAAACCGTTTGCATCTTTCTGGCAGACGGATACCGGTTGATCACGGTTTTGATGGTATGCACACCGGCAAAGAAGCGCTTCTTTCTTAAGAATGCCATAGATTGAAAGGCGGCTTTGAAACAATCTTTTTCATAGCCGATACAGCAAGAACATCCTTTTGAATTGGAATCTGCATGCAGACTTTTTCTGTTTCTGCAATCAGAGCACTTCGGCGCCGAGGATGCCGTTCCAAAGACGGTAGTAGGCGCCCTTTTCAGCCAGCAGCTGTTCGTGCGTGCCTTCCTCTTCAATGCCGTCCTTGCCCAGCACCAGGATGCGGTCGGCGTTCTTGATCGTGGTCAGACGGTGGGCGATGGTCAGCGTCGTGCGGCCTTTGGACAGTTTCTCCAGGCTCTGCTCGACCAGAATCTCCGATTCATTGTCAAGAGCGCTGGTCGCCTCATCCAGCAGCAGGATCGGCGGATTCTTGAGGAAGACCCGGGCGATGGCGATGCGCTGCTTCTGGCCGCCGGACAGCTTGACGCCGCGTTCGCCGACATAGCTGTCATAGCCGTCTTTCAGGGCACAGATGAAGCCGTCCGCACCGGCCAGCTTCGCCGCGGCGATGATGTCTTCGCGGCTGGCATCCGGCCGGCCGTAGGAGATGTTCTCAAGCACGGTGCCGGAGAACAGATAGACATCCTGCTGGACGACGCCGATCGCGGAGCGCAGGCTCTTCAGGGTCACGCCGCGGATGTCCTGGCCGTCGATCAGGATGCGGCCGCCGGAGACGTCGTAAAAGCGCGGAATCAGATTGCACAGCGTGGTCTTGCCGCCGCCGGAGGATCCGACCAGGGCGAGGTTCTCACCGGGCTGAATGGTCAGGTTCACATGGTGCAGGACGTCGTTGTGGTCATCCGGATATTCAAAGCTGACATCCTGGAATTCAATCTTCCCGGCCTTGACCGCAAGCACTTTGGCATCCGGGGCGTCAGTGATGTCGGCCGGGGTGTCCATGATCTCGTAGAAGCGCTCGATGCCGGTCATGCCGAGCTGGAACTGCTCGGCGAATTCAACGATGCGCCGGATCGTCGCAATCAGGGTGGAGACATACAGGATATAGGCGACCAGGTCGCCGGCATTGATCCTGCCGTAGACCAGAAACAGACCGCCGGCGATGATGACGACCAGATACATTAGGCCGTCGAACAGGCGCGTGGAGGTGGCGAAGGCCGCCATCGAATAATAGCGCTCCGTCTTGATCTCCTTGAACTTCTGGTTGCCTTCCTCAAACTTCTTCTCTTCCTGTTCCTCCGCGGCGAAAGCTTTGACGACGCGCTCGCCGAGCAGGCTGTCTTCAATGGAGGCGTTGAGCTCGCCGATCTGCCATCTCTGCTTGCGGGTGGCTTCGCGGAAGTTCAGGTTGAGCTTGATCAGCACGACCATCATCAGCGGCACGCAGGCGAAGACGATCAGGGTCAGCGGCACGGAGGCCTGGCAGAGGATGATGAAGGACACGATGATCTTGATTGCGGCGATGAAGAACTCCTCCGGGCAGTGGTGCGCGAACTCGGTGACGTCGAACAGGTCGTTGGTGATGCGGCCCATGATCTGGCCGACTTTGGTGTTGGAGTAGTAGGTGTAGCTCATGCGCTGCAGATGCTCAAAGGCGTCGCGGCGCATGTCGGTCTCGATGTGGACGCCCATGATGTGGCCCTGGCTGGCCATGTAGTAGTTGGCGCAGGCGTCAATGATCCTCAAAACGCCGTACAATGCCGCCAGCTTCAGCACCATGGCCGCCGTCAGCGTGAGCGCCGGACTGGTCGCGGCGTTGGTCAGATAGCTCATGATCTTGGGCAGGGCGATGTCGCACAGCGTCGTCAGCGCCGCGCAGGCCAGGTCCGCCGCCAGCATGCCCTTGTACTTCAGCAGGTAGGGAAGAAAGCGGGAGATCAGCGTGCGGGTCCGGTACTGCCGCGTGCGGATGTTTTCAAATGCCATGGCTGTCCCTCCCTTTTGTGCTTCATTATAACAGACGCCGTGACTGCGCGGCAGGCATCGGGATGGTATAATAAATACGACTCACAGGGACGTGAGACAGGAGGACCAGTATGATCTGCAAGAACTGCGGGAAGGAAATCCCTGATGGCAGCGTATTCTGCAATTTCTGCGGCGCCCGGCAGACACCGGTGAAAACGGTGAAGACGGATTCCGATTTTGACATTGCCAATTTCAGAAACTACATCGACAGCACGGAGGATGAAACCGCGGATCAGCCTGTGTCCACGCCGGCTGTTGAGCCTGTGAACGACGAAGAACCGGCGGTGGAAGACGCGCCGGAAGAAGAACCGGTTCCGGCTCCGGCCGCCAAGCTGCGCAAGGCTGCAGAAAAAGCGGCGGCGCCGGCTGAGGAAGAAGAGGAAGAGGAAACCGAAGAAGACGAAGAGGAAGACGGCGATCCGTTCAGCCTGTTCGGCCGCAAAAAGAACAAGGCCGCCAAAGCCAAGCCGGCCCCGGAAGCAGATGCGGAAGAGGAAGAAGACGACGGCGATGACGAAGACGACAGCGAGGAAGAGGAAGAAGAACCGAAACCCCGCCGCAAAAAGGAAGGCGGCGGCGCCGGCAAGAAGATCCTGATCTGGATCATCATCCTGGCCTGCTGCGCCGCGGCGTTCTTCGCCGGCTACGGCATCATGGGCCTGATCATGAACGGTAAGTCCCGCCAGACATCCTCTGCCGCCACGGCATCGGCTTCGGCAGCCGCCACAGCATCTGCACCGGCAGCAACGCCGGAGATGAGCGCGGAAGCCACGATGGAAGCATCGGCGGAAGCATCCGCGGAAACAGCCGCAACCCCGGCGGCCAGCGCTTCGGCAGCGGCGACAGCGACAGCGGCCGCCGACAAGAAGCTGGGCACCGTGACCGTGAATGTGGACGGTCTGCGCATCCGCAGCTCGGCATCCACGTCCGGAACGGAAGTCGGCAAGGTTTCTTCCGGCACTAGCTATCCGTATTATGAGGAGACCAGCGCGGACGGCTACACCTGGCTGCGGATCGGCACCGACCAATGGATCGCCAGCAAGGAAGGCTGGACCACGATCAGCCAGTAACCGCAGAGAAGGAATGAAATCAGGGAAGGACAATGTCCTTCCCTCAGGCTGTTGACAAAGTAGTCGGCAGCCTTTTCTTGTGAAAAAGCAGGCAGATGATAGAATAGAGACGTGGAAGGCCCTTTTTTCTGCGCAAAGATGATTGGACACCTTCCACTTTCATTTGATTGAAAAGTACATGCAGGCATGGTATACTGGAGATGCGCGGAAAGAGGGCGGATGCCATGTCCATGACCAATCATCACAACCGCAAG
>Ga0183095_10512_pt1 | contig 27878 bp, 24 predicted proteins | sample BioMet4_FD_130346 | JGI IMG/M metagenome (GOLD analysis project Ga0183095, IMG submission 130346) | Microbial communities from bioreactor (seeded with sewage sludge) at LBNL, California, USA - Biofuel metagenome 4 (v2) (version 3) | ecosystem: Engineered > Bioreactor > Anaerobic > Unclassified ...
TCTCCCGCCGAATTTCCCGCCGCACCGGCTAAAAATCCCCCTCTCCCTCTCTCCTCCTCTCTTTTTTTGGCCGCCTCTGAAAATTATTTTCGTCATTATGCTGTGTTTTGCGCGCCGTTTTGAAAAGATTTACCGAAAATGTAATTTTATAAAAATTATTTTCAAAAAGCTATTGACAATCCCGCCTCTTTCCCGATACAATCGCATCACAGAGACCAATTCCAGGCAGCCAAACAAGACAATTTCAACCAAGAACAAGGAGGATTCACCCATGAAAAAGTTTCTTGCCCTGACCCTCGCCGTTCTGATGCTCGCCTCTCTGATGGCCGGCTGCAGCACGAAGCCCGCGACCACCTCTTCCGCCGCTTCCGCTTCCGCCTCCGCGCCGGCCGCCTCGGCCTCCGCGAGCGCCTCCGCCTCTGCCTCCGCGTCCGCGTCGGCCTCGACGCCCGCGGCCGCGCCCGTCACCCTCTCCTGGTGGGCGTTCCCGACCTTCGGCACCGACGGCGCGTACGAGCAGGAGCTCATCGACGCCTTCACGGCCCTGCACCCCGAGGTCACCATCGAGCTCGTGACGATCGACTTCACGAGCGGCCCCGAGGCCCTGACCTCTGCCATCGAGGGCGGCACCGCCCCCGACATCCTCTTCGACGCCCCGGGCCGCATCATCGAATACGGCCGCGCCGGCAAGCTCGTCTCCCTCGAGGACCTGTTCACGAGCGACTTCACCGCCGACGTCGGCAACGAAGCGCTGCTGAACGCCTGCAAGGCCGACGGCACCCCCTACATGTATCCGCTCTCCTCGGCCCCGTTCTACATGGGCCTCAACAAGGAGATGCTCGAGGCCGCCAACGCCATGCAGTACGTGAACCTTGAGGGCGACCGCACCTGGACGACCGACAGCTTCGTGAAGATGTGCCAGGCGCTCCGCGACGCCGGCGTCTGCCAGACCCCGGGCATCGTCTACTGCGGCGCGCAGGGCGGCGACCAGGGCACCCGCGCCCTCGTCAACAACCTCTACTCCTCCACGATCATCGGCTCCGACGGCAAGTGGAACATCGACGACAAGGGCGTCCAGGCCCTGACCCTGCTGCAGTCCATGGTGAACGACAAGTCCCTCGACGCCGGCATGTCCTACGCCGCGGCGGACGAGCTGCAGCAGTTCCAGGCCGAGACCTGCGCCATGACCTTCTGCTGGGGCACCTCGAACGCCAAGAACTACGCCTCCGACACCCACACCGCCATCTCCGTCCCGTTCCCGTCCGACGACGGCGTGCCCTCCCTCGAGTACCTCGTGAACGGCTTCTGCATCTTCAATAACGGCGACGACGCCAAGATCGCGGCCGCCAAGCAGTTCCTGCAGTTCATCTGCGACGACGCCGAGTGGGGCCCCAAGAGCGTGCAGAAGACCGGCGCCTTCCCCGTCCGCGCCTCCTTCGGCAACCTCTACGAGGGCGACGAGGAGATGACCCTCCTCTCCTCCTGGACCAAGTACTACGGCACCTATTACAACACGGCCCCCAACTTCTCGGTCATGCGCACCGAGTGGTGGAACATGCTGCAGCGCGTCTTCCAGGGCGGCGATCCGGCAGCCGAAGCCGCCGTCTACAACACGAATTCCAACATCGCCGCGAGCTGAGCGCCCGCCGCGAGAACGCCGCGCGGCCTCCTTCCTCTTCTTCGGGGAGGAGGCCGCTCCCGATTGAAAAGGAGGCCCTGCCATGACCAACGCCGCGAAAAGCCGCGCCATCCAGCGGCGCGAGACGCTCGTGTCGTACTTCTTCCTGCTCCCCGCGCTGGCGATCTTCGCCTGCTTCGTCGTCACGCCCATGCTCATGGGCCTCGTGACCAGCTTCACCGACTCCCACATGGGCGGCTCCGCCTTCGTGGGCCTGGCCAACTACGCGCGGCTGTTCCGGGACCCCAAGTTCCTGCGCTCGGCGTGGAACACGGTGTTCATCGTCCTCGTCTCCGTCCCGACGGTCACGGCCTTCTCCCTCTGGGTGGGCGCGGCCATCTACCGGATGCGCTCGGGCGTGCGGTCGTTCTTCCGCTGCGTGTTCTACCTCCCCGTCGTGACGGGCTCGGTCGCCGTCGTCGTCGTGTGGAAGTGGATGTTCAACACCTACAACGGCCTTTTCAACTACGTCGGCACCGCGACGGGCCTTTTGAGCCGGGGCATCGACTGGCTCGGCAGCCCGACGCTCGCGATCTGGTGCATTCTCATCATCCTCTTCACGACCTCGATCGGCCAGCCGATCGTCCTCTACGTCGCGGCGCTCGGCAACGTCGACCAGTCGCTCGTCGAGGCGGCCGAGGTCGACGGCGCCACCGGCCTGCAGACCTTCTGGCGCATCAAGTGGCCCTCCATCATGCCGACCACGCTCTACGTCGTCGTCATCACCACGATCAACTCGTTCCAGTGCTTCGCGCTCATCCAGCTGCTCACCTCGGGCGGCCCCAACTACCACACGAGCACGATCATGTACCTGCTCTACGAGACCGCGTTCAAAAACTATCAGTACGGCTACGCCGACGCCATGGGCGTCGTTCTGGCCATCGTCATCGCCCTGTTCAGCGCCTTGCAGTTCAAGGTCATGAACGGCGGCACGTCGGAATGAGGAGGGCGCCGGGATGAAGCAAAAAAAGACGCCCTACTACGTTCTCTGCGCGGTGCTGCTGGCGGGACTGGCCGTTCTGTTCCTCTTCCCGCTCTACTGGATCGTGACGGGCTCCGTCAAGGACAAGTCCGAGATCCTCGTCCGGGCCGGCCAGGCCGTGCACTGGTTCCCCGCCGCGCCCACGGCCGAAAACTACCGGAAGCTGCTCAAGACCGCGGTGAGCTGGGCGCTGCCCGGCGGGGCCGTGAAGCTGCCCGCCGCCGTCAAGTGGCTCTTCAACAGCGTGTTCATCTCCCTCATGGCGATGCTCCTGTCCTGCGTCACGGCCTCGCTCGCGGGCTACGTGCTGGCCAAGAAGCACTTCTCGGGCAAGAAGCTCGTCTTCACGCTCTTCGTCTGCGCGATGGCCCTGCCCAAGCAGGTCATCCTGATCCCGCTCGTGACGCTCGCCAAGTCGCTCGGCCTGTCCGAGTCGCTCTGGTCGGTCATCTTCCCGATCGTCGGCTGGCCGTTCGGCGTGTTCCTCATGAAGCAGTTCTCCGAGACGATCCCCTCGTCGCTGCTCGAGGCCGCGCGCATCGACGGCGCGAGCGAGCTCGGCACGTTCTGGAACGTGGCCCTGCCCATCATCAAGCCGGGCGTCGGCGCGCTCGCGATCTTCACCTTCATCAGCGCCTGGAACGAGTACCCGCTGCAGCTCGTGATGCTCCACAAAAACGAGGTCAAGACCATCGCCCTCGGCATCGCGGGCCTGCAGGCCGAGATGTCCACGGACTACGGCCTCATCATGGCGGGCGCGGCGCTGGGCGCCGTGCCGATCATCGCGGTGTTCGTGATCTTCCAGAAATACTTCACCCAGGGCATCACCATGGGCTCCGTCAAGGGCTGACGCGACAAGTCGAAAAATATGAGGAAGCAATATGATTGAAGAGAAATACCGGGGGATTTTCCCCGCGTTCTACGCCTGCTACGACGAGACGGGCGCCGTCTCGCCCGCGCGCGTCCGCGCGCTGGCCCGGCACCTGCTGGATAAGGGCGTCCAGGGGCTCTACGTGGGCGGCTCGTCGGGCGAGTGCATCTACCAGAGCGTGGACGAGCGCAGGCGGACGCTCGAGGCCGTCATGGCCGAGGTCGGCGGGAAGCTGACCGTCATCGCGCACGTCGCCTGCAACAACACGGCCGACAGCCGCGCGCTCGCGGCCCACGCCGAGTCGCTCGGCGTCGACGCGATCGCCTCAATCCCGCCCATCTACTTCCACCTGCCGGACGCCGCGGTCGCGCGCTACTGGAACGACATCTCCGCCGCCGCGCCGAACACCGATTTCATCATCTACAACATCCCGCAGCTCGCGGGCGTGGCCCTGAGCCTGCCGCTGCTGCGCGAGATGCAGAAAAACCCGCGCCTCATCGGCGTCAAGAACTCGTCGATGCCGGTGCAGGACATCCAGATGTGGCGCGACGAGGGCGTGCTCGTCTTCAACGGGCCGGACGAGCAGCTGCTCTCCGGGCTCGCGGCGGGCGCCTGCGGCGGCATCGGCGGCACCTACGCGGCCATGCCGGAGCTGATTCTCGGCATCTTCCGCTGCTTCGGGGCGGGCGAGCTCGAAAAGGGCCGCGCGCTGCAGAACGAGGTCTGCCGCATCATCTACGGGATGTGCGCGGCCGACTGCAACCTCTACGCGGTGCTCAAGCAGGTCGTCCTGCTGCGCGGCGGGCCCGACGCGGGCGGCGTCCGCGCGCCCCTCGTCCCGCTGACGGATTCCGGCCGCGCCGCCGCGAAGGAGGCCGCCCTTCGGATCGAGGCCGCCCGCGCGCTTCTCTGACGCGCCGGGCGCGGCGCGGGGCCGTTCCCCGCAGGCCGCATCGGCAAAGGAGGTTTCCCCATGATCTTTGACCGTGTTTCGCGCCGCTCGTGCTACCGGGACTTCCCCGCGCTCGCGGAGGCTCTGGGCTATTTCGCCTCCCTGCCGCGCGGCGCCTTTCCCGCCGGGCAGGCCGCGCTCGCGCGCGGCGTGCTCGTGAACCCCGTGTGCTTCTCCACGAAGCCCGAGGCCGAATGCCGCTTCGAGGGCCACCGGCTCTTCGCGGACGTCCATTTTCTGCTCGAGGGCGAGGAGAAGATCGTCCTGTGCGACGAGTCGCGCGGGACGCCCCTGGACGAGTTCGACGAGCCGCGCGACATCGGCTTTTTCACCTGCCCGTCCGGCACGGCGCTCGTCCTGCGCCCCGGCGATTTTCTGGTCTGCTTCCCGCACGAGCTGCACAAGGTCGCCGTTGCCCCCGGTCTGCCCGCGCCCTGCCGCAAGCTCGTCGCCAAGCTCCCCGTCTTCCCGTAAAAAAAGCGTGCCGCTTTTCGCGGCACGCTTTTATATTCCGTATAACTTCGCCCGGACCTCCGGGAACGGCCGCACGGGCGGCTGCTGCGCCAGATGCTCGCCCAGCAGCTTCTCCATCCAGATCATGTCGTACCAGCGGCCGAACTTGTACCCGCAGCGGGTGAATTTCCCGACCAGCCGGTAGCCCAGGCGCTCGTGGAAGGCCGCGCTGCCGCGCGTCAGATACTCGTCCTCGGGGTCGGGCCAGGCGATGCAGGCGTTCAGGTTGAGGACGCCCTGCGCCGCGAGCGCCCGCTCGAGCGCCTCGCAGAGCGCGCGCCCGGCGCCGCCGCGCCGCTCGCCCTGCCGCACGTAGACGGTCGTCTCGACCGCCCAGTCGTAGGCCGCGCGGGCCTTGAACGGCCCGGCGTAGGCGTAGCCCGCGATCCGGCCGTCCGCCTCCGCGGCGAGATAGGGATACCGCGCCAGCGTTTTTTCGATCCGGGCGCGGAACTCCTGCTCCGACGGAACGTCATATTCAAAGGTGATGGCCGTGTCCCGGACGCAGGGCGCATAGATTTCCAGCAGCTCCGCTGCGTCCTGCGGCCGCGCGGGCCTGATTTTCCAGCACTTTCCCATATAAAACGACCTCCCGAAGACGCTTTTCGCCATGATACCGCGCTTTGGCGCGAAACGCAAGCCCCTTGTGGAAAAGTTTCACAGTTTTTCGCCATAATTGTCCTATGAAACCGAATAGGTTGGATAAAGCACACTTTTTGTCAAAAACAGAGGGGTAAAATACGGAAGAAAAATGAAGATATGCCCTTGCGCATTTCTCCAATTTGAGTTAAACTATAACAGAACGAACGATTGTAAAACCGCGAACCGGGAGAAAGGGGCGTGCGTGCCTTGACCGTCCAGATCAAAATGTTTGGCGGCTTTTCCATTACAAACGGCAGACAGGAGCTGAGCAGCACGGGCAGCAATTCCCCGCTCCTGTGGGATCTTCTCGCCTATCTCATCACGTTCCGCACGCGGGAGATCCCGCAGGCGGAGCTGATCGACACGCTCTGGTCCTCGGCCGACCTGCGCAACCCGCAGAGCGCGCTCAAGGTGCTCGTCCACCGCGCGCGCGCCGCGCTCGACGAGATCGGGCTCGACGGCAAGAGCCTGCTCGGCAGCCGCCGCGGCGCCTACTACTGGAATTCGGTCGGGCTCGACGAGGCGGTCGACTCCGACGAGTTCAACCACCTGTGCGACGAGGCCGATTCCTCGCGCGACGAGGACGCCGCCTGCGAGCTGCGCCTGCGCGCCGCCAAGCTCTACGACGGAGATTTTCTCTCGAACCTCTCGTCCGAGACCTGGGTCATGCCCCTCTCGGCCTACTATAACAACAAATACATCCGCGCGGTCTACGCCGCGGTGGCCAAGCTCCAGAGCACCGGCCGCAACGAGGAGGCGCTTGAGCTCTGCAAGCAGGCGCTCAACATCGCGCCCTACGACGAGCCGCTCAACACCTACTTTATCCAGTCCCTCGTGAGCCTCGGCCGCCCGCAGCTGGCCCTTTCGCACTACGAAAAGGTCGTGCGCCTGCTGCGCGACCAGTTCGACGTCGAGCCCTCGCAGGAGTTCTCCGCCCTCTACCGCGAGATCATGGGCATCGCCCAGACGCAGGAGACCACCGTCTCCGACGTCGCCGAGAAGATCCGTGAGGGCGACTCCACCCGCGGCGCGTACTACTGCGAGCCCGCCGTGTTCGAGGAGATCTGCCGCTACGACGCGCGCACCAAGATGCGCAGCGGCGGCGTGTCGTATCTGGCGCTGCTGAGCATCCACGGCGCCGACGGCGGCGTCGTCGCCAAGGGCGAGGCCGAGCGCGCCGCCAAGCTGCTGCAGACCGCGATCCGCGACTCCCTGCGCAGCGGCGACTGCTTCTCCCGCCTCAATCTCGCCCAGCAGGAGATCCTGCTGCAGAACACGACCTACGAAAAGGGCGTCATGGTCATCGAGCGCGTCATCCGCGCCTACCAGCGCCGCAATCCCGGCGCGAGGACGCAGATCTCGTTCAGCCTGAGCCAGCTCGAGCCGAAGGAACTTACATAAGCCCCCGGGGCGCTGCCAAAGCAGCGCCCCGGTTTTTTGCCCCGCCGGGGCGGGCGCGGGGACGCGGAAAGGGGACGGCCGAGGCCGTCCCCTTTCGTTCCGGGCGGGAGAGGCCGCAGCCTCTTCCGCCGGTCTTTATTTGTCCACTTCCTCGAAGTCGGCGTCCATCGCGTCGTCCGAGACGGTGTCGTTCGGATTTTCGCGCGCGGCCGAGCCGTGGTACTGCGCGTTCGGGTCGATCGTGACGCCCGCCTCGCGCAAGACGCCCTCGAGCTCCTCCGCCGCGCGGTTCATCTCCGCGGGCGCCTTCTGGCGCACGGCCCGCTTCGCGTTTTTGACCGACTCCGCCACGCGGGCCTTCGCCTCGCGCTCCATGCTCTTCATGGCGGCCTCCGCCTGGTAGATGAGCTGCTCGCAGTGGTCGCGCGCGGTGGCCTCCTTCTTGAGCTGCTCGTCCTCCTGCGCGTACTGCTGCGCGTCGCGCACGGCGCGGTCGATGTCGGCCTGGCTCATGTTGGAGGTCGCGGTGATCGTGATCTCCTGCGCCTTGCCGGTGTCGAGATCCTTGGCCGAGACGTTCACGATGCCGTTGGCGTCGATCGAGAACGTGACCTCGATCTGCGGCACGCCGCGCGGGGCGCGGCGGATGCCCGTGAGCTGGAAGCGGCCGAGCTCCTTGTTCTGGTGCGCCATGGGCCGCTCGCCCTGCAGCACGTGGATGTCCACGGAGCTCTGGAAGCTCGCAGCGGTCGTGAAGATCTGGCTCTTGCGGATGGGGAGCGTCGTATTGCGCTCGATGACGCGCGTGCACACGCCGCCCAGCGTCTCGATGCCGAGGCTCAGGGGCGTCACGTCGAGCAGCAGCAGCCCCTTGACGCTGCCCGCCAGCACGCCGCCCTGCAGGCAGGCGCCCATGGCGACGCACTCGTCGGGGTTGATGCCCTTGAAGGGCAGCGAGCCCGTGATGCTCTGCACGAGCTCCTGCACGGCGGGGATGCGGCTCGAGCCGCCCACCATCAGCACCTTGCCGATCTGCGAGATCGGGATGCCGGAGTCGTTGATGGCCTGGTTGACCGGCTCGCGCGTGGCCTGCACGAGATGATAGGTGAGATCGTTGAACTTGGCCCGCGTAAGCGGGATCTCCATGTGCAGAGGGCCGTTCTTGCCGACCGCGATATACGGCAGGCTGACCGTCGTCGCGGTCATGGCCGAGAGCTCGATCTTAGCCTTTTCGGCGGCCTCGCGGATGCGCTGCATCGCGGCGGGGTCGCGCGTGAGATCGATCTTGTTTTCCGCGCGGAACTGCTTGACGAGATAGTCCACGACGCACTCGTCGAAGTCGTCGCCGCCCAGATGGTTGTTGCCCGCGGTGGCGAGCACCTCGATGACGCCCGCGGAGATGTCGAGGATCGACACGTCGAACGTGCCGCCGCCCAGGTCGTAGACCATGATCTTCTGGGCTTCCTCCTTGTCCACGCCGTAGGCCAGCGCGGCCGCGGTGGGCTCGTTGATGATGCGCTGCACCTCGAGCCCCGCGATCTTGCCGGCGTCCTTGGTCGCCTGGCGCTGGGCGTCGGTGAAGTAGGCGGGCACCGTGATGACGGCGTCGGTGACGGGCTCGCCGAGATAGGCCTCGGCGTCCCGCTTGAGCTTCTGCAGGATCATCGCGGAGATCTCCTGCGGGGTGTATTTGTGCCCGTCGATGCTCACGCGGTAGTTGGAGCCCATCTGCCGCTTGATCGACGAGATGGTGCGGTCGTGGTTGGTGACGGCCTGGCGCTTGGCGATCTGGCCGACCATCCGCTCGCCCGTCTTGGCGAAGGCCACGACGGAGGGCGTCGTCCTGCCGCCCTCGGCGTTGGGGATGATGACCGGCTCTCCGCCCTCCATGACGGCCATGCAGGAGTTGGTCGTGCCCAGGTCAATTCCGATCATGCGAGACATACACACTACCTCCCGGGCAGCGCGCGTTTCCGGGCTGCCCCCTTAATTTGCCACGACGACCTTCGCGTGGCGGATGACCTCGTCATCCATCGTAAAGCCGGTGCGGACGATCTCGATGATCTCCTCCTGCCGGTACTGCGGGTCCTCCACATGGCCGACCGCCTCGTGATAGTCGGGATTGAAGCACTTGCCGAGGCTGTCCATGGGCCGGACCTTGAGATTTTCGAGCGATTTTACGAGATTTGCCATCACCATCTCGATCCCGCGGCGGTAGGCCTCGTCGCGGCACTCGTGCCGCAGGGCCGTCTCGAGATCGTCGTAGAGGGGCAGCAGCTGCAAAACCGCCTTTCGGCAGGCGGCCGACTCGCTTTTCTGCAGCTCCTCCGCAGTGCGGCGGCGATAATTTTTATATTCGGCCTCGAGCGCCTCGTAGCGCTCGTCCGGGGCCGGGGCTTCCCTGCGGAACGGATTTTTCATGGCTGCTCCTGACTGCTACGCGCCCGCCCCGCCGAAGCCCGTCCCGTTGTAGGTCTGGGAATAGCTGCTCGCCTGGTCGTCCGTATAGCCGTAGTTGTAGGAATTGGAATACATGCTGCTGCAGCTGCCGAGCAGCAGGTAGATGAGCTGGAACGCGAGATAGATGAGCAGGATTCTTCTCAAAACCCCGCCCGAGCGGCGCGTGCGGCGGTAGTTCCACTGGTACTGGTTCTGCTGGTTCGCGTCGTCGTCGTTCGGATAGGTGTAGGTGTAGCGGTAGTAGCCGTTCTGGCCCTGCTGGCGGTTCTGGTTCTGATTCTGGCCCTGCTGCTGCCAGCCCGCGAACGGGCCGAAGGGGCCGAACGGGTCGTAGTCGGCGTAGGTCGGGCCCTGCTGCCTGGCCTGCTGCTGGGCCTGCTGCTGGGCCTGCTGCTGCTGATAGGCCTGATAGGCCTGCGGGCTCTTGATCGCGTCGTAGGCCTCGTTGATCTCGTTCATCTTCTGCGCGGCGGTCGGGTCGTTCGGGTTGAGATCGGGGTGATACTTCTTGGCCAGCCGACGGTAGGCCTGCTTGATCTCGTCTTCACTTGCTCCGTGCGCTATGCCCAAAACCGAATAGGGATCCCGCGTCATGGCCGTTCACTTCCTTCGCCGCGCTTGTCATTTTTTGAATATCCGCATCTTATTATACAGATTTTTTCACGCCATTTGTGAATCATTTGAGAACAAAACGAAAAATTTGCGCCCAGACCATGAAATTTTTGTAAATTCGTCCCTCCCCCGAGGCCGCGGAAAACGGGGGACGGCTCCGCCGTCCCCCGCTCCCCTTATTTTTTCGCGTACCGGTACAGGATCACGGCGGCGGCCTCGCGCGTCAGCGGCGCCCGCCAGTTCCCGTCCTCCATGAGTCCCGCCCGCACGGCCCATTCGGCCGCTTCCTTCGCCCAGGCGTCCGGCGTCTTTTCATCCTCCACAGTATCCTCCTCCCGCAGTCTTTTCTGAAAGTCCAGCCAGCCCGCCTCGTCCCGCACCCACGGCTCGGGACAGACCTTCGAGACGACGTCCCAGTGCCGCAGCACGTTTTCCGGCGGGATCCGGTACTTCTTCATGAGCGCCCTCGCCAGCGCCGCCGCGTTTGCGACCGTGCGCGGGTCGAACGAATACGTCCCGTCCCGGTACAGGCAGCACAGCTCGATGCTCAGGGAATTCCCGTTCCGGCAGTACGGGTGCTTCTGCACGTACTCCCCCGCCGTGCCGACGGCCCAGGCCGTGTCCCCGTCGTCCACCGACTGCCTCCAGCCGTCGGGGTCGACAAAGTAGTGCGCCGAGGCCCGCACGACGTTTTCGGCGAAATAGCGCACGTTCTGCTCCGCCGTGTCGTTCTTCCCGGCCGTGTAGTGGATGGCCAGATAGCGGATCGCCTCTGTTCTTCCGGGCTGATAGTTGCCCGCGTGACAGGTGGTCATCTGCCCGCCCCCTTTCGCGCCATGCTATGCCGCGGGCAGCTTTTTCGTGCATTTTTGCGCGCGGAAACCGTTGACCGGAGCGCAAAACGGTGCTACTCTGGAAATGGAAATCAAAAAGGAGGTACCGCTATGGGTATGACGCTGACCCCTGAACAGCAGGCCATTCTGGACGGCGGCAAGGGCGAGACCATGGCCAAGGTCATGAAAACCCTCGTTCTGTTCGGAGAGACCTTTCACGCGGAGAAAATGGTGCCCGTCACGAGCGAGTACAACCACCTTGTGACCTCGTTCGGCCTGGGCGCGCTCGCGGCCGTGTACGAGCTCATGGACAAGCTCATCGAGGCCGGCGCGGTGTCCGGCCAGAAGTTCACGGTCGACCCGCGCCCGCTCGACAAGCACGTGCCGTCGAGCTTCCCGCAGGACCTGGTCTTCCGCCGCTTCATGTACAGCTGCCAGAAGCCGTACGAGGAGCAGCTCAAAAAGCTCGGCCTGCTCTCGCCCGACGCCTTCACCTGCACCTGCTACATGGACGAGGTCGGAAACCAGCCGAAAAAGGGCGACGTGCTCTCGTGGTCGGAGTCCTCGGCCGTCGTGTACGCCAACTCGGTGCTGGGCGCGCGCTGCAACCGCAACTCCGGCATTCTCGACCTCATGGGCTCCATCGTGGGCTACGTCCCCTACTTCGGCCTTCTGACGGACGAGGGGCGAAAAGCCAGGTGGATCGTCCGCGTCGAGACCTCGCGGAAGCCCGAGGCGCAGCTGCTGGGCTCCGCCGTCGGCATGAAGGTCATGGAGGACGTGCCGTACATCTGCGGCCTGGACCGCTGGCTGGGCGGCGAGCTGAACGACGACGCCCGCGCCTACCTCAAGGACTTCGGCGCGGCCACCGCCTCCAACGGCGCGGTCGGCCTCTACCACATCGCCGGCCTCACGCCCGAGGCCAAAGAGCTGGGCGACGCGCTCCTCGCGCCCGACGCCCGGACGTACGTGATCGACGACGCGGAGCTCGCGCGCGTCAAGGCGGGGTATCCCCTCGTCTGGAAGAACCCGGACGCCCGCCCGAAGCTCTGCTTCATGGGCTGCCCGCACATGAGCCTGCGCCAGCTGATCTCCTGGACCGAGCGCGTGGAGCAGGGGCTGAAGGCCTCCGGCTTCCAGAAAGTCGTCATCCCGACGGTCTTCACCGCCGCCCCCGCCGTCCTGAAGGAGTTTGAGGGCACCGAGTACGCCGCGCGCCTCAAAAAGACCGGCGTCATCACCTCGTACATCTGCCCGCTCATGTACATGAACAACCCCCTCAGCGCGAAGATGCCCGTCATCACCTCGTCCAACAAGCTGCGCACCTACACGACCGCGCGGTATTACACGGACGATGAAATTCTGCTCATGATCACGAAGGGAGGGCTCTGAGATGCGTACATTCCAAGGCCGCGTCGTCACCGCCGGCAGCGCGAGCGCCCCGGCGCTCGTCTCGCACGCGGGGCTCAATACGCTCGCCTCGTTCCAGAAGGCGCTGCAGTTCGGCGACAAGAAGGCCACCTGCGGCGACCAGAACAACCCGGACCTCTACGGCAAGCCGATGGCGGGCAAGGCGCTCTGCCTGCCGCAGACCATCGGCTCGACCACGGGCGGGCTCGTCCTCTACTGCGCCTGCTCCATGGGCCGCCAGCCGGCCTGCATGCTCTTTTCAAACCCGATCGACTCCCTCGCCGCCGCGGGCGCAATTCTGGCCGACGTGTGGCTCGAGAGCGGAAAGATGCCCGTCGTCGACTCGCTCGGGCAGGAGTTCCTCGACTATGTGAAGGACGGCATGCCGGTCTCCGTCTCCCCCGACGGCACCGTCTGCGTGGGCTAGGAAAAACGGACCCCGCCGCCCGGAGCCGGACGGCCGCTCTATAGACAAAGCCCCCCGCGCGGCACGGCCGCGCGGGGGGCTTTTGCTGTTTCAGCGCCTCGCAGAGTTTGCGCCCGCAGGCGCAAATCCAGTGGAAATCTGCTTTTTCCGGCGGCGTGTACGTCGGAAAAAGCACCTATCAGGCTGCAAGTGTGGAAATTGCGCGTCTTACAGGCTCCAACCTGAGCCCAGCGCAGCGGGTCAAGTTGGAAGAGGAGAAGCAGCGGAATGGACGAGGCCCCGCGCACACGCGGGGACGAGGGATATGGAGCTTGCTTCGACGATATGCGCGCGCAGACTGCAGCCCCTCTTGTTGGGAAAGGCCGCAGGCCTTTTCCAACAATTAGAATAGCGTGATCTGGCTCGTCTCGGGCAGATCGCCGAACGCGCCGGCGGCCTTCAGATCCTCGATGTGCGTCTTGGACACCTTCGGGCAGGCCAGCGAAAATTCCTCGATGGACAAAAACCGCTTGCCCTCGCGGCCCTCCATGATGTCCCACGCGGCCGTCTCGCCGAGGCCGGACACCGCGACGAACGGCGGGATGAGCTTCCCGTCCTCGATGAGAAACTTCGTCGCGTGCGACTTGTAGAGGTCGATGGGCGCGAACTCGAACCCGCGCAGGTAGAACTCGTAGCACACCTCGAGCGTCGTGAACAGGTCGTCGTCCTTCGCGGTGGCGTCGTCCTTCTGCTTGATCTCCTGCAGCTTCTCCTTGACGATCTCGGCCCCGCGCGTCATCATGGCGGCGTCGAAGCCGTCCTTCTGGCTGCGGCGGTAGAAATAGGCCGCGTAGAACGCGAGCGGCTCGTGTACCTTGAACCACGCGATGCGGAACGCCATCATGACGTAGGCCGTCGCGTGCGCCTTCGGGAAGAGGTATTTGATCTTTTTGCAGGACTCGATGTACCACTCCGGCACGCCGGCCTTCTTCATCTCGTCCTCGGCGCCGTCGGGCAGGCCGCGGCCCTTTCGGACGGCCTCCATGATCTTGAACGAGCGCTTTTCGGGCATGCCGCACTTGATGAGATAGAGCATGATGTCGTCGCGGCAGCCGATGGCCTGGCCGACGGTGGCGGTGCCGGACAAAATGAGGTCGCGCGCGTTGCCGAGCCACACGTCGGTGCCGTGCGAGAAGCCTGAAAGCCGGATGAGCGTGTCGAATTTCGTGGGCTTCGTCTCGAGCAGCATGCCGCGCGTGAAGCCCGTGCCGAACTCCGGGATGGCGCAGGAGCCGACCGGCCCCAGGATCGGGTCGTTCTCAAAGCCCAGCACCTTGCTCGAAATGAAGATCGACATGGTGTCCTTGTCGTCGAGCGGGATGGTCTTGGCGTCCACGCCCGTGAGATCCTCGAGCATGCGGATCATGGTCGGGTCGTCGTGGCCCAGCATGTCGAGCTTCAGGAGGTTTTCCTCCATCGAGTGGTATTCGAAGTGGGTCGTGATCCAGTCGGAGTCGGGCGAGTCGGCGGGGTGCTGCACGGGGCAGAAATCCCAGATCTCGTTCTCCTGCGGGATGACGACGAGGCCGCCGGGGTGCTGGCCGGTCGTGCGCTTGATGCCGACGCAGCCCGAGGCCAGGCGGTTTTCCTCGGCCTTGGAGACCGTCATGTTCCGCTCGGACAGGTATTTTTTCGCGTAGCCGTAGGCGGTCTTCTCCGCCACGGTGCCGATGGTGCCCGCGCGGAAGACGTGCGTCGGGCCGAACATCTCGACGCAGTAGGCGTGCGCCTTGGCCTGGTATTCGCCCGAGAAGTTGAGGTCGATGTCCGGCACCTTGTCGCCGCCGAAGCCGAGGAAGGTCTCGAACGGGATGTTGAAGCCGTCCTTGTCGAGCTTCGCCCCGCACTTCGGGCAGACGGCGTCGGGCAGGTCGGCGCCGCAGGCGCAGTCGGCCGGGACGTCGAAGGTCGTGTACTTGCACCTGGGGCAGCGGTAGTGCGGCGGGAAGGAGTTGACCTCCGTGATGCCGGACATGTAGGCCACGATCGACGAGCCGACCGAGCCACGCGAGCCGACCAGATACCCGTGCTCAAGCGAGTTCTGCACCAGCTTCTGCGCGGACATGTAGATGACGTCGTAGTGGCAGGTGATGATGTCGTGCATCTCCGTCTCGACGCGCTTCGTGATGAGCTCGGGCGGGTTCTCCCCGTAGAGCCGGTGGAGCTTGTCGTAGACGAGCTTTTTGAGGTCCTCGACCGAGTTCTCGATCTTCGGCGCGAACAGGTTGTGCGGCACGGGCCGCACGTTGTCGCACCAGTCGACGATGAGGTTCGGGTTCGTGACCACGACCTCGTGCGCCTTCTCCTTTCCGAGATAGGAGAATTCCTCGAGCATCTCGTCGGTCGTCTTGAAGTACAGGGGCAGCGAGCGGTCGGCGTCGGGCATCTGCTTGGTCGCCATCAGGATGTGGCGGTAGATCTCGTCCTCCGGGTTGAGGAAGTGCACGTCGCCCGTCGCGCAGACGGGCTTGCCGAGCTCCTCGCCCAGCTGCACGATGGCGCGGTTGAAGCCGCGGAGCTCCTCCTCGTCCTGCGCCGTGCCCTTTTCGAGCATGAAGCGGTTGTTGCAGAGGGGCTGGATCTCGAGAAAATCGTAGAACGAGGCGATGCGTAGCAGCTCCGCGTGGCTCTTGTGGCCGACGACGGCCTGGAACAGCTCGCCCGCCTCGCAGGCCGAGCCCACGATGATGCCCTCGCGCCACTGCGTGAGCTCGGACTTGGGGATGATCGGCACGCGGCGGAAATACTTGAGGTTGCCGTCGGAGATGAGCCGGTAGAGATTGCGCAGGCCGACGGAGTTCTTGGCGAACAGGATGATGTGCCGCGCGCGGCGGTCCATGATCTTGCTGCCCGCGCGGAGCTGCTTCATGGCGTCGTTGATCTCGCCCAGGCGGCGGATGTTCTTCTCCTCGAGCATCGAGAAAAAGCGCATCAGCAGGTACCCGCAGGTGATGGCGTCGTCCGAGGCGCGGTGGTGGTTGAAATCGGGCAGGCTCAGCGCGTCCGCCACGATGTTGAGCTTGTATTTGCCGAGCTCCGGCATGAGGTTCTGCGCGAGGATGAGCGTGTCCGCGTAGGTCGGCTGGAACGGGATGCTCAGCCGCTCGCAGGCCGCGGTGACGAAGCCGACGTCGAAGTCCGCGTTGTGCGCGCAGAGGGGCCGGTTCCCGCAGAATTTGAGAAAGTCGGGCAGGATCTCCCCGATCTTCGGCGCGCCGCGCAGCATCGCGTCCGTGATGCCGGTGAGGTCGATGATCTTGCCGGGCAGCGCCCGCTCGGGGTCGACGAAGGTCTGGAAGGTGTCCAGCACCTCGCCCCGTTTCATGACGACGGCGCCGATCTCGATGATCGCGTCGTGCTGCGAGGACAGGCCCGTCGTCTCGAGATCGAACGCGACGTACTCGTCGTCGAAGCCCGCGTCGTTCGGCCCGTGGACGACGATGCGGTCGTCCACGTCGTTTACATAATATCCCTCGCAGCCGTAGAGGATCTGGATGTTCTGGTCGGTGCCCGCGACCTTGGCCTTGGAGGCGGCCTTCATGGCGTCCGGGAACGACTGCGCGCAGCCGTGGTCGGTGATCGCGATGGCGCGGTGGCCCCAGGCGGCGGCCTGTTTGACGGCGGCGGCCGTGTCGGTCAGCGCGTCCATGGAGGACATGGTCGTGTGCAGATGCAGCTCGACGCGCTTGTCGGGCGCGGTGTCCTTTCTCGTGGGGGTCGGCAGGCGCAGGATCGCGTTCGGCTGCATGACCGTCTCGTTTTCGTAGCGGTCGAAGGTCATCTTGCCCTGGATGCGCACCCACATGCCGGCCTCGATGCCGCTCAGGATGGGCTTGGCCTTGTCGGCCTCCATGAACTGGCTCACGCGCACGGAGCTCGTGTAGTCGGTCACGTCGAACTGGATGACCCAGGCGTTGCGTTTTTTGAGCTCGCGGTGGTCGACGGCGAAGATTTTGCCCTCGATCACGACGCGGAACATGTCGAGCGTCAGCTCCTTGATGGGCGTGACGGCGCCGTGGAACGGGTGGCCGTAGATCCAGTCGCCGCCCGGCGCGGCGGACCCGCCGCCGGACTTTTTGACCGCAGCAGCGGCCGAGACGCTCACGGGCGCGGGGCCCTTTTCGATGGCCTCGCGGCGGATGCGCTCGGTCTCTTTAAACAGCTCCCTGCCCTCGAGCGCGCTGTGCGCCTCGACGACGATGGTCCTGCGGCAGCCGAAATGCTCCTCTATGTAGCTCTCCGCCTTTTTGGCGTGCTGGAGGATGTTGTCCTTTCCGTTGGCCTGCAGGTGGATGGTGACGGTCTCGTCCCCGACCTCCCAGCGCGCGCCCGCGAGAATGGCCGCGGACGGCGAAAAAGCCCGGATGAACACCCGGGCGAGGTCGCGGAAATCCATCTGCGGCAGCAGCGTCTCCGGGTAGCGCAGGCGCAGCTCGAGGCGGCGCAGGCCGTAGCGGCGCTCCAGCTCCCCGCGGACGGCGTCGAGCGCCTCCTCGCGCAGATAGACGCCGGATTCGAGCTCGAGCGCGATGGAGCGCGCGTCGCGGTCGATCTCCGCGCGCGCGACGGCGAGCTGCCGGACGGCGTCCTGCAGCTCCTCCGGCGGCTCATAGCCCGGAAACAGCTCCGGAAAATGTACTTGGTCTTTCATGCTCTCTCCTTTGGTACGCGCTGAGGTTCTTTTGCGCCCGGACCGGCGGCCCTCCCCGCGGGCGGTTCCTGTCCGCCCGCGCGGCATTCCCGAACCGCCGATTCGGTGCGCCGTAGGGGCGGGTCTTGACCCGCCCGCCGTAAACCCGTTCTTCGGAACGGTCAAGACCGTTCCCTACGGGCCAATACAAAATTCCACGCCGCCCCGGCGCGGGAAAACGCTGCCGTCTCCCGCCCTACATCTTCTCGATGTACGCCAGAAGCGCGGGCAGCAGCTCGTCGTACGGCAGCTTCTCCGCGATCCGCCCCTTGAGGAACAGGATCCCGCAGTCCTCGCCGCCCGCGATGCCGATGTCGGCCTCGCGCGCCTCGCCCGGCCCGTTCACAACGCACCCCATCACCGCCACGGTGATGGGCTTTTTGCAGTCCTTCAGCGCCTCCTCGACCCTCGACGCCAGGCCGATGAGGTCGATCCTCGTGCGCCCGCAGGTCGGGCAGGCGATGATGTTGACGCCGTCCGGCCGCAGCCCCGCCGCCTTCAGAATGGCGCGCGCGGCGTACACCTCGCGCACGGGGTCGGCCGTGAGCGACACGCGGATCGTGTCGCCGATGCCCATGCACAGAAGCCCGCCGATGCCCATGGCCGACTTGATCGTCCCCATGTACTCGGTGCCGGTCTCCGTGACGCCCAGATGCACGGGGTAGTCGGATTTCTCCGAAAACAGCCGGTAGGCCGCCATCATGACGGGCACGCTGCTCGACTTCATCGACACGCAGATGTCGCTGAACCGGCAGTCCTCCAGCAGATGGATGTGCGAAAACGCGCTCTCGACGAGCGCCTCGGCCGTCGGATGGCCGTATTTTTCCAGCAGCCTTTTGTCGAGGCTGCCCCCGTTCACGCCGATGCGGATGGGGATGCCGCGTTCGCGGCAGGCGTCCGCGACCTCGCGCACGCGCTCTTTGGAGCCGATGTTGCCGGGGTTGATGCGGATCTTCGCCGCGCCGCCCTCGGCCGCCGCGAGGGCCAGCCGGTAGTCGAAGTGGATGTCCGCCACGAGCGGCAGCGGCGACGATCTGCAGATCTCCGCAAAGCTCCCGGCGGCGTCCATGTCCGGCACCGCGAGGCGCGCGATCTGGCAGCCCGCCGCCGCGAGCCCGCGCAGCTGGCGCAGGCTCCCCTCGACGTCGGTCGTGCGGGTGTTCAGCATGGACTGGATGGAAACGGGCGCGCCGCCCCCCACGGGGACGGAGCCCACGAGAATTTGTCTTGTCATGTCACTCCTACTGGAACAGCTTCCAGATGTCCTTGAAGGTGATGAAGGCCATGAACGCGAGCAGCAGCACCATGCCGGCGGCGTGGACGTAGCCCTCGTACTTGGACGGGATCTTCTTCCTCGTGAGCGCCGTGAACACGGTGTTCACGAGCAGCAGGAACACGCGGCCGCCGTCGAGCGCGGGCAGGGGCAGCATGTTCATGACCGCAAGGTTGATGGCGATAAACGCGCCCAGATACAGGACGTTCAGAACGCCGTCCGCGACCGTGGCGGAGCTCTCGCCCGTCTCGGCGATGACGGAGACGATGCCGACCGGCCCCGACATGTCGTTCACCGAGACCTGCCCGGACACGAGATCGCCGAGGCTCAGCCACACGAGCCGCGTGAAGTCGAGCGCGGAGTACCAGGAATATTTCAGCACCGTGCCGACGCTGCGGTCGGCGGTCGCGAACTCCAGCCCGTATTTGTAGACGGTCTGGCCGTTCACGGTGTAGTTCTGCGGCTTCATTTCAAATTGCTTCAGCTCGACGAGCTCCCCGTCCCGCTTCACGACGAGATCGTATACGCCCGTCGAGTTCCGGCCCAGCAGCATCCCGACGTCGGAGTAGAGATACACGCGCTTGCCGTCGATTTTATAGAGCTCGTCGCCGGTCTGCAGGCCCGTCTCGGACTGCAGGGGGCAGCCGTCGAAAAAGCCCGCGATTTTGGGCGTCGAGACGCCGCTCACGGCGGAATAGAGGATGACGAGCACGAGAAGGCCCGTCAGAAAGTTCATGACTGAGCCCGCGATCAGGATCACGAGCCGCCGGTACCAGGGCTTGGAGGTGAACGCGCGGGGATTTTCGCTCTCCTCGTCCTCGCCCTCCATGGCGCAGTAGCCGCCGATGGGGATGCAGCGCAGGGAGTACGTCGTCTCGCCCCTCTGCTTTTTGAAGATGGCCGGGCCCATGCAGACGGCGAATTCGTTCACCTGCACGCCCATCCACTTGGCCGTGAGAAAGTGGCCGAGCTCGTGGATGAAGATGAGAAAGCCGAACATGAGAATTGCTATGACAATATACATGAGATCACCTTTTATCCGCCAAACTTTTCCGTGACCGCGCGTCTGGCGGCGCGGTCGGCCGCCAGGATGGCGCCGAGATCGGGCTTCGGGTCGAATTCGTCCAGCGCCATCGCGTGTTCGACGGCCTCCGCGATCTGCAGAAAGCCGAGCTTCTCCCGCAGAAACAGGCCGACGGCGGCCTCGTTGGCGCCGTTCATCGCGGCGCAGGCCGTGCCGCCCCGCCGCGCGGCCTCTCTGGCCAGCGCGAAGCAGGGGAAATTCTCCTCGTCGATCGGGTCGAACGTGAGCGGGCCGCAGGCGAGCAGATCGAGCGGCGGCGCGGGATTTTCCTCGCGCCGGGGATAGGTCAGGGCCAGACCGATGGGGATGCGCATGTCGGGCGAGCCCAGCTGCGCCAGCACCGCCCCGTCGCAGAACTCGACGAGGCTGTGCACGACCGACTGCCGGTGCACGATCGCGGTCACCCTGTCCAGCGGCAGCTCGTACAGCCGCATCGCCTCGATGACCTCCAGCCCCTTGTTCATGAGCGTGGCGCAGTCGACCGTGATCTTCTCGCCCATGCGCCAGTTGGGATGGCGCAGCGCGTCCGCGCGCGTGACCGCGGCCAGCTCGGCGCGCGTTCTGCCGAAGAACGGCCCGCCGGAGCAGGTCAGAATCAGCCGCCGCACCTCGCCGCGGTCGCGGCAGCCCATGAGGCACTGGAAAATGGCGGAGTGCTCGGAGTCGACGGGGATGATCTCCGCGCCGCACCTTCTCGCCTCCGCCGTCACGAGCTCGCCCGCGCAGACCATGGTCTCCTTGTTGGCGAGCGCGACGCGCTTGCGCGCGCGCACGGCCGCCAGCGTGGGCAAAAGCCCCACCATGCCCGAGACGGCCGTCACGACGGTGTCGGCCTGCTCCAGCGCGGCGGCCTCGCAGAGCGCGGCCTCGCCGCCCTCCACCCGGATATTTATATCCGCGAGTCTCGCTTTTAATTCCTCCGCCGCCGCCGCATCCGTCATCACGGCGAGCTGCGGCCGGTATTTCCGGCACTGCTCCTCCATCCTCGCGACGTCGCGGCGCGCCGTGAGCGCGGCCGGGCGGATGCCCAGCTTTTCCGCCACGTCGAGCGTCTGCCGCCCGATGGAGCCGGTGGAGCCCAAAATTGAAATCGTCTTTGTCATATCAGCGCAGCTTCATTGTCCCTTCAAAAAACGGCAGCAGCCGCACGAGGATCTCCGTGAGCGGCGCCACCACGATCATCGAATCGAACCGGTCGAGAATGCCGCCGTGGCCGGGCAGCAGATTGCCGTAGTCCTTGATGCCGGTCTGCCGTTTGATGACGGAGAACGTGAGATCGCCCAGCATCGAGGCGAACGCGCCCAGAACGCCGTACACCGCCGCGGCGCCCCAGCGCACGGGCGCGCCGAGCCTGCGGAGCACGAGCGCGTAGAGGAGCATCAGCGCGACCGAGCCGACCACCCCGCCCGCGGCGCCCTCGACCGTCTTGTGCGGGCTGATGACGGGGGCCAGCTTGTGTTTGCCGCAGGCCCGGCCCGCAAAGTAGGCGAAGCTGTCGGCGGAGAAGGCCATGACGAGCGCCGTGATGACGTGCGCGCCGCCCGCGGGCATCGCGCGCAGGCGCACGAGCGCCGTCAGCCCCAGGGGGATGACGAGGCCGGCGAAGGCCGTGTAGGCGATCTCGGCGAACGAGAGCTTCGTGTGCCCCGCGAGCAGCTCGCAGAAGAGCGCCGCGAAGAACACGAACACGGCCGCGCCCGCCCAGGGCGTCGCCTCCGCGCGCAGGCTCCACAGGCTCACGAGCGCGCCCATCGCGCCCGCGTAGCACACGAGCCGCACGTGTCTGGCCAGCCCCGTTCTCCAGAGGAGCTCATACGCCGCGATCGCGCTCATCGCCGCGGCCAGCGCCGCCGTCGCCCAGGGGGGCAGCAGCAGGATGACCGCCAGCAGCAGCGGGATCCCGGCCGCGGCCACGAGAATTCTTGTCAGCATCACACGCCTCCAAACCGGCGGCTGCGCCCATTGAAGGCCGCGATCGCCTTTTCGAGTTCTTTTTCGTCAAAATCGGGCCACAGTACGTCCGTAAAGTAGTATTCGGAGTAGGCCGACTGCCAGAGCAGGAAATTCGACACGCGGATCTCCCCGGACGGCCGGATGATGAGCTCCGGGTCGGGCAGCCCCGCCGTGTAGAGATAATCGGAAAACAGGCGCTCGTCCAGCTCCTCCGGCTTTCGCTCGCCCGCCGCGCACTGCGCGGCAAAGGCGCGCGCGGCGCGGACGATCTCGTCCCGGCCGCCGTAGTTGAGGCAGATGTTTGCCTGGAAGCCCTCGTAGTGGGTGGAAATTTCGTCCGTGCGCTTGATGAGCGCGCGGAGCTCGGGGCTGATGCGCGAAAGGTCGCCCAGAATCCGCAGGCGGATGTGGTCCTGTTCCATCTCGTCGATGGCCTCGTGGAGGTACTGGTTGAAGAGGTCCATGATGCCCTGCACCTCCTCGCCCGAGCGTTTCCAGTTCTCGGTGGAGAAGGCGTAGACCGTGAGATAGCGCACGCCGATGTTCTTGCAGTAGGTCGCGATGCGGCGGAACGTCTCGCTGCCCGCCGCGTGGCCCGCGTTGCGCGGCAGGCCGCGCTTTTTGGCCCAGCGGCCGTTGCCGTCCATGATGATCGCGATGTGCCGCGGCACGGGCCGCTCGCCTCCGGCGCCCGTTTCCTTCTTAAAAAGCGCCATGTTCCCCCGCGCCTCCCTATAATTTAGGGCTGCCGCCGAAGCGGCAGCCCTTTTTCTCAGAGCAAAATCGAACGCGGCTTACCCGCCGCGCGCGGGCTGCAGTCCTCCTGCGGCATCAGATCTCCATGAGCTCCTTTTCCTTCTTGGCGCACATGTCGTCGACCTTCTTGGTGAACTTGTCGGTCATGTCCTGGATGTCCTTCTCGGCCTTCTTTTCCTCGTCCTCGGTCATCTCGGACTTCTTCTGGGACTTCTTGACGTGCTCGACGGCGTCGCGGCGCACGTTGCGCAAAGCGACCTTGGCGTCCTCGCCGTACTTGCGGACCTGCTTTGTGAGCTCCTTGCGGCGCTCCTCGGTCAGCTGCGGGAAGACGAGGCGGATGATGCGGCCGTCGTTCTGCGGGTTGATGCCGAGCTCGGAGGCCTGGATGGCCTTTTCCACGGCCTTCAGCAGGCTCGTGTCCCACGGCTGGATGACCAGCGTGCGCGGGTCGGGAGAGGAGACGGTGCCGACCTGGTTGATGGGCGTGTCCACGCCGTAGTAGGGCACCATGATGCGGTCGAGCACCTGCGCGTTGGCGCGTCCGGCGCGCACGGCCGCGAAGTCGGAAGCGAGCACTTCCAGGGTCTTGTCCATCTTGTGTTCAAATTCCTTGAGATCTGCCATGTTATACTTCCTCCTTAACAATCGTTCCGATCGGTTCGCCCATGACGACCCGGTAGATGTTTTCCGGGTCCTTGAGCGCGAAGACCTGCACTGGGATGTGGTTGTCCATGGAAAGAGAGGTCGCGGTGGAATCCATCACGGCCAGATGCTTGGCCAGCACCTCGTCGTAGCTGATGGCGTCGTACTTGACGGCGGTGGGGTCCTTGGCCGGGTCGGCCGAATAGACGCCGTCGATGTTCTTGGCGAGCAGGATGGCGTCGGCGCCGATCTCCGCCGCGCGGAGCACCGCGCCGGTGTCGGTGGAGAAGAATGGGTTGCCGGTGCCGCAGCCGAAGATGACGACGCGGCCCTTCTCGAGGTGGCGGATCGCGCGGCCGCGGATATAGGGCTCGGCGATCTTGTTCATCTCGATGGCGGTCTGCACGCGCACCTCGACGTCCCGCTGCTCGAGGCAGTCGGCGACGGCCAGCGCGTTGATGACCGTGGCGAGCATGCCCATGTGGTCGGCGCGGGTGCGCTCCATCCGGCCGCCGCCGTCCTTGACGCCGCGCCAGAAGTTGCCGCCGCCCACGACGATGCCGACCTGAACGCCGGCCTCGACGCACTTCTTGACGACGTCGCACACGCCGCCGATCACGTCGAAGTCGAGGCCCCGGTGCTGCTCGCCCGCGAGCGCCTCGCCGCTGATTTTCAAAAGGATCCGCTTGTACTTGGGCTCTGCCATGCTGCTTCGCTCCCTTTTCTTCAGATCAAATTCACTTCGTATTCTATAATATTTTACCCGGCTTGAAAAGGGGGAATTTTGTTTTTCTCCTTTTGTTTTCACTTTTTTCATATTTTGCGCCGCCTTTGCCATTTCCCGATTGCGAAACGGGCCCGTCTGGGGTATAATGGATAAACCGTATCAAAATCAGCAGCCGGGAGGTTTTTCCATGGAAGAAGAACGCAAAGCTTCGGAATCAAAAAACTTTATCTACAACTTTGTGGAGGAGGACATCGCCCCCGGCGGCCAGTTTGAGGGTCAGACCGTCCACACGCGCTTCCCGCCCGAGCCGAACGGCTATCTGCACATCGGCCACTGCAAGGCTCTGTGCATCGACTTCGGCACCGCCGAGCAGTTCGGCGGCCTGTGCAACCTGCGCATGGACGACACGAACCCCGCCAAGGAGGACACCGAGTACGTCGAGGCCATCCAGAACGACATCCACTGGCTGGGCTTCGACTGGGGCGACCGCTTCTTCTACGGGTCGGACTACTTCGACAAGGACTACGAATACGCGGTCGAGCTCATCAAAAAGGGCCTGGCCTACGTCTGCGACCTCACGGCCGAGCAGTTTAAGGAATACCGCGGCGACATCGGCAAGCCCGCCGTCTCCCCCTACCGGGACCGCACGGTGGAGGAAAACCTCGAGCTCTTCGCCCGCATGAAAAACGGCGAGTTCGCCGAGGGCACCAGGACCCTGCGCGCGAAGATCGACCTGGCCTCCGGCAACTTCAACATGCGCGACCCCGTCATCTACCGCATCCGCTACATCAACCACCATCGCCAGGGCACCAAGTGGTGCATTTTCCCGATGTACGATTTCGCGCATCCCATCCAGGACGCGCTCGAGGGCATCACGCACTCCCTGTGCTCGCTCGAGTACGAGGAGCACCGCCCGCTGTACGACTGGGTCGTCTCGAACGTCTCGATTCCCTACCGCAAGCCCCGCCAGATCGAGTTTGCCCGCCTCGGCATCGACCACACGGTCATGTCCAAGCGCAAGCTGCGCCAGCTCGTCGAAACGGGCCGCGTGTCGGGCTGGGACGATCCGAGAATGCCGACGCTCTGCGGCCTGCGCCGCCGCGGCTACACGGCCAAGGCCGTGCGCGACTTCTGCGAGCGCATCGGCGTGGCCAAGGTGACGTCCACCATCGAGTACGCCTTCCTGGAGCACTGCCTGCGCGAGGATCTCAACGAGACCGCGCAGCGCACCATGGCCGTGCTGCATCCCGTGAAGCTCGTCGTCACGAACTACCCCGAGGGGAAGCTCGAGACCTTCACCGTCGAAAACAACCCCGTGAACCCCGGACAGGGCACGCACGAGATCACCTTCAGCCGCGAGGTCTGGATTGAGGCCGACGACTTTCTCGAGACGCCGATCCCCAAGTACAAGCGCCTCTACCCGGGCAACGAGGTGCGGCTCAAGGGCGCGTATCTCGTCACCTGCACGGGCTGCAAAAAGGACGAATCCGGCCGCGTGACGGAGGTCACCTGCGAATACGACCCCGCCTCGCGCGGCGGCGACCCCGCCGACGGCCGCAAGGTCAAGGGCGCGACGCTCCACTGGGTCAACGCGGCCGACGCGGCCGACGCCGAGGTGCGGCTCTACGACAATCTCTTCTCCGACCCGCAGCCCGACGGCCCCGACAAGAACTTCCTCGACTGCCTGAACCCCGATTCCCTGACCGTGCTGCAGGGCTGCAAGGTCGAGCCCGCGCTTGTCCGCGACGCCGCCGCGTTCGACGCGCTGGGCAGCTGCCGCGAGAGCAAAAACGCCCCCGCGTACCAGTTCATGCGCGTCGGCTATTTCTGCATGGACAACCGCGACTGCCGGGAGGACCATCTCGTCTTCAACCGCAGCGTGAGCCTCAAGGACAGCTTCAAGGCCTAACCGAATATAAAGAAACGCCGCGGACGACTGACCGGATCGTCCGCGGCGTTTGTGACTGTCCAAAGAGGCCGCAGGCCTCTTCGGACAGAGGGATTACAGTCTGCCGCGCGCATATCGTCGAAGCAAGCTCCATATCCCTCGTCCCCGCGTGCGCGCGGGGCCTCGTCCATTCCGCTGCTTCTCCTCTTCCAACCTGACCCGCTGCGCTGGGCTCAGGTTGGAGCCTGTGAGACGCGCAATTTCCACACTTGCAGCCTGATAAGAGTTTTTTCCGACGTACACGCCGCCGGAAAAAACGGATTTCCGCTTGATTTACGCCTGCGGGCGCAAACTCTGCGAGGCTTTTTGACAAAAAGAAACGCCGCGGACGACTGACCGGATCGTCCGCGGCGTTTTTTTAGGAAGAGAAGAGGAGAGGAAAAATGAAAAAGTGTTGTCTTGCTTCTGACAAGTATTAAGATACCCGGAAAATGTGAACAAATACAGCTATAAAGTGTGAAATTTCTCTGAACACGGCTTTTTTTCGCGCCCCGCCTCCCCGGGCCGCGCAAAAAGCCCCGCGCCGGACGGCGCGGGGCTTTCCTGTTTGCTTTTACTTCTTGAGCTTCTGGTCGACGACGTCCTTCAGCATGGCCTGGAACGCGTCCTTCGTCATGTTGCCGAGATTGCCGTCGGCGCGATGGCGCACGTTGACCTCGCCGGAGGCGGCCTCCTGGTCGCCGATGACGAGCATGTACGGGATCTTCTCGATCTGCCCGTCGCGGATCTTCTTGCCGATCTTCTCGTTGCGGTCGTCCACCTCGACGCGGAAGCCGGCGGCGCGCAGCTGCTTCTGGTACTCGTAGGCGTAGTCGTTGGCGCGGTCGGTGATCGTCATGAGGCGCACCTGCTCCGGCGCCATCCAGGTCGGGAGCGCGCCGGCGTACTTCTCGATGAGGTACGCGAGCGTCCGCTCGTAGCAGCCGAGGCTCGTGCGGTGGATGATATACGGGGTCTTCTTCTGGCCGTCGGCGTCGACATATTCCATGCCGAACTGCTTGGCGAGCAGGAGGTCGATCTGAATGGTGACGAGCGTGTCCTCCTTGCCGAACACGTTCTTGTACTGGATGTCGAGCTTCGGGCCGTAGAACGCGGCCTCGTCGATGCCGATCGTGTACTTGACGCCGAGATCGTCGAGGATCTTGCCCATGAGCGTCTGCGCCTCGTTCCACTGCTCGGGCGTGCCCTCGTACTTGTTCTGGGGGTTCGCCGGATCCCACTGGGAGAAGCGGAACGAGCAGTCCTCGAGCAGGCCAACGGTCTCAAGGCAGTATTTCGCGAGATCCAGGCAGCCGCGGAACTCGTCCTCGAGCTGCTCCGGGCGCAGGATCAGATGGCCCTCGGAGATCGTGAACTGGCGCACGCGGATGAGGCCGTGCATTTCGCCGGAGTCCTCGTTGCGGAAGAGCGTCGAGGTCTCGCCCAGGCGCATCGGCAGGTCGCGGTAGCTGCGGGCGCGGTTGAGGAACACCTGATACTGGAACGGGCAGGTCATGGGGCGCAGCGCGAAGCATTCCTTCGTCTCGTCCTTGGGGTCGCCCAGCACGAACATGCCGTCGAGATAGTGGTCCCAGTGGCCGGAGATCTTGTAGAGCTCGCGCTTGGCCATGTACGGCGTCTTGGTGAGAAGATAGCCGCGCTTCTGCTCCTCGTCCTCGACCCAGCGCTCGAGCAGCTGGATGACGCGGGCGCCCTTCGGCAGCAGAATGGGCAGGCCCTGGCCGATCACGTCGACCGTGGTGAAGTACTCCAGCTCGCGGCCGACCTTGTTGTGGTCGCGCTTGCGGGCTTCCTCCTGCTGGGCCAGATACGCGTCGAGCTCCTCCTTCTTCGGGAAGGCGACGGCGTAGATTCTCTGCAGCATCTTGCGCTTGGAGTCGCCGCGCCAGTAGGCGCCGCAGCACTGCGTCAGCTTGATGGCGTTGCCCTTGATGCGGCCGGTGGAGTCGAGGTGCGGGCCGGCGCAGAGGTCGGTGAACTCG
>Ga0183095_11169_pt1 | contig 27735 bp, 23 predicted proteins | sample BioMet4_FD_130346 | JGI IMG/M metagenome (GOLD analysis project Ga0183095, IMG submission 130346) | Microbial communities from bioreactor (seeded with sewage sludge) at LBNL, California, USA - Biofuel metagenome 4 (v2) (version 3) | ecosystem: Engineered > Bioreactor > Anaerobic > Unclassified ...
CGATACGTTCGCGGCGGGCCTGAAGAGCGACGGCACCGTCAGCATCGTCACCACGGATGATGCGATGAAGACGGCTGTGGAGAAGTGGAAGAATGTGAAGTTCATCGCTGCCCGCAACTCCACCCTGATCGCCATCACCAGCGACGGCAAGATGTACGGCACGGGCGACAATGCCTCCAGCCAGTATGAGAACACGGCCGATGCATCCGCATCCGCCAGTGCGGAAGCCAGCGCCAGCGCTTCTGCGGCCGGCATGAAACTGACGACGCCGGCGAATGTCAAATTCAATGTGACCGCCTCCAACCTGGCCATCAGCTGGGATGCCGTCAGCAATGCGAGCTATTACATCGTGACGGTCAGCACGCCGACGGAGACGCAGATCAAGTCCGCGAAGAATTCCGCCAGCATCTCGGCGGACAAGCTGACCAACGGCACGAGCTATACGGTGAAGATCACCGCCTATCCGAAGGACAGCTCCTCCTATGCGGCCAGCGATACGCTGAGCGTCAACTATACCTACAGCGCCACCAGCATCAAGCTGGCGACGCCGGCCAATCTGAAGGCATCAAGCGCGGACAGCGGCCTGCAGCTGACCTGGAGTTCTGTCAGCAATGCGACAGCATATACCGTCACCTTCACCGCCGGCAGCACCGTGGCAGCCTCCTGGAGCACCGGCGATACAACGACGGTTTACTCGGAGGCAGTCAAGGGAACTTCGTATACGTGCACAGTTGTAGCGACATCCACGGACACCAAGTACGGCAGTTCCGATGCGGCGACGGCAACCATCACCTATTCCCCGACCGCAAAGTACACGCTGACCATCAATTACGTGTATACGGACGGATCAAAAGCGGCGGACTCCGTTGTCAAGACGCTGGTCAGCGGCGATGCCTACAACGTGGATTCACCGGTGATCAGCGGCTACACGGCCACGAAGACCAATGTCTCCGGAACCATTACTGCAAACGTCAATGAAACGATTGTCTACAATGTGACGATCACCCCGCTGGCTGCACCCGAGCTGATCGTGAAGCACGATGATGCAACCGGCAACTGGATCATCTCCTGGAAAGCGGTAGACAACGCCGGCAGCTATACGGCAACGATTACCGATGCGTCCGGCGCAGCAGAATCATTGACGGTTGACGGAACGTCTGTGACAGTGACTTCGGCCGGCAAGAGCGGCAGCTATACGGTTACTGTTACGGCAACGCCTTTCGATTTATCAAAATACACCGCAAGTTCCGCGACGCAGCAGATCAGCTTCTGACAAACCGTCATCTGCGCAGTGAGGTCTGAGTATGGATAAAATCTGGTACTACAAGAGAAGAGGAAACGGCGGCGAAAAGTTCGGACCGTATTCTGAGGACGAACTGATCAATATGATCCGCAAAGGGATCATTGATCCGCTGGATCAGATCTGGATGGTGGACATGGATGACTGGATTGTCCTGAAAGATTCCATCTACAGCTTTTATCTGAATCATTAAAGAGAATACAGGTTCAGGGAGCAAACCATGTGGTTCGCTCCTTTTTTATTCCGCATTTATTGTGTTTGGTGACAGTTAAATTGAAAACAGCCGCTCCGCTACATTAAGATGATTTTGTTGGTGAATGGTTTTCATCCTGAAGTGTTTTTTTAACTGGCTGCTGATGAAAATCAGCAAGGCACTCAGGAGTGCTGCAGATATCAAGCGATTGTTAAGATGGAGCGGCAATCATTATAAGTCTCACTTATGGGGGTGGAATAACATGAAGCATACATCCGGAATTCAAAGAATCCTGAAAATCTCAGCAATATCCGCAGGAATGGTCTTATCTGTCTGGAACAGCAGCATAACGGCGAAAGCAGCGGATATAAACATTGCTGCCACGTTTACTGACCCGGCATTCAACGCATATGTCAGAGCAAGTTTTGACACTGATGGCAACGGTCTGTTGAGTGATACAGAAGTTGCAAATGCAAAGAATATCAGTATGCCGAAATCATCCTACAACAATGTGATTTGCACAAGCTATGCGGGCATTGAAAATCTGACCGGTCTGGTGACATTTGATATTCATGGGGATTATAAAGATGCATCAGGGAATATGGTGCTCCGCGGCGGCAATGGACCTGCTGATTTGAACTTAAGCCAGAATACGCAACTGAATTCAATTACAATTTCTTATACCAATCTGTCCACCGTGGAATTGCCATCATATCCAAACCAGAATACTAATCTGCAAAACTTATATGCCGGCAACAGCAATCTGACGGCTATCAATAATCTCAGCAACTGCGTCAATCTGCAGCAGGCATGGATCAATACGAATCATCTGACGTCTCTTGATGTGTCCGGATGCACAAACCTTAAGGTTCTGCATGCGGAAGGCAATGATATTTCCGGTAACACCAGCATCACGCTTCATAAAGCTGATAACTCAACATTGCAAGAGATCTGGGTCAGTACAAATTTCAATCTTACGGGTATGGATGTTACTCATGAACTTGGACTTACCGATCTCATGATGAATGGAACCAAATTTTCAAATGGAATTGATCTGTCCAAAAATACTGCACTGGAAAAGCTGTATTGCTATGATGCCAGCCTTCCGTCTTTGGATTTAACGGGAAACAAGAATCTGACATATGTTTGGAGCGACGCCTACACAGGTGACAAGTTGAAACTAAGTAGCATCGTAAAGCTGGAAACATTAATCATAAGTGCTTCCGCATCTGATGGATCAACAACAAGAACTCTGGTTGCCAATATCAATTCAACAGAGGGATTCTCCAGTGCAGTCCAATCCTGTGATGCGACAATGCAGGCGGGCAGTACGGCGGTTAATGCCGTGAGCTCGGCAGGCAATATTGACAGTGCTGTCGGTGTGGACTTTTCATTCAAAGACAGCAGCGGCAATGAAATTCATCAGCCGCAGGCCGGATCAACAACGACGCTTACCATGAATCTGAGCAACAGCGGACTGAAGACACCGGATGCGAATGAGGAATACGTGGTTTACCACAAAGACGGTGATACAGTTACGGAAGTCGCTGGGGCAACTGTCAGCAACAACACGGCGACGATCCCCGCTTCCAGCTACACCGGATACTATGTAGCGGTCAAGAACAACGGTACCGTCAGCAGCACAACGGCATCCGTGCAGAGTTCCAGCGACGTCAAAGATGCTTCCTGGTGCGTCACGTATCTGGACTGCAGCGGCAAGACCGTCAAAGTGCAGTGGGTGAAATACGGAGGCAGTGCTTCCGCGCCGGCCGGATACAATTATCCGGCAGTCAGCAATGTGACGTCCCATCAGGATGTCCGTCCGACCAGCTGCAAGGTGACCGGCGGCTATGTCGTGCCGGATACCGCAGACCGCGGCAACTGATTCACGGATTGAAATGCAAAACGGAGCCGGAATATTCCGGCTCCGTTTTCATTGCCCGGGCAATCTGCCGTATAATGAAATCATGGAAAATTACACGTTTGAGTTTCCGACTAAGATCTGCTTCGGCAAAGGCCAGATTTCCCGGCTGGCGCAGCTGATGAAGCCGTACGGAATCCGGGTTCTGCTGGGATACGGCGGCGGTTCCATTCACCGCAACGGCATTTACGATACGGTCACCGCGATTCTCAAGGACAACGGATTCACCTTTACGGAACTGTCCGGCATCGAACCGAATCCGCGGATTGAAACCGTACAGAGAGGCGTTGATCTCTGCCGCCAGAACAGCATCCAGATCATTCTCGCCGTGGGCGGCGGCAGCACCATCGACTGCTGCAAGGCGGTCGCTTCCGGATACTATTACGATGGGAATCTCTGGGACATGGTCATGAAGCCGGAAACGGCGAAGCAGGCCCTGCCGCTGTTCACCGTGCTGACGCTGGCGGCGACCGGTTCGGAGGGCGACAACGGCGCGGTGATCTCCAATCCCGCTCTGAACATGAAGAAAGGCTTCCACATCGACATCAATTATCCGAAGGCATCCATCTGCGATCCGGCCTATACATTCACGGTTCCGGCGCTGCAGACGGCCACCGGATCCGCGGATATCATGAGCCATATTCTGGAGAACTACTTCCGGCCGGGCGAAGATGCTGTATCGGATGAGATCAGCGAAGGCCTGCTGCGGAACGTGATCCGGGCGCTGCCGGCATGCCTCAAGAAACCGGATGACTACGATGCCCGGGCCGTTTTGATGTGGTGCAGCACCATCGGCATCAGCACGCTGACTTCCGCCGGCAAGGGCGGACGCTGGAGCTGCCATGCCATGGAGCATGAGCTTTCCGCATTCTATGACATCACCCACGGCACCGGACTGGCGATCATCACGCCGCACTGGATGGAGCATATTCTGAACGCGAAGACCGCGGTGAAGATGGCCGGACTGGCCCGCCGGGTCTGGAAGATTGAAGAACCGGATGACCAGAAGGCTGCGAAAAAAGGCATCCAGGCGATGCGGGATTTCTTTGCGGCCTGCGGCATTCCGATGCATCTGCGCGACCTCGGCATCGACCGTATTCATTTTGAAGAAATGGCGGCGGATGCCGTGCGCCTGGGCCATCTGGATACCGAAGCCTGGGTGCCGCTCAAGGTGGAAGATGTCAGGGCGATCTATGAAGCTTCCCTGTAAAGCGGCCGGATTCGGACTGCTGGCGCTTGTGCTGGCGCTGTCCGGCTGCGGAACGTCTTCCCTGAAAGCGGAGGAGACGCCGGCGGCTGCAGTTTCTGCGCAGACGCAGGCGGACGCGGCCTGGCTGGACCAGGCTCTCGACGCGTTTCTGAATGACGGCGACACTCTGCCCGCGGTCAGCGGCAGCGGTGCAGCTGTCGTCTGGAGCGTGAAGAGCGGCAATGCCGAAATCACGGACAATGTCATTCACAAGACCGCCGCGGCGGCGGAGTATGAACCGGTGCAGTTGCATGCCGTGATCGGAAGCGGCGCGGCGGCGGTGGAGGCGGATTACGGCAATCTGCTGCTTCTGGATCCCTATGCCGGCTGGCTGCTGAGCTATTTCAGCGAAGACGGGACGGACAAGGAAGAGCCCAAGCTGGGCTATACGTATGACGGCATCTACTGGTACAAGCTGAACAATGACAGCGCGGTGTTTAAGGCCAGGACCGGCACGAAGAAAGTCCGCGATCCGTACATCGTCCGCAAGAAGGACGGAACTTTCGCGATGCTGGCGACGCAGGGCTATGACACCGACTCCATCTACTGCTGGGATTCCGCCGATGCGATCACCTATGACAATGAACGCCTTCTGCAGGTGAACGTGTCATCGCAGGATCTGCAGATGAGCGGGAAGCAGGCCTGGGCGCCGGAGGCGTTCTATGACCGCACGAAGGATGCCTACGTCATCTACTGGTCATCGCCGGACGACGGCGGCATGTACTACAACACCTCCAGCAATCTGACCGCCTTCAGCACGCCGCAGAAGCTGCTGGACGCCGGCTTTGACGTCATTGACGGCACGATTGTGAAGGAAGGATATCATTATTCCATCATCCTGAAGGATGAACGGCAGCCGATGGAGGAGTATTCCCAGCTGTTCCTGGGCACTTCGGAGACGGACTATCTGCATTTTGACCACTTCAGCAGTCCGATCACGACCCGGCACCAGTGCGAGGGGCCGTTTGTGATCCAGCGGCAGGAAGACACCCTGGTCTACTATGACGATTACACCCGGCATCAGTTTCTCGCCCTGTACAGCCTGGGCGTCTATGACAAAGGCTTCGTGGACCTTGACATGAGCGACGTTCTGCTGCCCTTTGTTGATCCGGCCCACGCCAGCGTGATCCCGGTCACCTGGAAGGAACTCGACCGCATCATGAAGGCCTACGGCGGCTGAGCCGGAACAATCCGTACGCACAGAAAAGCGGCAGCCCCTGGGGCTGCCGCTTGTGTCTTTCCGGAATCTCCGCCGGATCAGGCGAGGGTCTGCAGGCAGACGAACACGATCAGAGCGATACCGGACAGAAACAGGATCAGATGATCCTTCATGACGGCGATGAATTCCCGGATCATGGCGCTGGGCCAGTAATAGGAGGCCACGTGGGAGCCGATTCCGGTGCAGGGGAAGCGGAGCTTCTTGGCATAGGTAAGAGCCCGGAAAACATGGTAATTCGAGGTTACAAGGGCGGTATACTGCCGGCCGCCGCGTGCGCGGATGATGCGCCGGGAGTTGATGATGTTTTCCATGGTGTCCGTGGACTGGTCCTCGAGGATGATGTCCTGGGGATCGACGCCGTGGCAGCGCATGTAGTTGGCCATGGCCGCCGCTTCCGAAGTGGTCTCGTCCCTGCCCTGGCCGCCGGAACAGATCATCTTGGGCGGGGACATGTCCTTGCGGTAGACGGAGATGGCTTTCTCAAGGCGCTCCTCCAGCAGATGGGAGATCTTGTCGCCGCGGATCAGGCCGGCGCCGTGGACGATGATGTAGTCAAAATCCGTCCGCCGGGGCAGGATCTGCACCAGCAGGGAATAGAACAGGAAAGCCAGGAAGGTCACGGACACGTAAATGACGGTCATTGCCGCCATCACGTAGTATTTCATCGCCGGATCCTGGCCTTCCCGGGTGAAGATGGCGTAGATCAGCGAAATCTCACCGGCGCCGATGAACAGTCCGAACAGAAGGCTCAGGACATTGGCCAGGCTGCGGCCTTCGCGGCGCAGCATCGTGATGCCGTTGGCGATCAGAAACAGCGGCACCGCCATCATGAGGGCGAACAGGCAGGCGGCGATCAGGCCGATGTAGACCGGCCGGATGCCGTTCTCCATGGCGGCATAGAAAAACCAGAGCATGCCGTTCAGGATTGCCCCCAGCAGATAGAAGCCGTTGCGGAAGCGGCGCAGATCGATGATCATCGAGATCACCAGCACGGCAGTGAAAGCGATTGTCAGGATTTCAAAGATGTTCACACTGGTATTATCAGCCTGTCAAAGCACTTGCGCAAGAATCAGATGATGTATAAAATAACGCAGTATATAAGGGGAAAGCATGAAGAAAAAGCACTTGAGCGGCGCTGAATTCGAAGAGCACAAGAAGAGAGCTGAAAAACTCCTCTTTGAATATGTCAATGTCACGATGTGGGCGTCGGTGGTCATCATCGGCTACCTGATCTGGCGGGCGCCTTCCGCATATGATGCGGCCCGTCCCTATATGCGCGTCAAGGCGGACTACATGCTGATGTTCACGCAGTCCATCCTCGGCGTCATCTGCATGAATCTGCCGCGGCATCTGGAAAAGCAGTTCGGAGTTAAGATTCCCTCCAACATGCTGGTGCTGTTCGTCATCTTCCTGTACTGTGCCATTTTCCTGGGCGAAGTGCGTTCCTTCTACTATAACGTCAAGAACTGGGACACGATGCTGCACTTCTTCAGCGCCGGCATGCTGGGATCCCTGGGTTTCTCCATCATCTCCATCATGAACTCCTCCAAGCGCGTTCCCTTCCAGCTGTCGCCGTTCTTCATCTCCGCCTTCGCCTTCTGCTTCGCCGTCACCATCGGCGTCTTCTGGGAAATCTACGAGTGGACGTTTGACGGCGTGCTGGGCCTGAACATGCAGAAGTTCATGAGCGAGCAGGGCGTGCAGTATGTCGGCCGGGCCGCATTGTACGATACCATGAAGGACCTGATCACGGATGTGATCGGCGCCCTGGCGGTCTGCATCTACGGCTATTACATGATGCGCCGCTATACCACCAAGTGGGTGGATGACATGCAGCTCAAGCGCGAGAAGCCGGTCAAGAAGGAGATCCCCGCGGATACCGCCGACCGCTCCCAGCATGAGAATCCGGATTCCGGCCTGCCCAGCGGCTGCATCAAGTAGAAAACGCCGGCAGCGGTTCTATGCATGCATATACTTGCGGATCTTTATTGATCTGATACAATACAGGTGTAACAGGGAACTGGCTGTTTGCCTGTTGCATCAGGCAGCGCTTGCCGTGCCGGTCACGGTCAGCGCTTTTCTTTCGGCTTCTTATGTAAAAGAAAGCAGAGCCAAAGGATCAGGAGCCATCGTCTGACCATATCATGTCCTCCTTTTCAAACCGGCCGCAATCATCCGGTACTGGCTGTCAGAGGGAGATATCGTCATTTCCTTGATACAAAGGGTTCATAAACCATGCGGCAGGGAAACTTCTGCCGCATGCGGAAAACCGCGGCAGGCAAATTGAATCCGCGCGGAAGATGGGATATACTGATAAAAACCGGTGACGGGAATTAGTAGTCCAGAAAAAAGGCAGGACAGAGACGGATGGATTCAGGTGCAAGCATCCGCTGCCGCAGCGGACGAATGCATCCCGGAGGGTCCGCCCGACAAGGTAGGGCGGAACGCAGGCGGACGTTACCCGCATACGAGAAGCAAGAAAAGTGGAACCGCGCTGTCCGGCGTCTTTTCAGAAGAAAGGACGCTTTTCTTTTGCGAGGAGGCAAAGAACATGATCAGACTTTACAACACCAAGGACCTGAAGGTCGAAGAATTCAAGCCGGTGGAACCGGGGCATGTCAGCATGTATGTCTGCGGCCCGACCGTGTACAACTACGCGCACATCGGCAACGCCCGCCCCATCATCGTGTTTGATGTGCTGCGGCGGCTGTTCGAGGCGGAAGGCTACACCGTCAAGTACGTCTCCAACTATACGGACGTCGATGACAAGATCATCAAGAAGGCGCATGACGAGGGCGTTGCGGAAGGCGTCATCACCGAACGCTACATCAAGGCCTATGAGGATGTCCGGAAGATGCTGAACACGGAGCCGCTGGAAGCGACGCCGCGGGTCACCCAGACGATGGATGCGATCATCGATTTCATCGCCCAGCTGGTCAAGGACGGCAACGCCTACGAAGCCGGCGGCGACGTCTACTTCTCCGTGGACTCCTGCCCGACCTACGGAGAGATCTCGCATCAGAAGCTGGATGAGCTGGAAGCCGGAGCGCGCGTCGAGGAGAACACCCAGAAGCGCAATCCGTATGACTTCGCGCTGTGGAAGCAGACCGACATGGGCATCAAGTGGCAGAGCCCGTGGGGCGAAGGCCGCCCGGGCTGGCATACGGAATGCGTCGTCATGATCAATGACAACTTCCAGAAGGGCAAGCCGATCGACATCCACGGCGGCGGCATGGACCTGCGCTTCCCGCACCACGAGAACGAAGCCGCGCAGAACGAGTGCGTATTTCACAACTGCCTGGCCAACTACTGGATCCACAACGCCATGATCAACATCAACGGCGACAAGATGTCGAAGTCGCTGGGCAACGTCATGTGGGCCAGCGAGGTGGTCAAGAAGCTGGGGGCCAATCTGACCCGCTGGCTGATGAGCTCCGTGCAGTACCGCAAGGAGCTGAACTTCTCCGAGGAGACCATCGAGACCGCCCGCAAGGAGCTGGACAAGGTCATGACGCCGCTGCGCCAGGCGTCGATCAAGGCGCAGATGGCGGACAGGGATCTGGGCAGCGCCTATGACGAGGAGTCCTGGCGGCGGTTCCTGGATGCCATGGACGACGACATGAACACGCCGAACGCCTACGCGGAGATCTTTGATACGGTCAAGAAGCTGAACGCCTCCCTGCGCCAGAAGGAAATCGACTACGCCCAGGTGGGAAGATACTACCGGGCGGTGGAGAAAATGCAGGGACTGCTGGGGATTACCGTGGATATGCCGGTGCTGACGGCGGAAGACCGCGAGGCCTTCGCCAAGTGGAACCAGGCCAAGGCGGAGAAGGATTTCGCCAGGGCGGATGAATACCGCCAGGTCCTGAGCGCCAAGGGACTGCTGTGATGAAAGCCTCCGACTGTTCCGGCCGCACGCTGGCCTTTCTGGGCGACGCGGTCTGGTCTTTGCTGGTGCGGGAATATCTGATCGCAAACGGCCAGGGCAGAGGCGACCAGATGCAGCGGCTGTCCATCGGCTACGTGTCGGCCAAGGCGCAGTCCTCCTTTTACCGCACCCTGCATGCGCAGGGATTCTTCACGGAAGCGGAAGAGGAAGTCTACAGGCGCGGCCGCAACGCCTCCGCCGGCTCGGTGCCCCACAGCACGAGCGTGGCGGACTACCGGTCTTCGACCGGATTCGAGGCGGTGCTGGGCTGGCTGCACATGGAACAGAAACAGGACCGGATCCGGCAGATCTGGGACCAGGTCAGGACGCTGAAGGAGGGCTGACATGGCACAATACGTATATGGGAAGAATGTGGTGAGGCAGATCCTCACGGATGCGACCCGGGCCCGCAAGGTCTGGATCTCGGTGAATGATCCCGAGATCGAGCGCCTGTGCAAAGAGCGCCATGTGCCGCTGCAGTTCACGGACAAGAAGACGATCACGAAGATGGCGGCGAGCGACAAGCATCAGGGCGTCATCGCCGAGATCGTTCCGTACCAGACCTATACCGTCGCCGAGCTGACGCAGGGCGTCAGCGGCGGCAGCAACGTCCTGGTCATGCTGGACGGCATCGAGGATCCGCACAATCTGGGCGCGATCCTGCGCACCTGCGACTGCGTCGGCGCCGCCGGCGTCATCTACAAGAAGGACAATGCCGTCGGCCTGACGCCGGCGGCGGCCAAGACCAGCGCCGGAGCGATCGACACCGTGAAGTGCGCGGAAGTGACCAACCTGGTGCGCACCTGCGAGGAGCTCAAGAAGCAGGGCTGGTGGATCATCGGCGCCGACATGGCCGGCCAGGACTACCGCAGCCTGAAGTACGACATGAACGTCGTGCTGGTCATCGGCAGCGAGGGCAAGGGAATCTCCCGGCTGCTGAAGGAGAACTGCGACTATCTGGTCAAGATTCCGATGAAGGGCAGGATCAGCTCTCTGAACGCCTCCGTGTCCGCGGCCGTGCTTCTGTACGGCATTGACGCCATCCGCTTCCCTCTATAAGGAGAGGGATCATGAAACAAAACCTGTACGAACTTCTGTATCTCTACCGTTCCGGACAGCCGGAGATCCTGGAGGAGCTCATGAAGGAGCTCAATCCCGGCCAGCGCAGCACGGTCAACGCCATCATCTGCCGCTATCCGCCGCTGTCCATCTACCGCCAGGACCTCTATCAGGAGGCCAACCTGGCGCTCCTGAATGCGATTGAGTGCTACCGGGAGGACTGCGGCTGCAGCTTCTCCACCTTCGTCAACATGGTGACGCGCAGGCGGGTCTGGACGGTGCTCAGGCATTACTGCGCGGAGTCCTATGTGCAGGCGCATGACACTCTGGATATTGAAGGGACGCTGCACGCCGGCAGCGGCGGCGATCCGCTGGAATGCCATGACAGGATGGGCGATCCCGTCTACCATCTGCATTATCAGCTGGCGGCGGAGCGCCTGCATCAGGCCTGCGCGGACATGAGCGTGCGCGAGCATCAGATCCTCGACGCCTGGACAGAGGGACTCAGCTACCGCCAGGCCAGCCGGAAGGTCGGATGTTCCTACAAGTCCTATGACGGCGGCCTGCAGCGGGTGCGCGAGAAGATCCGCCGGGCGGTGCAGGACGGAGAGCCTTCCCGCAGCTGAAACCGGGGATTCCAACAGGCGATTGACGCTCCGGCCGGGCTTGTGCTAATATGTCTCTGCAGCCTGAAGGAGTTGCTTTTTTTTAACATATGGCCAAGACAAACAGTGATAAGGTTGTTCTGGCGTGCACGGAGTGCATGTCCAGGAACTACACCACTTCGCGCAGCAAGAAGAACGGCACGAAGCGGCTGGAACTCAACAAGTTCTGCAAGAAGTGCGGCAAAGTGACGCTGCACAGGGAAACGAAATAGGAGGCATGTCTATGAACGGCTGGTTCAGCATCAGCGGCATCAAGAAAGAGACCAAGCGCATCCGCTGGCCGAAGTGGAAGGAGATCGGTTCCAACACCGGTGAGGTTCTGGTATTCACGGTGTTCTTTGCAGTGTACTTCGTGCTCTGCGAGCTGCTCGTCACCTATTTCCTCAAGCTCATCGGGATCGGAGCGTAACGCATGACAGAGATCAAGGAAGAGAATACGGAACTGAACGCGGCTCCGGCAGCGGAAGCTGCTCCGGCGGCAGAGCCTACGGACGAAGAGAAAGCCCGTCAGGCGGTCGACGACGAGAACGAGAAGAGATGGTACGTCGTCAATACCTACGCCGGCCATGAAGCCCGCGTGCGCGACAACCTCGAGAAGAGAATCGAGACCATGGGCATCCAGGACAGCCTGTTCCGGATCCTGGTCGCAGAAGAGTCGGAAATTGAGATCAAGAACGGCAAGCAGGTCGAGAAGATGCACAACCTGTTCCCGGGCTATGTGTTCGTCGAGATGAAGATGACGGATGACGCCTGGTATGTCGTCCGCAATACGCCGGGTGTCACCGGCTTCATCGGGTCTTCGGGCGGCGGCGCCAAGCCGTTCCCGGTTTCTCCGGATGAGATGGAATCCATTCTGAGAAGAATGGGCCAGAGCGACAAGAAGGTCGTCGTCGACTTCAAGGTCGGCGATACCGTCCGCATTCTGACGGGACCCTTCAGCGGCATGGAGGGCAAAGTCTCCGGCATGAACGATCAGGCCCAGGTCGCCAACATCCTGACCGTGCTGTTTGGCCGTGAAACGCCGACGGACATCAGCTACAACGATCTGCAGAAAGTCAGCGAGTAGTACAGTTCAAAGGGACGGAAGCTTCCGTCCCTTTTTTATGTTTCCGCCGGCAAATGAAAAGTGCCAGGAGGAGGCGGCTCCCACAGGCATGCATGGCTCATCGTCTTCATCCCCGGCCGTTTCCCGTCTGGCACTGCTATCATAGCGGATCCGGCAGTACAGAAAAGACGCCAAGTTCAATGAATTAGTTGGTGGAATTTTCAAAAATACCATAATGCCAGTCTCCATAAGCGTCCCAAAGTGAAATAGGCATAGCCTTTTTATAGATAGAACGGTTCGTCAGACAGACTTTTCCAGTCATGGCATCCAGATAAGCTTCGGACTTTCTCCGGGATGATTCCACGGAATAGCGGAGTGATTTGCGAAAAACGAACCAGTCAAGATATCCCTGCAGATGCCGTGTTGAGATTCCGTGCTTCTTCCGGTTCAGTTCCTTGAATTCGGAATGCAGCTCATTGATCTCCGCCAGACTGCTGCCGGTCGGAGTGGTAAAGAGAACGCCTTCCAGGGTTCTGATCAGACTGTCCGTTTTCAGATAGGCTTCCTTCGCAAAGTTGTGAAGCGCCGCATTATTGTCACAGATCAGTGTGGATCCAGGCTTGAAACGGTTCTTCAGTGTCCGGTACTTGTCCAGATTCTCCACGCCTAATCCAATGATCCGGAATAAGATGACATCATTCTGATCCATGGCAGTGGCGATACAGACTTTGTGTTTTGCCGGCCAGCCATCCTTGTCATCCTTCGGTCTCTGCTTGTGCTTCCCGCGCTTTTTACTGCGGCGGGGCATATTTCTGGGCTTTGTTCCCTTCAGGTTGATCTTGGTGTAGGTGGAATCGATCTCGATATTCCCGGTCAAGATCTGATCCTGGACTCTGCCCACAGCCTGATAGAGCTTATGCCGCATATGGAAACAGGTCGTCTTGGATTTATGGATCAGATTTGCTTCATCCGCCAGAGTCATCTCCATCAGTTCGCATTCAATGAAGGAGCTCCATGTCTCATAGTTGATTGAGGAATGGCTGAACATGGTATTGGTCGTGGGAGAGAAGAACCTTCCGCATGCGGAACACTGGTATCTCTGCCTGTGATTGTTGAATCCCCATTTGATGAACCGGGCGGAATGGCAGTAAGGACAGCTGCTGACCGTGTGCACCAGGTTGTCGCTGTTGGATGTTTCTGAAGTCACGGTATCTTTCACAAGACTGAGCACATAGGATTTGACGAATTCCAGTTCGGCAGGAGACAGACTGTTCATGAACGCGTTATTGATGATCATAGGAGCACCTCTTTACTGGTATCCTATGGCATTGCCTGGTATTCACTGTTCCAAATGCTGTACTCTGCCAACTGAATCGTTGAACTTGGCGAAAAAAGCCGCCAAGTTCAACGGATCAGCTGAAAATAAAAAATTGAACATTTGACTAATGTTCAACGAATCCATTCTGCAATACGATAAAAATGAATCGGGAGGATGAAACCTATGAAAATGGCAAGAAAGCTGACAGCATTGCTCATGGCTATTGCACTGTTTCTGTTGCTGGTGCCGGCCGGAGTGAAAGCAGCGACAGGAACGTTCACAGTTCATTACGATGCCAACGGCGGCACCGGCAGCATGATCGATCAGACGCTTTCTCTTGCGGATGAAACCCAGAGATTCAGCGCAAACGGCTATACCCGCGTCGGATATCAGTTCGCGGGCTGGAATACGGAATTAACCGGAAGCGGCACTTCCATTTCCGACCAGGCGCCTGTATCAGCGCTCTTGGGTGCGATTGCAGTGGTAGATCAGCAGACCGTGAATTTTTATGCGCAGTGGACGAAGAACCCGTCACCGACCAACCCGCCGGCATCATCCGGCACAGCCGGCAGGCAGGACAGCTGGTGCATCACGTATCTTGACTGCAGCGGCAATACCGTCAGCGTGCAATGGGTCACGACCGGAGGATCGCCAGAAAAGCCTGCTGGATACAATTATCCGGATGCTTACGGCATTTCTGCTCATCAGGACATTCGGCCGCTCAGCTGCGATGCCGCCGGCTTCGTGGTGCCGGATACCGCCGACCGGAATTGAATCTTCATATTCCTAGGTCATATCAGGGGCCGCCGCCGATGCGCGGCGGTTTTCATGCGGAAGCTGCCGGCGTGACAAAAGATCCGGAAGAAGCGTGTCTTATTGATCGTTCGGATGGATGACGAACTTCCCCTTGCCGCTGCGCTTGGCTTCATACAGGCAGCGGTCGGCCATGCGGTACATGCGCTCATAGATGAGAATCTCGCCGCGGTTGATCACGCAGCCGGCGCTGATGCGTACGGCGCGGTCCGGCATCGCCGCGACCTGGATCTGTCCGGCCGTCTGGATCAGCTCCTCAAGCTTGCGGGTGACATTGGCGTCCTCGGTCAGGCCCAGCGCATAGACGACGAATTCATCGCCGCCCAGGCGCATGATGACGTCGCTGCTGCGGAAGACCCGGTTCAGGGTGTCCGACAGCGCCTGCAGGACCTGGTCGCCGGCGGTGTGTCCGTAGGTGTCGTTGATGGTCTTGAAGTTGTCAATGTCCATGATGATGAAGGACCCCGGAATCCTCGCGTTCAGCAGGGTGCTGATGCGGGCATCGCCGGTGCCGCGGTTGTAGACGTTGGTCAGCAGATCGTGCTCGGCCATGTTCTTGAAGCGCGATTTGGCTTCCGTGGAATCGATCTTGTCGGCCAGCGTGTAGAGATTGATGCCGAGGCTGATCGTCCCGTAGGAGAAGACATTGATCAGGTCACGGCGGAAGACGTCCGCCGGCTTGCTCAGGGCGGCAACGGTTATGAACACGCCGGCACTGATCAGAATGAACAGCACGATGTGCCAGGGCTTGTCCATGATGAACAGCGGTGCCACGCACAGGAAGATCAGGAACAGGATGGCGGGATTGGCCGGGTCCAGCACGGTGCCGATCACAATGCCCGCAATCATCAGCGGAATCTCAATCAGGTAGAACAGCAGGGTGCTGAACCGGGGGCTGTTCACCTTGAAGATGATCAGCATGTGCAGAAGCAGAAAATAGAAGGTAAAGCACAGGAACTCCGTAATGATCTTGGAATTGGAGCCGATCAGCAGGCTGATCAGCAGATCCGCCAGGCCGAACATCATTCCGATCATTGAAAAAGACAGGAGACCTTCATAGTTCCTGAGATTGATTTCTTCCTTGTACTGGTCAAACCGCTTCGGAGACAGACGGTCGACGAAACCATGCAGCAGATTGAACGTAAAATTGCACCTTCCCACAGGTAAAGCGAAAAACTGGAACAATCATAGCATGAACTGTACGGTCCGGAAATGCAGTTGATGACATCCGCGGTGAAAATTCCGTGAAAATACGCACGAAAATACCGTTTGACGCCGTTCTTCGGGTGCGCTAAGATAGTACCTGCACACTCGTGTGCGTTTATTCATGCGTGGGAGGATGAGCAGGTCATCCATCAGACCACTGCACGAAACTTATCTAAAGGAGGTAAGCAGCGTGAAAAAAGTAGCAAAGATCTGCAAACTGCAGTTCCCTGCAGGCGGCGCCAAACCGGGACCGGCTCTGGCATCCGCAGGCATCAACATGCCGAAGTTCTGCACGGAGTTCAACGACAAGACCAAGGACCGCAAGGGCGACCTGGTACCGGTAATCATCACAGCGTATGACGACAAGTCCTTCACCTTCGTTCTGAAGACGACACCGGCGGCGGTTCTGATCAAGAAGGCCGCAGGCATCGAGAAGGCATCCGGATCCCCGAAAGCGCAGAAGGTCGGCAAGATCACTCTCGAGCAGTGCAAGGAGATCGCAACCTACAAGATGCCGGACCTCAACGCCAACACCGTCGAAGCCGCAATGAAGATCATCGCCGGAACCGCCCGCAACATGGGCGTCACGGTTGAAGGAATGGAGGAGAAATAACCATGGCAGGGAAAAAGTACAAGGCAGCTGCTGCCATGATTGACTCCAAAAAGCAGTACGGTTACAAAGAGGCGTGTGAACTGGCCAAGAAGACCAGCTGCACGAAGTTTGACTCCGCCGTCGAGGTCAGCTATTCGCTGAACGTCGACCCGAAGCATGCTGAGCAGGCGATCCGCGGCGCCATGGTTCTTCCGAACGGCACCGGCAAGACGCAGAGAGTCCTGGTCGTCACCCAGGGCGCGAAGGAGCAGGAAGCCAAGGATGCAGGCGCTGACATTGTCGGCGGCAAGGACATCCTGGCCAAGATCCAGGGCGGCTGGTTCGATTTCGACGTCATCGTCGCGACGCCGGACATGATGGGCCAGCTGGGAAGACTCGGCAAGATTCTGGGCCCGAAGGGACTCATGCCGAATCCGAAGACCGGCACGGTCACCATGGACGTCAAGAAGGCTGTCGAAGAGATCAAGAAGGGCAAAGTGGAATACCGCGTCGACAAGGAAGGCAACATGAACGTTGTCATCGGCCGCGTGAGCTTCACCGCTGAGCAGCTCGCCCAGAACTTCAAGGCTCTGAACGACACGATCGTCAAGGCGCGTCCGGCTACCGTCAAGGGCGTCTTCATGAAGAGCGTCACCATCTCTACGACGATGGGCCCCGGCATCCGCGTCGAAGCCAGTCTCTAAGCAATCCGATAAAGCTCCGGAGCGATCCGGAGCTTTCTTTTCCGAAAACCGGTCCGGCGGCTGTTGACAAGCGCCGGGAACCGGCATAAGATTAAGGACGTTATCGATATACCATAGACAGTAACGGCGAAAGCTTAATCATGTTACCGAGGTACAAAGTCGAATCCATGTGTGACTTTCGAACCCTTGCTGTCTTATGCAGGGGTTTTTTATTCAGATATGCGTGTATCGGTCAACAGAAAGGTAGAGTGAAGGAATGAATCAGACGGTATTGGAATCAAAGAAGAACGTCGTGTCCGAAATCCAGGACAAGTTCACCAAAGCGCAGTCCTCAGTTGTCGCTGAGTACCGCGGTCTGAGCGTTTCCGAAGTCACTGAGCTGCGCAAGGCGCTGCGGGCGGAAAAGGTAGACATGAAAGTCTACAAGAACACGCTGGCGGCCAAGGCTGCTGAAGCTGCCGGCTACGGTGATCTGAAGAACGTGCTGAACGGTCCGAACGCCATCGCATTCGGAGAAGACGCCACCGCCGCAAGCCGCGTCATGGCAAAGTTCGCCAAGAAGCACAAGGCACTGGTTCTGAAGGGCGGAGTCGTCGAAGGCAAAGTTGTCGACCTCAAGACCATCAATGAACTGTCCCTGCTGCCGAACCGCGAAGGCATGCTGTCGATGCTGCTTTCCGTCCTGCAGGCACCTGTATCCCAGTTCGCCCGCGCTGTGAACGCAGTTGCGGAGAAGAAGGGAACCGACGCCCCGAAGGCCGAAGCGGAAGCACCAAAGGAAGAAGCTACAAAGGAAGAGAAGCCTGCGGCAGAAGCTGCAGCGCCTGCTGCTGAAAAAGCAGCTGCCTAAGGAAGAGGAGGAAAATAATCCATGGCAAAGTTAACAAAGGAAGACATCCTGGCTTATCTCGATGAGGCCACGATTCTCGAACTCAACGATCTGGTAAAATCCATTGAAGAGAAGTACGGCGTCAGCGCCGCCGCTCCGGTTGCAGCTGCTGCAGCACCGGTTGAGGCTGCTGCTGAGGGACCGAAGAACTGCACGGTTGTCCTGACGGCTTCCGGCGACTCCAAAGTCGCTGTCATCAAGGTCGTCCGTGAGATCACCGGCAAGGGTCTGGTCGAGTCCAAGGGCCTGGTCGACAAGCTGCCGGCTGAGCTGAAGAAGGACGTCACACCGGAAGAGGCTGAGCAGATCAAGAAGAAGCTCACGGATGCCGGAGCTACTGTTGAATTCAAGTAAAGAGCACTGAAAAACGAATGATTACGGAAAGCCGAACGACATTCGGCTTTTCGGCCCTATGAAAGGATGCGATGAGGATGACCCATTACTTCACCGACAACGCCGATCTGCCTTCCGACCGGAAGGAGATCCGCTGGACTTTCCGCGGGCATGAATTCATCTTTCTGACGGATACGGGGGTCTTCAGCAGGGACCGGGTCGATTACGGCACCGGAGTTCTGCTGGAGACTGCCCTGTCCGAGCGCTTTACGGGCAGACTGCTGGATCTTGGCTGCGGATACGGAGTCGTCGGGATCGTCCTGAAGACCTTCTATCCGGATGCCGAGATCGAAGCCTGCGATATCAATTCCCGGTCGGTGGAACTGGCCGGGCTCAACAGCAATATCAATCATGCATCGGTTCACACCGTTGTTTCCGACCGTTTTGAGAAGATCACCGGCACCTTTTCCGCCATTCTTGCCAACCCGCCCATCCGGGCCGGGAAGGAGACCGTCTACGGCATGTTCCAGGAATCGTATGACCACCTGGATGCCGGGGGCGTGTTCCTGGCCGTCGTCAGACGGCAGCAGGGAGCGGAAAGCGCGCTGCGGAAGATCACCGGGATATTCGGAAACGCAGAGGCCGTTCAAAAGGACAAGGGATACTGGGTAATCCGCGCTGTCAAGGGCAAAATTGACGAATTGACGGGGTTATGTTAGTATTATAAATTGCAAAAAAGTCCGGTTCGGGAAGGGGTTACTATGCCCTTTTCGGCGTTATCTGGGTGCATGCGAAAGGATGGCGTAAATGGAAAACAAACAGTCTTACCGCATTGTGCAGTATGGCAGCAAAGCGGTCCGCCGCGACTACTCCAAAGTCAGCAGCGAGCTGGATCTCCCGGATCTGGTGGAGATTCAGACAGCATCCTTTGACTGGTTCATGAAGGAAGGCATCCGCGAGGTATTCGAGGATATCTACCCGATCACCAACTTCGGCGGCAACATCAACCTGAAGTTCGTCGACTATGAGTTCGGCGAGCCGAAATACAGCATCAGCGAGTGCAAGTACCGCGAGGTCAACTACTGCGCTCCTCTGAAGGCGAAGATGGAGCTCGAAGTCGTTGATCAGGAAACCGGCGAGGTCATGACGAAGTGGGAAGACGTCTTCCTGGGCGATTTCCCGCTGATGACGCCGACCGGAACCTTCATCATCAACGGCGCCGAGAGAGTCATCGTATCGCAGATCGTGCGTTCCCCGGGAGCGTATTTTGACATTGTCTCCGAAGACCGCACCGGCCGCGACACCTATACCTGCGAGCTGATCCCGAGCCGCGGCACCTGGCTGGAATTCATGTCGGATGACAAGAAGGCCGCCCTGGGCCGCATCATGAACGTCTCCATCGACCGCAAGCGCAAGGTCTTCTCCACGATCCTGCTCAAATCCATCGGCATGGCTCTCAACAGCCAGAAGAACGATGACGCGTTCGAGACCGAGAACATGACCAAGTTCCTGAAGGCCGCCGGCTTTGACGTCTATGACGACGTCACCGTCGAGGGCGAGCCGCGGGAATACCTGAACGACTACATGCTGCTGTACACCTCCGTGTTCGGAAACTATGAAGAGATCCGCAACACCCTGGCCGCCGACAAGACGAGAACCGCGCATGACGCGCTGCTTTCCGTATATGAGAACCAGAGAGCGGATGAAGTGCCGACTCTGGACGGCTCCATCAGCCTGATGAACGCGAAGTTCTTTGACTTCCGCCGCTACGATCTGACCAAGGCCGGACGCTACAAGCTCCGCAAGAAGCTGAACGTCCTCGACCGCATGCAGGGCCATGCCCTGAAGGAAGATCTGCTCGGTGTGGACGGCAAGGTACTGATGCGCAAGGGCAAGATCATCGGCCGCGACGAGCGGAACATGCTGCTGCCGGAAATGCAGAAGGGCATCTCCTGCCGCGCGCTGCCGTTCTATCATGATTTCTCCCATCCTCTGGAAGAGGACATTGACGCTTCCTGGACGGAAGCTCTGGTCGGCCGCATTCTGGCCACCGATCTCGAAGGCAAGACCAAGAAGGCCCACTTTGAGAAGGGCACCGTCATCACCGCCGAAGACGCCAAGGTCATCACCAAGGAGTTCAAGCAGGTCAAGATCTACACCGGCATCATCGCTTCCGAGGTCAAGGTCAGCGCCGAGAACATCGGCGCGGTGCTGAACCTCGGCGCCCGCATGTTCGCCATCGGCCGCATCACGGACGACGGCGCGGACTTGGAAGGCGAGAGCGGACCGCTGGTGCAGAGATACATTCCGGATACGCCGGTCGCGAATCTGACCGCCGCCACCCGTGAGCTCATCACCAAGCAGGTCAAGGCTTCCGACAAGGTCAGCGTCTGGCTGGTCGGCAACTGCGTCCAGGAGGTTGAAGTCCTGGCTGCGGACGGCCATGCGGTCAAGGTCATCGGCATCGACCCGCTGAATTCCAAGAAGTGCATCACCATGACCGACATGTACGCCCTGTACAGCTATGAGCTGAACATGCTGGACGGCATCGGCACGGCCGACGATATCGATATGCTGGGCAACCGCCGCATCCGTACGGTCGGCGAGCTGATCCAGAACCAGTTCCGCATCGGCCTCTCCCGCATGGAGAGAGTCGTCAAGGAGCGCATGTCCATCACGGAAGTCGCCTCCCTGACCCCGAAGCAGCTGACCAATATCCGGCCTTTGACGGCAGCCATCAAGGAGTTCTTCTCGAGCTCCCAGCTGTCGCAGTTCATGGACCAGCAGAACCCGCTGGCCGAGCTTTCCAACAAGCGCCGTATCTCAGCGCTGGGCCCGGGCGGACTGACGCGTGAGCGCGCCGGCTTTGAAGTCCGTGATATCCACAACTCCCACTACGGCCGCATCTGCCCGATCGAGACTCCGGAAGGACCGAACATCGGACTGATCAGCTATCTGACCACCTATGCCCGCATCAATGAATACGGCTTCCTGCAGACGCCGTACCGCAAGGTGGAAAAGGGCGGCGTCGTCACCGACGAAGTCGTCTACATGTCCGCGGATGAAGAGTATGACCATGTCATCGCGCAGGCCAATGAGATCCATGACGGCAGGATCACGAACAGCCAGGTCGTCGCCAGAATCGCCGGCGATACCGTGCTGGTCAACCGCGCGGACGTCGACTACGCCGACGTCTCGCCGAAGCAGATCGTTTCCGTCGCCACCGCCTGCGTGCCGTTCCTCGAGAACGACGACTGCACGCGTGCCCTGATGGGCGCCAACATGCAGAGACAGGCAGTACCTCTGCTGAATCCGCACAGCCCGTATGTCGGCACCGGCATCGAGCACCGCATCGCCCGTGACTCGGGCGCTGCCTGCGTCGCCACCGCCGACGGCGTCGTCACCTACGTTGACGCGACCAAGGTCGTCGTCAAAGAGAAAGACGCCGAGCATGAGTATGATCTGACCAAGTTCCGCCGTTCCAACGCCAGCACCTGCCTGAACCAGAGACCGATTGTGGTCGACGGCGAGAAGGTCAAGCGCGGCGACATCCTGGCGGACGGCCCGTCCATGCAGAACGGCGAGCTGGCCCTGGGCCAGAACGTCACGATCGCCTTCATGACCTGGCACGGATACAACTATGAAGACGCCATCATCATGTCCGAGAGAATGGTGCGCGAGGATGTCTACACCTCCGTCCATATCGAGGAATATGACATTGAGTGCCGTGAGACCAAGCTGGGTCCGGAAGAGATCACCCGCGACATCCCGAACGTCGCCGAGAGCGCATGCCGCAATCTGGATGCGCGCGGCATCGTCATGGTCGGCGCGGAAGTCAAGGAAGGCGACATCCTGGTCGGCAAGGTCACGCCGAAGGGACAGAGTGAAATTTCCCCGGAAGAGAAGCTGCTGCTGGCGATCTTCGGCGAGAAGTCGAGAGAAGTCCGCGACAACTCCCTGAAAGTGCCGCACGGCGGCGCCGGCATCGTGCAGTCCATCCGCATCTTCAAGCGCAAGGACAGCGAACTGCCGCCGGGAGTCAATGAAATCGTCAAAGTCTACATCGTCCAGAAGAGAAAGATCTCCGAGGGCGACAAGATGGCCGGCCGCCACGGCAACAAGGGCGTCATCTCCAAGATCCTGCCGATCGAGGATATGCCGTACATGGACAACGGCCAGCCGGTTGATCTGATGCTGAATCCGTTCGGCGTCCCGTCCCGTATGAACATCGGACAGGTGCTGGAACTGCATCTGGGCATGGCGGCGAAGAGCCTGGGCGTCAAGTTTGCGACGCCGGTCTTCGACGGCATCGGCAATGATGAACTCAAGAACATCATGGCCGAGGCGAAGACCAGCCCGGACGGCAAGATGGTGCTGCACGACGGCATGACCGGCGATCCTTATGATGAGCGCATCGCGGTCGGCGTCATGTACATGATCAAGCTGGCGCACATGGTCGACGACAAGCTGCACGCCCGTGCGACCGGACCTTACTCCCTCGTCACGCAGCAGCCGCTGGGCGGCAAAGCCCAGAACGGCGGCCAGCGTTTCGGCGAGATGGAAGTATGGGCTCTGGAAGCCTACGGCGCCGCGCATACGCTGCAGGAGATCCTGACCGTCAAGTCGGATGACATCATGGGCCGCACCAAGACCTATGAAGCCATCGTCAAGGGCAAGGACATCCCGGAGCCGGGCATCCCGGAGAGCTTCCGCGTTCTGCAGCATGAGCTGCAGGCCCTGGCCATCGATGTCAAGATGCTGGATGAGAACGGCACTGAAGTGGATATGAAGAAGATCGAGCAGGAAGAGCTGAAGGAGGAGACATCCTTCGATATCTCCAAGATGCCGACCCTCGTCAATGACACGGAAGGCCTGACCATCAAGAACGATCTCGACGAAGAAGTGCCGGAAGCTGCCGAAGTCGGATTCGACGACGAAGATTCCGGGGATAAGGAATAGGAGGGTGCAGATAGATGAACATCAATAAGTTCTCTGCGATGAAGGTCGGGCTGGCATCCCCCGAGAGGATCCGTGAATGGTCCTATGGCGAAGTCAAGAAGCCCGAAACAATCAACTACCGCTCCCAGAAGCCGGAGCGTGACGGTCTGTTCTGCGAGCGCATCTTCGGTCCGGTCAAGGACTGGGAGTGCGCCTGCGGAAAGTACAAGAAGATCCGCTATCAGGGCGTCATCTGCGACCGCTGCGGCGTGGAGATCACCAAATCCAGCGTCCGCCGCGAGCGCATGGGCCACATTGAACTGGCCGCCCCGGTCGCGCACATCTGGTATCTGAGAGGCATCCCTTCCCGCATGAGCCTGCTTCTGAACATCACCCCGAAGCAGCTTGAGGAAGTCGTCTACTTCGTCTCCTGGATCGTCATCGACCCGGGCGACACGAAGCTGGAGTACAAGCAGATCCTGTCCGAGCGCGAATACCGCGAGAACACGGCCATCTACGGGCCGGGCTCTTTCGTCGCGCAGACCGGCGCGGAAGCCGTCAAGACGCTGCTCGAACAGGTCAACCTGGACAAGGAATACAAAGAGGTTCTCAAGGAGCTGGAGAAGGCCAACGGCGACAAGCGCAAGAAGCTGATCAAGCGCCTCGAGACGATCGAAGCGTTCCGCAATTCCGACAACAAGCCGGAGTGGATGATTCTGACCGCGCTGCCGGTCATTCCGCCGGATCTGCGGCCGATGCTGCAGCTGGACGGCGGCCGTTTCGCGACCAGCGATCTGAATGATCTGTACCGCCGCGTCATCACCAGAAACAACCGTCTGAAGAAGCTGCTGGAACTGGGCACTCCCGCCATCATCGTGCAGAACGAGAAGAGAATGCTGCAGGAAGCCGTCGACGCGCTGATCGATAACGGACGCAGGTCCAAGCCGATCACCGGCGCCGGAGGCAGAGCGCTGAAGTCCCTGTCGCACAGCCTGAAGGGCAAGCAGGGAAGATTCCGCCAGAACCTTCTGGGCAAGCGTGTCGACTTCTCGGGCCGTTCGGTCATTGCGATCGGACCGACCCTGAAGATGTGGCAGTGCGGACTCCCGAAGGAAATGGCCATTCAGCTGTACAAGCCGTTTGTCATCAATGAACTCGTCAACCAGCAGATCGCATCCAACCCGAAGACCGCTGAAAAGCTGATCGAACGCCAGGATGCCAGAGTCTGGGACGTTGTCGAGGAAGTCATCGCGAACCATCCGGTTTTCCTGAACCGTGCACCGACTCTGCACCGTCTGGGCATCCAGAGCTTCTTCCCGAAGCTGGTCGAAGGACGCGCCATCCGTGTCCATCCGCTGGTCTGCCCGGCCTTCAACGCCGACTTTGACGGCGACCAGATGGCAGTCCATCTGCCGCTGTCCGAAGAGGCCAGAGCCGAGACCGAGATCCTGATGCTTGGTTCCAACAACATCCTGGGTCCGAAAGACGGCAAACCGATCGTCACCCCGGGCCAGGACCTGGTGCTGGGCAACTTCTATCTGAACATGGAAGAGACCTCCCAGGAGTTCTATGACCATGCGGACCGTCTGCGCAAGCTCGGCCTGAATGATCAGGCGGACATGTGGAAGCGGTTCGGCGACAATGAGGGCCATGTCTTCAAGGACGTCAACGAAGTCCTGATGGCCTATCAGATGAAGGTCGTGCATCTGCACACCCGCATCGCCATCCCGGCTTATACGCTGCACAAGGCCTGCTTCAGCGAGAAGCAGAACTCGTGCTATCTGCTGACCAGCGTCGGCAAGATCATCTTCAACGAAGTGTTCCCGCCGGATTTCCCGTACCTGAACATGGTGAACGCGGAGACCCTGAAGAACACCCCGGACGATGATTTCGTACCGCTGGGCACCGACATCAAGAAGGAGATCGCATCCCGCAAGGTCACTCCGGAATTCAAGAAGAAGGACCTGGGACTGCTGATCGCCGAAGTGTTCAACCGCTACAAGACCAACGGCACCAGCGACATTCTGGACAGCCTGAAGGACATGGGCTATCTGTATTCGACCGTCGCCGGCATGACCGTTTCGCTGAGCGACATCAACGTCGCCCCGCACAAGTGGGACTACGTGAACGAGGGCAAGAAGAAGGCGGACCAGCTGAATCGGCTGCGCGACCGCGGCCTGCTTACCCCGCAGGAATGGGAACGCGCCTTCTCGGAACTCTGGGAAGGGGTCAAGACCACCGTCGGCGACAAGCTGATGGAATCCCTGCCGCGTATGAACCCGATCAACATGATGGCGGTATCCGGCGCCCGCGGCAACAAGAACCACTTCACCCAGCTGGCCGGCATGCGCGGACTGATGGCGCGTCCTACCCAGTCCAAATCCCGCAAGGAATACCAGCCGACCATCATCGAGGTTCCGATTTACAGCTGCTTCCGTGAAGGCATGTCCGTGTCCGAGTTCTTCATCTCCACGCACGGCGTCCGCAAGGGCCTGACGGATACGGCTCTGAAGACCGCTGAATCAGGCTATCTGACCCGGCGTCTGGTTGATGTGGCCCAGGAGGTCATCGTCAACGAGGAAGACTGCGGCACCGAAGTCGGCTACCTGGTCGAGGACATCATCGACCAGCGCAACAATGCCGTGATCGAGAAGTTCTACGACCGCATCGTCGGCCGTTACCTGCAGAGAGCGGTCGAAGATCCGAAGACCGGTGAGATTCTCGTGGACGGCGATACCTACGTCACCGAGGAGCTGGCCCGCAAGATCGTCGACGCCGGCGTCAAGCAGGCGTACATCCGCAACGTCTTCACCTGCCAGAGCAAGATCGGCGTCTGCCGCAAGTGCTACGGCCGCAACATGGCCACCGGCAACCTGGTCGAGACGGGTGAGGCAATCGGCGTCATGGCCGCGCAGGCCATCGGCGAACCGGGCACCCAGCTGACTCTGCGTAACTTCCACATGGGCGGCGTCTCCACCGGCAACGAGGGTGACATCACCCAGGGTCTGCCGCGTGTCGAGGAGCTGTTCGAAGCTCGCACTCCGAAGCGGGTGGCCGTCATCTCCAAGATCGACGGCGAGATCACCGATATCCGTGAACAGGAGAACCACCAGGGCATGATCGTCACCGTGTCCGGTGAGAAGGAAAGCATCGACCACAAGTGCGACCTGACCCAGAACGTGCGTTCCTGGCTCAAGGTCGGATCCAAGGTCCACGCCGGCCAGAAGCTGACGGAAGGCCAGATCGCCCCGAAGGAACTGCTGGAAGTCGCCGGCGTCAGAGCCGTGCAGGCCTACATCCTGAAGGAAGTCATGAAGGTCTATGCGACCCAGAGCATCGATATTTCCGATAAGCACCTGGAGGTCATGATCCGCCAGATGCTGAAGAAGGTCATCATCATCGACAGCGGCGACACCGGCCTGTCCGCAGGCCAGACGCTGAGTCTGACCCGCATGAACGAGATCAACGACCGCATGCTGGATGAAGGCAAGGACCCGGCCAAGTTCGGACCGACCCTGCTGGGCATTTCCAAGTCCGCTGTTGAAACCGATTCGTTCCTGTCCGCCGCATCCTTCCAGGAGACCACGCGTGTCCTGACCGACGCCGCGGTCAAGGGCAAGGTCGACAAGCTCGAAGGCCTCAAGGAGAACGTCATCATCGGCAAGCTGATTCCGGCTGGAACCGGCCGCCTGGACTATCACCGTGAGACCACTGAAGCCATCCTCAAGAAGGCCGAGGAGCTGAAGGAGGAGCGCAGAGCCAAGGCGAAGAAACTCGCTGAGGAGACTGCCGCCGCCAAGCTTCCCGAAGACGTCACCGGCAATGGCGACGAGCATGAGGATGACGACGAGCCGAAGACCAGAAGCACTGCCGATATCGAAGACGAAGTGCAGCAGGAGGAGGCTGCCGAGGCGAAAGCCGACGGCATCACCAATCTGAATGCTGAGCCGATTGAGGAAGACAAGCAGTAAACGTTATCAGGCAGTCCGTTCCGCAGGGAACGGACTGCTTTTTATTTCTGCCGGAGGATGTTATATAATAAATAAAAAGAGTCATTCGGGACAATACAATGAGCACAGAAAAGCAGAAGCTGGAGAAGATCGTCAATGCTATCGTCGGCGTCGACTACGACTACATCTGCCTGATTGACATCGCCGGCAGAACCTATGAGATTTTCACGGGCGAGGCGGATGAATGGATTCCCAGCAAGCAGAATCATGATTATGATGCGGAACGGATGCACAACACCGCCGTCTATGTGGCGCCGGAAGACCGTGAGCGTCTGCAGCGGGAGATGAATCTTTCCCATGTCATCGCCCAGCTGGAGAACGCCGACAAGTTTTCCACGGTTTACAGCATG
>Ga0183095_10687_pt1 | contig 27689 bp, 20 predicted proteins | sample BioMet4_FD_130346 | JGI IMG/M metagenome (GOLD analysis project Ga0183095, IMG submission 130346) | Microbial communities from bioreactor (seeded with sewage sludge) at LBNL, California, USA - Biofuel metagenome 4 (v2) (version 3) | ecosystem: Engineered > Bioreactor > Anaerobic > Unclassified ...
TGACGCGGCCGAACACCGTATAGTCCCGGACAGCACGATCAAAGCCGCCCTCCGGGATGTCGGAAGCGTTGATATAATTTTCAGCGCCGGGGATACCGACCTGCTGTGCGATTTTAGAGACGGTCAAGGGATTGTCGCCGGAGATCACCACGACCCTGACCTCCTGATCCCGAAACCAGGCAAAGGTCTCCTCCACATGGGGGCGCAGACCATTGATCAGGCTGACAAACAGGATCGGGTAAAATGTACCCGTCTTATCCGTTCGGGCAAAGGCGAGCACTCGTTCTCCCTTGCCCGTCCGCTGCTCGATTCCTTCCCGACTGTTGGACAGTGTCTCACTGTCCAATATGAATTCCGGAGCACCGAAGCGCCAGCACACCCCATCAGCATCCGTGATCTCCGAATACTTGTTCTTGGATGAGAACGGCAAAACGCGCTGCGTCTGCCATGGTTTGACGGCGGAGAAACAGTCTCTTAGAGCAAGCATGGTACTATTGGCGTCCGGGATCGTGCTGATGTAAGCGGAGAGCAGGGCTTCTGCCTGCTTCATCTCATCCGGGCTGAGTTCGCCCGATGCAAAGATTTCCGTCACCTTCATGGCATTGTCGGTGATGGTGCCAGTCTTGTCCACACAGAGAACATCGACACGGGCCAGCGTCTCGGTGCTGCGCATATCGTGCAGCAGTACCTGACTTTTAGCCAGGCGCATGGCAGACAGTGCCAGAGCGATCGTGACCAGCAGGTACAGCCCCTCCGGGATCATACCGGTAACGGCTCCGACCATGGACTCTATTGATGCTTTCAGCGTGTTTCCGTTGATAAACATGGCCTGGTAGAACAGCAGCAGCCCAATCGGGATAATGGCGGTACCGGCGACCTTTACAATCAGGTCGATGTCGTGAACCATTTCCGATGGTTTCTCTTTCAGTTCCTGCGCTTTGCTCTGGAGCCTGGCGGCGTAGGAATCTTCCCCAACATGGGTGAGCCGTGCAAGGCAGCGGCCGGACACGACAAAGCTGCCAGACATGAGCGTACTGTGGGCTTTCTTTTCAATTTCGTCGGTCTCGCCGGTCAGCAATGCTTCGTTTGCTGCGATCTCGCCCTCAATGACCTCGGCATCCGCCGGGATCTGCTGCCCGCTCTCCAGCAGGAGCGTATCGTTTCGCTGAAGATCGTCTATGGTCAGCTCCAAGTCGTTGCCATTTCTCGTAACCTTGTATTTTGATTGAGACAGCAGCGAGAGCTTCTTCAAAACGCTTCTGGCGCGCAGCTGCTGGATGATGCCGATCAGCGCGTTCGCAATGACGACAGGAAGGAAGGTGAGGCTGTTGTAGCTTCCCACGAAAATCAGCAGTACGGCGATGATTGCAAAAATCGCATTAAAATACGTAAAGACATTCTTAAAGATGATCCCAACCCATCCAAAGTCGCGTTTCTTTCTTTTACGTTCCATTTCATTTTCTCCTTGGTGAACGCCCGCTGCCAGCATGACGGCTGCAATGCGCGAATATGCCTTGTTTTACGACCTCAATGCAAACGAAGCACAGACGCCTTGATCTTGTTCCACAACATACAGAGCAGGATGCTGACCGCCGTTACAACCAGTCCCAGCGGGACGCCCCATACGGAGGGGAGCGCGTCGACATCAAAAAGAACCAGAAGCGCGATGCTGTATGTGATCACGAGCCACTGGATGATATAGATTGTGTTTACCTTTGACGAAATGTATTGGATCGCCGTCTTTGCTTTTCCCTTGAGAACCAGGGACAGAAGGTAAGACAGCGGAATACAGACCGCTACCACGCTTAGACACCAGAGGCAAGTCAGCGGAGCCTGCGCATAGTAGGCAGACGTCATGAAGAAATCCAGCACGTGCACACCGGCGACGCGGCAGCCGAGCGTCACGGCGGCCAGAACCGACGCGCCGAGGAACAGCATCCTCGTATAAAACGCCTTTTTGTCCGTTACATGACGCAAAAGGTGTGCAAAGCAGAGCCCCAGCGCCGGATAGATGTACCATTGGAATGCAGGAAAGGCGGGTTCAACGGCTGTAAAGATGCAGGATCCGATGATATCCTGCACGGCATCCGGCAGGTTCGCGCCGCTCCCCGAAAACAGGATTCCGACCGCGTTCAGCAGGATGGCTGCGGCCAGGATCATCCAAGGCTTCATCTTCAGCCGCTTGAACAAGGCCGTAATCAAATATGCCATCCCCGCAAATTGCAAAATATCAATGAGCAGCATCGTATGCAGGATCGACTCGTCATCCCAGGCGTTCGCGATGGAAAAGATTTTCCCCGCCAGCACAAGGACGGTTTCCCGGAAAAAATTCAGAACAATCCCCATCAGAATCAGCTTTCCGCCGCGTTTGGCAAATTCGGCGGGGCTGACGTACTTCGTATAGACCATGCCGATCCCCATGGCGAACATGAACACGCCTGCAGCCGGCGGGCAGCCGAGAAATTCCACGATACGGTACAGCGCGACGTTTTTCATATCCGTCAGCTGCTCAAACGTATGGACGCCGATCATGAACAGAACGGCCATCGCCTTGGCCACGTCGATCTCAAACTGGCGGCCGGTGTTTATTTCGTTTTCATCAAGCAAAGAAAATCATCTCCGTTTCAATGAGAGGAAAGGAGCGTCGGCATCCCGGTTATACCGACACTTCATTTTTAAGCGTAACGTCCCCGGATTCCGTTATTTCAGGATTTCCGTACGGATCTTCATAGACATATACATTTCTGCTGCCTTTTCAAAAACGGGTTTCACGTCATTATTCAATGGCTTGACAGACGGCTTTTTACTCCCCGGCGGGTTCAGCAATGGCCTTGCTGTACAGATAGCAGGAGATCTCAACGTCGCCTTTCTCAGCAAGACCAAGCGTCACTTTTTTCTCTCTCACCCGCTCGAAACCGCGGTGCTCATAGAACTGATAGGTGCAGTTGCTGTCGGTGAAAAGATAGATTCGTTTGCCGGGCTCGCGCTTTTCCAGTTCGGAGAGCAGCAGTGAGCCGACGCCCTTGATCTTCAAATCCGGATTGGCTGCCAGAAAGCAGATCTCGCCGTCCAGCTTGTACTCCTCGGCCAGGCTTTTCAGCATGTCTCCGTTTGCTGAGTCATACGGCCCGACGCCGTTTTCTGCGAAATGATGCTGGACTAAATCAAAGATTCTGACATACAGGCTTTCCCAGAAAGACGTATGCGCTTTGGGTTCCCCCTTCATCTCGGCTAAAAGCACACCGGCCAGCTCGTCCCCGGAATAGGCGGTCATGATCTGACTGGCACGGCCCATTTCCATGTACCAGAAATAACGCCCGTAAAGGTCAAGGACCGTCTTGTTCTCCATATAGCGGTCAAAGTTCATACCCCTGATCGCAAACTGGATTGCCTTGCTGTAGTCCTGCTTCTTCAGCGGTTTGATCTGAAGCTCCACGTTAGTTTTCCTCCCCGTATACCTGTTCCACCTCGTGCAGCATCGCCCGGGTAAACTTTTGGGCTGTCTTGACGAACAGCGTCAGTTCGCGCTCCGAAACCGACGAGAGTGTGTTTCCTTCGATCCGCTCTGTCTCCGCGGCGACCTTGGCAACCAGCAGTGTGCCGGATTCGGTTGGCGCGATGTATTTCTCCTTTTTGTTTCCGCCCTCCGTAAGCGTCAGATATCTCCGGCGCATGAGGTCGGCCAGCAACGTGTGCACCGAAGACTTTGGCAGATACAGCCCGTCACAAACCTTCTTTTGCGTCAGTCTGGCGTCCTCATTAAGCATTAAGAGCATCATCAATTCGTTGTAGGAGAGATCGTTTTCTTTCGCGATAGTCAGGTACACACTCTCTACCGACGCCAGCAAGGTGTTCAGCTCTTTCATATTTGCTTTGTAATCCATGATTTCACATCCTTTATGATTCGTTTACGCACCATTTTAGTGCGTAAACGCACTAATGTCAATGACTTTCCACAAATAGTTCTTTAAACTTTTTGTGAATGGCGCAAGGGAAATGACTGACCGCTGTTGGGGGCTTGACAACGGGTATCGTCCAAGAAGAAGTTCATGTACCCCAGCAAACAAGAAAAAGCGCATCTGACCAAATTCGGTCAGATGCGCTTTGATGGGCAACACGAGCTTTTCATATTTATAAACGCTTTCATGCCCTTTTCTGTCGGAAGAGTGTAAACGGGAAAAGAGGCCGATGAAATGGAGAAAGAAAGCCTTTTATCATCGCGGTAGGCATCATGTGTGCTGTTTTCGATATAATCTATATTTTCGCCTTACTAAAGATAAAAGTGAAACAGGAGCTGAGTTGGTCCAGCTCCTGTTTCGCTTTTGGTTAATATAGATTCGAATGAGCGCTGTAAATGACCATGCAAATCCTGCCGGTCAAAATTCATGCGTTTTCATCAAACCAATCTGTCCGCAGCTGTTTATCCAATCCCTCAATTCTCAGATGAAAAATTGCTGGAATTGTTCCAATTTGTACCTGTTCCAACAGGTATCCCATGAAAATATCACTCGGTTTTGAAGAAAAATATTTCTCTGCAGTTTTTCTAAATTTTATGAAAACAGAAGGATATCTCCTTGAAGTACGCAGATATTCTGCGCTGATGTTTCTGACTGAAAACTCGTCATTTGACGATACGGCTTCTGTTGACAGGTTCACTAAATGACGTTATATTTTTGGGTAGGGAAATGACCCGAGATTGAATTTGGATATTTGATACGTTTTGCTCCAGTGCAAATAACCCGCTTAAACAGCGGGTTTTTAAATGCTATAGTCCTTTTTAGGACACTTTTTTACCTGATAGCATTCTGCTTTTCCGTGCCCAAACTTGTTAATCTGAATTTATAGATTTACCTCTAGTTGGAGGCTACCGGTATCATGTAGAAAAAACGCCTACAAGAACAACATTTAATTCTTACCAAAATAGTGATGATTATCGTTCGTTTAGAGATTATGTATAGAATTGTGTTCAGCGATTTTTTCCGGATCCTATTCAGCAGGTTCATCGATAGGCGACCGAATGAATGCCAATTTGAGGTACGTCGAAATGAAAATCGGGTCACATTCGTGCCATAAAACGCAGTGTCCCAATTTGAAACAAGGCTCTTATTTGCTTTTTTGATAGACACAAGTGTGTCCCAAACCAGATGCTTTTACAACAATTTGAAAGCAAGTCAATCGCTGAAATAATATTGCATAATAGTCTTGACAGATATTGCAATGTCATTTACTATATGTAGCGTGCTACATATAAGGAGAGCCCTATGAATGATTATCCCATCGGATATCTGATCAAACTGATCAATGATCGCCTGAAAGTGAAGGCGGATGCAGACCTGAAGAGTGAGAATCTCACCCTGTCGCAGAGCCGCATTCTGGCTTTTTTGGAACAGAAGGGCGGGCAGACCACCCAGAAGGAGATTGAGAAATATCTGGAAGTGTCCCACCCGACCGTGGTCGGTCTGATCTCCAGAATGGTGCAGAACGGCTATGTGGCCTGCTGCATGGATCCCTCGGACCACCGCAACAAGATCGTCAAGCTGACGAAGATGGCGGAGAAGACTGGGAAGAACATGGAAAAGCGCATCGGCCGGCATGAAGAGATGCTGCTGAAGTCCATGACGCCGGAAGAACGGCAGGAACTGCAGCGGCTGCTGGAGATCGTCAACAAAAACATCGAGTGAACTGCCGGGAGACCGGCATTCCTTTCACCCATATATGTAGCGTGCTACATTAACAGGAGGAACATGAAATGATTCGTACATTGGCAAAAAGCCTGCGTGAACATAAGAAGGGATCTGTTCTTACCATGATCCTTTCCATCCTTGAAGTCGTCTTTGAAATCATCATTCCGCTGTATATGTCGGATCTGATCGATTTCGGCATAGAGAAAGGAAGCATCGGCAGCGTTCTGAAATACGGATTCGCGCTGATCCTGTTTGCTCTCATGGAGCTGGTGACCGGCGTACTGTCCGCAAAGTTCGCAGCGAAGGCGTCAGCGGGCTTCTCCGCCAATCTGCGCCAGGACATGTATGACAGCGTTCAGCGATTCTCCTTCTCCAACATTGACAAGTTCTCCTCCGCATCCATCGTCACACGTCTGACGACGGACGTTACCAACATCCAGAACGCCTGGCAGATGATCATCCGCATGGCCATCCGCGGTCCGGTCATGATGGTGTTCGCCATGTGCGTCTCCTTCAGCATCAGCCATGACATCTCCATGATCTTCCTGGTGCTGATTCCGGTTCTGGCGGTGCTGCTGTTCTTCATCATGCGCAGCGTCAGCCCGTACTTCAAGCGGGTGTTCAGGACCTACGACCAGCTGAATAGTGTAGTCGAAGAAGACGTCAGGGGCATCCGCGTCGTCAAATCCTGCAACCGTGAGAACTATGAGATTCAGAAGTTCGACGGCATCTCCAAGTCCATCTATGAGGACTTCAGCAGGGGCGAGCGGCTGCTGGCACTGAACTCGCCGCTGATGCAGCTGTGCATGTACGGATGCATGATCCTGGTCTCCTGGATCGGCGCCAAGGCGATTGTCGCCAGCGGCAACAACGCCGCCCTGGGCCTGACCACCGGCCAGCTGACCGCGCTCCTGTCCTATGCCCAGCAGATCCTGATGAGCCTGATGATGCTGTCCATGGTGCTGACCATGATCACCATGTCCGCCTCCTCCGGCAGCCGCATTGCGGAGATCCTGAATGAGAAGCCGGACATCACGAATCCGGATGATCCGGTCATGACCGTGAAGGACTGCTCGGTCACGTTCGAAAATGTGGACTTTGTCTACAGCGCCAAGGCGGACAAGAAAGTGCTGAATGATATTAATCTGAACATCGCCTCCGGAGAGACGATCGGCATCATCGGCGGCACCGGCTCCTCCAAGTCTTCGCTGGTTCAGCTGATTCCGCGTCTGTATGATGCCTCAGCCGGCAGGGTCACCGTCGGCGGCGTGGACGTGAAGAACTACGATCTGGATACCCTGCGCAAAGCGGTCGCCATGGTCCTGCAGAAGAATGAACTGTTCTCCGGAACAATTGCGGAGAATCTGCGCTGGGGCAATGAGAACGCCACGGATGAGCAGCTGAAAGAAGCCTGCAGGCTGGCCTGCGCGGAGGAATTCATCAATGCCATGCCGGAAGGCTACAACACCCATATCGAACAGGGCGGAACCAATGTGTCCGGCGGCCAGAAACAGCGTCTCTGCATCGCCAGAGCACTGCTGAAGTCGCCGAAGGTGCTGATCCTGGATGATTCCACCAGCGCGGTCGACACCCGAACCGATGCCGAGATCCGCAAGGCTTTCGCCGAGAAAATCCCGAACACGACGAAGATTATCATCGCCCAGCGCGTCGCCTCCGTGCAGGAGGCTGACCGCATCATCGTCATGGACGACGGCAGGATCTCCGCCCAGGGCACGCATGAAGAGCTTCTGAAGACATCCAGTATTTACAGAGAAGTGTTTGCATCCCAGCAGAAGGGAGACCAGAACCATGAGTGAACCGAACAGGAAACAGAATACAGGCTTTGACCAGCAGACTCTGAAGCGCCTGCTGTCCTATATGAAACAGTACAGATCCACGCTGATCATCGTCGTGGTCTGCATCATCATCAGCGCCGTCGCCAGCGCGGCTTCCTCCATGTTTCTGCAGTCGCTGATTGATGACTATATCGTGCCGCTGCTCGGCCAGAGCAGCCCGGTGTTCACCGGCCTGCTTCAGGCTCTGGTCATCATCGGCGTCATCTACATTGCCGGCGCACTGGGAACCTGGATCTACAACCGCCTGATGGTGACGGTCGCCCAGGGCACGCTGAAGAAGATCCGGGATGAGATGTTTTCCAAAATGCAGAAGCTGCCGGTCCGGTACTTTGACAGCCATACGCACGGCGAGATCATGAGCCTTTACACCAACGATACCGATACCCTGAGACAGATGATCGCCCAGTCGCTGGCGCAGCTGATCTCCTCCGCCTGCACGATGATCGCCGTCTTCTGCTGCATGCTGTACATCAGCCTGTGGCTGACGCTGATCGTGATCGCAGCGGTCTGGTTCATTCTCAAGATTGTCGGCAGAATCGCCGGCGAGACCGGAAAGTGGTTCGGCCGGCAACAGCAGACGCTCGGCGACCTGGACGGCTATGTGGAAGAGATGGTCAACGGCGAGAAGGTCATCAAGGTCTTCAGCTATGAGGAGCGCAGCAAGGCGGAATTCCGCCGGAAGAACGATGCCTGGAAGGAAGCGGCGACCAAGGCGAACGGCAATGCCAACTCCATGATGCCGCTGCTGAATGCGCTGGGCTATCTGCAGTATGTGCTGATTGCCGTGGTCGGCGCCTGGCTGGCGATATCCGGCGCCGCCAACTGGACCATCTTCGGTACGGATACGATGACTCTGGGCATGATCGCTTCTTTCCTGACTTTGTCCCGCAGCTTCACCAATCCGCTGTCGCAGATCTCCAATCAGTTCAATTCCATCGTGACCGCCCTGGCCGGCGCCTCCCGTATCTTCAAGTTCCTGGATGAGGCTCCAGAGACCGACAGCGGCTACGTGACTCTGGTCAACTGCAGGGAAGAAAACGGCGAGATCATCGAAACCAAAGAGAAGACCGGCATGTGGGCGTGGAAGCATCCGCACCAGGCCGACGGCACCGTCACCTACCAGAAACTGGAAGGCCGGATTGTCCTCGACCATGTGGACTTCTCCTATGAACCGGGCAAGCCGGTGCTGCATGACATCACTCTGTATGCGGAGCCGGGCCAGAAGGTCGCCTTTGTCGGCGCCACCGGCGCCGGCAAGACGACGATCACGAACCTGATCAACCGCTTCTACGACATTGACGACGGCAAGATCCGCTACGACGGCATCAATGTCAACAAGATCAGGAAAGCGGATCTGCGCCGTTCACTCGGCATCGTTCTGCAGGAAGTCAATCTGTTTACAGGCACGGTCATGGACAATATCCGCTTCGGCCGGGAAGGCGCCACCGATGAGGAATGCATGGAAGCGGCGAAGCTTGCCAATGCCGACGGTTTCATCCGGATGCTTCCGAACGGGTACCAGACGGTGATCAGCGGCGACGGCAGCGGTCTGTCGCAGGGCCAGCGCCAGCTGATCTCCATTGCCAGAGCGGCAGTGGCGGATCCGCCGGTCATGATTCTGGATGAAGCAACCTCCTCCATTGACACCCGCACAGAGTCGTTGGTGCAGGACGGCATGGACAAGCTGATGAAAGGGCGCACGGTCTTCGTGATCGCGCACCGGCTGTCCACGGTTCACAATTCCGATGTCATCATGGTGCTGGACCACGGCCGGATCATTGAACGCGGCAATCATGAAAAGCTGATTGCCGAGAAGGGCACCTATTATCAGCTGTACACCGGCGCCTTTGAACTCGAATAACAGTTCATTTCAAGATTGCTTTGATTTTCACAGAAAGACGCATGCAATGGTCTGACTGGCAGGAATATCACATTTGAATCATCTTACCACTACGCAAAGCCGCATTCATATGCGGCCAATGGTATCAACTTAAGGAAACTTAGGCTGGTGCCATTTTCTTATTTGTCTAATCCTGATCCGATCAGAGGATATCAGCGCACAGGAAACCCATGCCGTGAAGATGTCTGCTCAAAAGTTTTCCCATCGTACTTGATATGTTCTTCATACCGTCTATGATGAGTACAGAAGAGCTGTCAGGGAAAGAAGACGTCTCGTATGAAAACAATGATGTCATATGAACAGTATCTGGTGGATGTGAAAAAAGGTATCGTGACGGACCAGGGCAACTGTCCGGTCACTCCGCTGCTGCAGAAACTGCAGGGGAAGTGGAAGAGCCGGATTCTGTATGAACTGTGCATCCATGATCCCGCACGTTTCGGCGTCATCCGGAAAGATCTTCCGGGCATCACCAATGCTGTGCTGGTCAGCGCTCTGCGCGAACTGGAAGAAGACGGATTGATCCGGCGGAAACAGTTCAACGAGATTCCGCCGCATGTGGAATATTCCTTTACGGAGAAAGGCAGGGATCTGATGCCGGTTTTCTATCAGATCATGATCTGGGGGTTCAAGCATGAAAACGACTAGGCGTGTCTCCCTGCGAAACGGCATTCTGAAATATGCGGAACAAAAGTACCATGTCCATCCGGAATATCCCTGGCAGCGCCTGCCGGATTACTGTGTGCTGCGGCATGCGGAAAACCGGAAGTGGTTTGCGATTGTCATGAATGTCTGCTATGAAAAGTTCGGCATCGCCAAAGAAGGATACACGGATATTCTGGACATCAAGGTATACCCGGCCTTGAGCGGATCCATCTGCCGCAGCAAGGGATTCTATTCCGGCTATCACATGCAGAAGTGCGGTTGGATCACCGTTCTTCTGGACGGTTCGGTGGACAAAAAACAAATCTGTTCGCTTCTGGACATGAGCTATGAAATCACAGCCGGTGTCCGGAAAGCGGGAAATCTGATGCGGATCAGCCGCTGGCTTGTCCCCGCCAATCCGAAGTTCTACGACATTGAAAAAGCGGTCTCGGAAAGCCGGGACAGCACATTCCTCTGGAAACAGAGCAGCCACATCCAGACAGGGGACATCGTTTACATCTATGTGGCGGCTCCGGTCTCTGCAGTGTTATACCGCTGCCGGGCAGAGGCAGTGGATATTCCCTATGAGTATGCGGATAAGAATGTGCGTATGAGCCATGTGATGAAACTCAAGCTGTTGAAGCAGTATGACCGCAGGAAATTCAATCTGGCATTCCTGAAAGAGTGCGGCGTAGCTTTCATCCGCGGACCACGCAGCATTCCGGACCGGCTGCTCAGCGCGCTGGAAGTCCCCGGCGATGAATGACATCCGGAATCCGTGGTACAGCTGCCGGAAGTACAGCGAAGGCCGTGAACACTGCTGCATGTATTATCTGGACTGTCAGCGGAACCATGCCGGCGGTGAGATCTACCGGGTCTAGACAAAGCTCAATCTGCCGCTGAAGAAGAACCGGCGCCGGCGCACGTCCGTGCGCATGGATGGAAACGTGCATGCAGGGATATCTGCGGAGCCGGAGAAGACTGTCCGGAAGCATGGATTTGCGCTGCCGGCGGGAAGCCGGTTATGATAAAATAAAAATACTCATTCAAGTGGTAACCGGTGCTGCCAGAAAACACAATCCGACTGTCATATAACAGACATCCGTTAACATACAAGGGATGCATTTGGCAAAGGAGGTCTGTTATGACGCGCCTTCCAGAATGGATCATTTCAGAACCGGATCATTACATCAGTCTGCTGGAGCCGCTCAGTAGAGGAACGGCTTTCCTGTACTATGCCGATGACCAGGCCGCAGTCATCCGCCTTGAGGAACAGGAGGCGGTCGCCGCCTGGCATAGCAGCAGAGGCCGGGACACCGCAATGAAGAATCTGCCGCCGCACCGGGTGCTCTGCATCTGTGAAGACATTGGTGAAGGAATTCCTGTATTCAGCGGCTATGGAAAAGTTGTTGCTGACTATAACTATGTTTATCATGCAAAACGGCACATTGACTTCACATTGCCGGAAGGCGTTACAATCCGGCCGCTGGATGAGAGGCTGCTGGATTATCTGGATCGCAGCTACGTGACGGAAACCAGCCGGGAATATAAGAAACGGCGCCTGGAAAACGGCATGCTCGGTCTTTTCCTGCAGGAGACTGTTTGCGGATATGTCGGTCTGCATCCGGAAGGAACCATCGGCCTGCTTCAGGTTGAAGAACGTTTCCGCCGCCGCGGTTACGGGTATTTTCTGGAAGCGGCAATGATCAATAATCTGCTGGATAAAGGCTGGCTTCCGTTTGCACAGGTGCATACCGATAATGAACCCAGCAAGGCTCTGCAGAACAAACTCGGCCTTGACCGGATTGCCGGCCGTATCTTCTGGGCCTATCCGGCCAAAAACCAATAAGACAGAACGGGACACCTGCGAGGCGGCCGGATATTTCTGGGGATTTGATCTGAAGAAGCCGAAGCGGATGCAGTCATCAAGACCGAATTCTCTGTTCTGCTGAAGACGACCGCCGCGTATGCCTCAAGCAGCCGGTTCAATGTACCGTCGAAACTGTTTACGGCCTATAAAACGACACTGCAGCTGATGAATAATCGCTTAGAAACAGGATTGTTCTGATAATAAAAACCTGTTACTATTATTTAATAGTACTGAATTGATGTTCAGTGATAATCGATATCGATCTGCTGCATGACGGCAAAGAGGCGGCGCCAGTGAATACGGATGATCATGAGTTGACCTTGGAACAAATCGTGGAAATGGTGCATCTAATCCCCGGCGATTTTGTTGTCTACCGGTTGATTGGCCGCACAATGAAGGTGCTTTATTTCTCCGACACGATTCTTTCCTCTTTCGGTGTCAGCAGAGCGGAATTCAGCGCGGCGACAGAAGATGATGCGCTGGATGTCGTCATGCCTGCGGACCGCGGCCATGTGATCGCCACCGTATATGGAAAACCGGTCAGTCCGGAACTGATTCACTGCCAGTTCCGGCTCATGCATCGGGAGAAGGGCTTTTTCTGGGTGCATTCCCGGTCCCGCGTCATCGGCACGATGAATGGTGACGCAATCATTCTGACCAATTATCTGAATGCCAGTATGGAAGCGGAATCCTACAGCCGGATTCTGGATGACACCGCCACGGCGTTCTTCACTGTAGACATTCAGTCCAGGGAGATTCTCTATGCGAACCAGGCCGCCCGCAGCCTGGCCAGAGTGAAAAATCCGAATGTGTATGCCGGTTATGCCTGCCATGAGTATTTTTTCCGCAAGGCGGAACCGTGCGGAGACTGCCCGATGGCAAATCTCGCCATGGGCCGGCAGTGCTCATTTGAACGCTGTGATGAAATGGACGGGCACTGGTCGGCGGTTGTGTTCAAGCACGTCGCCTGGCTGGGGCATGACTGCCTTGAGGTTTCGGTGAATGATATCACGAAAATGAAGGAACGGGAAACAGCGCTCAAGCAGGAGACTATGAAGTTCCACCAGTCGGTGGACCGCATGCTGGCCATGAACCCGAACGCCGTCTGTACCTTTCAGATCAATCTGACGCAGAATCAGTGCGGTGAAGGACATGGCTCATCGGATTACATCCGCCGCCTGCTGCAGTCAGATACCGCGGACGGACTTCTGAACAATATCATTTCAATTATTCCTGACAGCCGTCAGCGGGCGGAAGCGGCTGCGCTCTTTGACCGGGAGAAGCTGCTGGCCACATACCGCGGCGGCCGGTCCAGTCTTTCCATTGAATTTGTCCAGAACAGCGAGAACAGCCGCCCGGTCTGGGTACGCACATACATCAACATGCTCGCAAATCCGGAGACACAGGATGTCATCGGAATTTTCTATGCGCTGGATATATCAGCGGAGAACCGGCAGAGGGAGATCTTTAACATCATCACCGGCGAGGAATACGACTTTGTGGCGCTGCTGCATGCGGACATCAGCAAAATCGAGTTTCTGAATATCGGCCGCAAGCTGCTGCCGAAGTATCATGAAGCCCTGGATAAACCGGGCGTGCTGTTTGACTTTGACACGATACGGCAGTTCGCTGTCGACAGCTGGATTGATCAGGCGGACCGGGTAGAATACCTGCGTTCAAGCGGGGTGGAAGCGGTTCGTCAGGAACTGGACCGGAACGGGCACTGCGAACTGAGCGTCCGCGGTCATTATACCGGGCATCCGGATGAATTCATGTGCCGGAAGATCCAGCATTACTATCTCGGCGCCGGCCGTGATACCATCCTGATTATTCAGGCGGATGTTACTGAGACCTATCAGCAGCAGGTCAAGGAGACCCAGCGCGCAAAATCAGAAGCGGAACGCATCTCCGATATTCTTGACCGGCTTTCGGCCGGCATCTGCGTGCTCAACATGCCGGATCCGGATCATGTTTACACTTCCTTCTGCAATCAGCAGCAGTACCGGCTGCTGGATATCGAACCCAACGCCAGCACACTGGAAACCATGGCCAGCGGTGATCCGCTGGTGGCCGGTTATTTTCGGGATGAATTCAGCGGTGTTCATCCGGAGGATCTGCCGCGCATGCGTGAGCTGTTCCGCCGCGGCTACAATCAGGTGCGTTTTACGGTTCCGGATGTCCGCATGATGAGCGGACGCGGGCAGTACAAGCATCTCACCATTGAACTAGTGCTGCGCGAAACGCGACCCGATGAGCATATCTTCTACGCGGTCTATCGTGACGTGTCGGAAGAGGTGGCTTTGCAGCAGGAGCTCGATGCCCAGCACCAGAAACAGATGGAGCGGAAGCTGGTTGACATGATTGGAAGCCTGCCGGCCAACTATGTTCTGTATCATGAAAATCCAAACGGCATGCTGGTGCCGGAGCGCTACTCCGATGAGTTCTGCAAGTTGAAGGGTTGCACGCAGGAAAACATCCGCGAGTTCAACGGATCGGACGGTTTTGCCGCTGTTCATCCGGAGGACCGCGCAGAGCTGGAGAAAACCGTACGCGCCTGCAGAGATGACAATCAGCTGCATCGTGCGGAGTATCGTATCCGCACCCGCAGCAGCGGGTACAAGTGGGTCAGCGTCAATTATTCGCATTTCATCATCGGTGCGCAGAGGTACCTGTATGCCGTTTACAATGACATAGACGATCTGAAAAAACAGGAACGGCAGCTGCAGGAGCAGTATGACACCGCCCTGGCCTTTCTCAATTCCGTTTCGGATTCCTATCTGGCCACGCAGCGCGTCAATCTGACTGCGAACCGCATCGAATCCACGGCGGGAAAGGATCCGCTTGGCATGCGCGGAAGAACGGACAACTATGATGTGTTTGTGCGTATGCTGACTGAGACTCTGCCGCGCGTTGAGGATCGGCGCCGCTGTGCCGAACAGCTTTCCAGAAGCATGCTGATTCAGGCATTTCAGAACGGGGAAAAGAACCGTTCCATTGAATACATGATCCGTCTCGAAAACGGCAGCCGTAACTGGGTGCGCAAGAACATTACACTGGCAAAACGGCCGGAGAGCGGTGACATCATTTCCTTTGCCGCAATCAGTGATATCAATGAGGAAAAACTCACCAGTGAGATTATGGCGGAGATTGTCTCCAAGCAGTTTGACTATGTCGGCTGCATCAATGCGGAAACCGGCCGCTTCGTGCTCTTCTTCTCCAAGTCCAGCCGTCCGGAGCTGAGAGGCGTCAGACCTGGCATGAAATACGAGGAGATTTTCCACCAGTACAATGCCCGGTACGTCACTGCCGGTGAAACGGAAAAATGCCGGACGTTCATGACCCTGGCCAATGTGCGTCAGGCGCTGGCGAAGACGGACCGCATCGCAGCTACTTTCACATGCAATGAAGGCGGCGGACTGCGGGTCGTACAGGTCGAGTTCTTCTGGCTGAACCGCGAGAACAATCAGATCGTTCTGGTCCGTACCGATATCACCGACGCCCAGCGCCAGCAGCTGGAACACGAACAGCAGCTGCGCACGGTGCTGGCTGCGGCGGAAACAGCCAACCGCGCGAAAACGGATTTCCTGTCCCGCATGAGCCATGACATCCGTACACCGCTCAACGGCATCATCGGCATGACATATCTGACCAAGACGGAAAATGATCTGCACAAGGTGCAGCAGAATCTGGACAAGATTGAAACCTCATCCAAGTTTCTGCTCGGTCTCATCAATGACATTCTTGATATGTCCAAGGCGGAAAGCGGAAACATAGAACTGCATATGGAGCCGTATCCTCCGCAGGAATTCGCTTCTTACATGGAGGCCGTGATCAAGCCGCTTGTCGTAGAAAAGAATCAAACGATCGAGTATCAGATTTCCCTGCCGCCGGGAGTTGTGCCGGTTCAGGATAAGCTGCGCATCAACCAGATCGTATTCAATATTCTCAGCAATGCAGTCAAGTTCACTCCGGAAGGGGGAAAAATCCACTACTCTGCAGCCGGAACCGTTCTGGCGGACGGCCGCATGCAGATGCATATCGAGATCCGTGACAACGGCATCGGCATGAGTGAGGAATTCCAGAAGGTCATCTTCGAGCCGTTCTCTCAGGAAGGCCGTAATGACAATTCCGCACAGCGCGGTACCGGACTGGGCATGGCAATCACAAAGCGTCTGGTGGACCGCATGGGCGGAACCATCCGCGTTAAGAGCAGGCTCGGGGAAGGTACGACCTTCTTTCTGGACCTGACATCTGATACCGCACCATCCGCATGCCCGGAGACAGAACCGGCGGCAGAAGTGCAGGAACCGAGCAATTCCACGCTCAGCGGCCGGCATGTCCTGCTCTGTGAGGATCATCCGCTGAATCAGGAAATCGCCAAGGCGCTGCTGGCTCAGAAGCAGATCATCGTAACGGCGGCTGATGACGGCAAAGACGGCGTTGAACGGTTCCGGGATTCCACGCCGGATTTCTATGATGCCATTCTGATGGATATCCGCATGCCGGTTATGGACGGCTATGAAGCAGCCCGCGAAATCCGGACGATGGAACGGACGGATGCTAAAACTGTACCTATTATCGCGATGACGGCGGATGCATTTTCCGATGATGTACACAAGTGTCTGGAAGCGGGCATGAATGCGCATGTGGCAAAGCCGATTGAACCTGATATTCTGTATTCTGTACTGGAGCAGATGATCAAAGGGAAAACGGCGGATTAAGCAGACAGCAGCATGGTGTAGTTTCAATGTTCACAGCAGAGGGGAGAATCCACATGACAGAACCAGCGGATGAAAAAAGCGCAGCGGGGAAGAAAGCGGCGGAACCTTTGAGGCAGAAGAAAACCGCTGCCGAACCGGCGTCCGGGAAGCGGGACCCAGAACCGGCCAAAGAGGAGAAACAGGCGGTCACATACGATGATGCGGCAGTTGAAGATCTCGCCAAACTGACGGCTCTTTCCCTGCGCAGTGACCATCAGCAGTTCAGTCTCGGCCCGAAGACGGAAGTCCGTTATGGTGAGAAAAACGCAATTCACAACGGGGTGATGACGCTGGACTGGAAGGATCTCGGTTCACCGCAGTTCCATATCCAGCAGAGCGGCAGCCACTGGTATCTGTACAATGTCAATCTAAAGAATGAGACCTGGCTGAACAAGCGGCCTGTTGACAGTACTGCGCCGGTGGAAGTGTACAACGGTGACCTGATCACTATCGTGAAGGACCGGAAGATTCTGTGCCTTCTGTTTGAAGATCATTTTGCCGCGGACTGCGAGTGGCGTTCCTGTCTGCTGATCAACCGCAAGCGGCCGATCAGCTTCTATTCAAATGAAGCGCTGAGCAGCATGGCGGATATGGGTGCGCGTCTGAATGACAAAGCGCAGGACATGCCGCATGCCCGTTTTTTCTGGCGGCTGGGACGCTGGTATGTGGAAGACCACAATGTCGGCAAAGGCATCTTCGTCAACGGGACAAAGATTGAAAATGCCGTGCCGATTGATCTGTATGACAGCATCCGCATCGGCGAGACCTATTATGTGTACATGCCGGGCCGGCTGGTCTATTCCCTTGAGGGAACAGTCCGCAAGGAACTGATCGTCGCATTGCAGGAGCGTACGACCCGGACCGGTTTCCACCGCGTGAAGGTGCTTCTGCGAGATATCAATATGACCATTCTTCCCGGCCAGCTGGTGCTGCTGCTGGGCGGATCCGGCGCCGGCAAGACAACGCTGATCAATGCGATTACTGGCTATGAGCCGGCCAAGGCAAAAGTGCTGAACGGCGGTGTGGACGTCTATGAGAACTACGGCAAGATGAAATATGATATCGCCGTTGTGCCCCAGCAGGATCTGCTGCGGGAAACGGACAATGTCTACAACACCCTGGACAATGCGGCTGAACTGCGCATGCCGGTCAGTTTCACGCGTGCCGAAAAGAAAAAACGGGTTGAAGAGGTGCTTGATGAATTCGGTCTGCAGGCGCAGCGGCATTCCCTGGTCCGGAGCCTGTCGGGCGGCCAGCGCAAGCGGCTTTCCATCGCCTGCGAATTCATCGGCAACCCGTCGCTGTTCATTCTGGATGAACCGGATTCCGGTTTGGACGGAGTGATTGCCCGGGAACTGATTGAACGTCTGCGGCGGATCGCCGATTCCGGAAAAATCGTGATCGTGATCACGCACACGCCGGATCGCGTGGCGGATCTGTTTGATCATATTATCGTGCTGGGCAAGGATTCCCAGAAGACCGGTCGTCTGGTGTATTACGGGACTATTGATCATGCCCGTGAATTCTTCGGCAAGGAGAAGATGGAGGACATCGTCAAAGCCATCAACACGAAGGAAGAGGGCGGAGAAGGCCGGGCGGATGCCCTGATTGAGAAATACCAGCGGGAGCTGAAGAAAGGAGGTGGCGAGAATGCCTAGTTTTGCGGAAGGCGGCAATATCCAGGTCCATGTCACGCATCTTGGCCAGATCGGCATCTATCTCGGCAAGTTCTACCGGATGTTTCTGAACGAAAAAGGCTGGAAGGTGTTCGTGATGGCAGCAGTCGTGGCGTTCATCGTCGCCGGTGTCTGCAACAATGTCTTCGTGACTATGGAAGGAACGCAGGTCGGCGCTCTGGCCTTTGCGTGCGTGTGCATCTGGAACGGCTTCTTCAACAGCATTCAGGCGGTATGCCGGGAGCGTCTGATCATCAAGCGCGAACACCGCGCCGGACTGCATATCACCTCTTATGTCATCGCCCATATGATCTACCAGGCGGGACTGTGCCTGGTCCAGACCGTTATCTGCATCATCGTTTACCGGCTGTGCGGCATCACATATCCGTCGAACCATATAGTCACCGGCAGTTTTCTCTTGGACTTCGGCATCACACTGTTTCTGATCACCTATGCGGCGGATATGCTGGCGCTGTGCGCGTCCTGCATTGTCAAGACCACTACGGCTGCAATGACCGTGATCCCGTTCCTGATGATCATCCAGCTGATCTTCTCCGGCGTCGCCTTCACTTTGACCGGTCTTACGGATAAGCTGTCCAAGCTCACCATCAGCCGATGGGGGATCCGGGCGATCTGCACGGTCGCGAACCATAACGATCTGCCTTCTGTTTCCCTGCAGTCCGCCATCAACCGGCTGACGACTGTACCGCAGGTACGGGATATCTACTGGTATCTGCACGACAACGAGCCGGCTACATGGAACAGCATCTGGACGGAACTTGATGCCGCCAGCCGCAATAACATGGCCAGCAAGGATTATCTTTATACCGCCGCCAACATCCGCTATGAATGGATGATCCTGATCCTGATGGCGCTGCTGTTCGCGGCAATCGGCACAGTGTTCCTGGAGTTCATCGACAAAGACAGCCGCTGAACCGCCTCATTCCAAACGCATCCATCGGCCAGGCAGAGGATATTCTGCCTGGCTTTTGTCTGCATCAGACAATGTTTTCTCCGCAAAAAAAGAGACGCTAGGAGCGTTTCTGCGGACACGGAATGCTAAGATACACTTAGAAACAGTGTCATCCGGGGTAAACACCTTCTCCTGCATGTCGGCATAGAAGAAGCTTTGGGATAGCTTCCGCTGCAGAACTGCAGCGGCAGGGAGTTTACCGGATTCCTGTTCATTCAGCGAGGTGAACCATGGAAAAGACAATTCTGAAACTAACGGCCGCAGCACTGTCCGCTCTGCTGATTCTTTCCGGATGTTCCGGCTCCTCCTCTGCGCCCGCGGCTTCCGCCAGTACGGCCGCGAATGAGACGGCGGCGGTTCTTGACGGATCGCTGGCCGGCTACAGCGGTGAAATCCTGACGCTGCTGAGCGGCGGCAAGAACTACAGTTTCCACATCACGGATCGCTCCGTATTTGTCACAACGGATGTGCTCAACATTGGCGACAGCGTTGAAGTGAGCTATACCGGCGCTCTGAACGGCACTGACGGCACCGGCACGACAGTCACCAAGGTGGAGGACAAGACGCCGAAGTCCCAGCAGATCCAGACGATTGCTGGTACGGTGACGGATCTGACTGCCACCACGATCACCATCCAGACGGCCAGCGCACTGCTGAAGTTTGACACCTCTATTGCCAAGATGGTGACAAAGGATACGATTCAGGTAGGTGACACCGCCTATATTGAATATTACGGAACCATCAGCGGCACGGACACCTCCGCCTGCGCCGTACAGATGGTCATCGACAACAACGACAACAAGCAGCCGGTCGCAACCGCGCTGCCGGAAGCGACTCCGGTCGCAACGGCGGCTCCGGCACCGACCCTGACGCCGGTGGATGACATCCCGGTCAAGGCCGACAACGAATGGCTGTATGCGCTGTGCGATTCCAACATCTACATGGGCAACTCGACCGATTACCAGAAGGTGTCCTATCTGTATCAGAACCAGGCGATCTCCGCCATCGGCCGCACGGATGACGGCTGGACGGAAGTGAATCAGGAAGGAACCATCGGCTTTGTGCCAAGCAGCTGCCTGACCAGCAATCCGCCGGCGACTCCGACTCCGACTCCGACGCCGACGGCAGCACCGACCCCGACGCCGACCGCGGCCCCGACGCCGACGCCGACCGTTGCGCCGACTCCCACGCCGGTACCGGTTCATACCCTGTACATCTATTACCTGAATCAGGATGAGACCCAGCTTTTCCCGCCGTACATCGGCATCTTTGCGGAAGGCGACACGTACAGCATCGATTCACCGAGAAATTTGGGAACGACGCCTTCCGATGCCACGATCAGCGGTACAATGGGAACAGAGGATGTCGTTGAAACAGTCTATTACACCCAGCTTTACGGACCTGCCACTCCGAATCCGACAGACAGCGGCAACGGCGGTGAAGTCGGCTGATTTCTGAGACGATGCACTGATCATGATGAAAGAGAAGACCCGGAAAACAGAGGATGTGTCTGGCAGATTCTACCAGTGGCCTGCCGTGCTGGTCTTCTCTTTGCTTATTTTCGGCGTCAGCGCTGCTGCGGGCATTCTGACTTCTGCGCCGACGACGTTCATTGAAACACCGGCGGTTCTCGACACGTTTGATTTCTCTGCCGGCATCGGTGAGATGAATGATGATCTGTATGACAGCTGGCCGAACCAGCTGTATACGCCGGCGGATTTTGCGGCCGGCAGTACAGTGGAACCTTCTTTTTCCTACAGTTCCTCGAACAACAAGGCGCGGGATTATTTCCGTTATGAGACTTACCGGCTGACGGTGAATCTGAAGCCGGGTGAGTATGCGATCAACTTCTCATCGCCGACCTATGCCGGGCGGGTCTGGATCAACGGTGTCCTGGTTTCCGAAACCGGCACGGTATCCGACCGCAAGGAGACATTCGTTCCAAAGACGGATGTTGAGACCGTCGCTTTCACGGCGACGGACCAGCCGACGGAGTTCGTCATCCAGCGGGCCAATTATGTCCATAAGCAGGGCGGCATCGGCCGCATCTATCTCGGCCCGCAGGATCAGATCCTGCAGTTTGTCGAGAAGGAAGAGATGAAGCAGGTTTGGGAGATCGGTTTTCTGGCGATTGCCGGACTGTTCTTCTTCGGCGTCTTTCTGTTCTTCCATGGTCAGCGTCAGTTCCTGTGGTTCTCTCTGGCCTGCCTCATGATCGCTCTGCGCAGCCTGTTCACCTGGCCGAAGCTGATCATGCTGATGCTTCCGGATCTGGACTGGGGCATCGGCCACCGTACGGAACTGAGCTCGATGACGCTGGCGTATTTCTTCCTGCTGATGTTCTATGACGAGGCGTTCCGCCATACCGGTTCGCGCATCGCTAAGGAAATCGCCGTCAGTGCGTGCATGGCCAGCGTTCTGCTAGTGCTGTTTCTGCCGTCTCTGACGTACAGCTATCTGACGCAGGTCCTGATGTACGTGGATGCGCTGGCGCTGCTCGTCTATTTCTGCTTTCTGTTCCGCGGCGTCATCCGGCGCTGGCATGAGTTTGACCAGATGGAGTACATGCTGCTGATCGCCGGCATCGCTTCCGCTTCCATTCTGAGCCTGGCGGATCTGTTCCGGTATCATATCAGCAAAGATATCAACCTGACGCTGATCGGCATGCTGGTCCTGGTCCTGCTGACGTCCATGGCCCTGGTCATCGGACTGAAGAAGACGCAGGATGCCCTGGATGCCGCGGCCCAGCGGGAAGCGGACATGAAGAAGGTCAACCAGACGCTGAGCGAACTCAGCCGCATCCGCACGGACTTCATGGCCAGCATGAGCCATGAGCTGCGCACGCCGCTGACGGTCATGGCCAGCTATGCGGGCGTGACGAAGATGCAGATCGAACAGAACGCCGTCGACAAGCAGACGACCGAGAATCTGGATGTCATCCAGAAAGAAGCGGTCCGCATGGGCCGGATGGTGGAACAGATGAAGAACGTCGCCCAGAACCGCGAGAACAAAGTGGATGCGGTTCCGACGGATCTCTGCAGGTTGCTGCAGCAGGCAGCGGTGTTCTGCCGGCCGGTTGTGGAAAAGAACCGCAATCTCATCACCATAAAGCTGCCGGAGGAACCGCTGACCGTACGCGTCGTTCCGGACAGCATCCTGCAGGTTCTGTACAATCTGATCATCAATTCGAACCGCCACTGCCACGACAGCCGCATCATTCTGGAGGCCGGGAAGAACCAGAAGCTGGCGGAAGTGCAGATCATCGACAGCGGCGACGGCATTGCAGCGGATGTCCTGCCGCATGTGTTCGAGCGGGGCTACAGCAAGGACGGCAGCAGCGGCCTGGGCCTGGCGGTCTGCCAGGAGATCATGGAAGACAGCGGCGGCAGCATACGGATCCTCAGCAGGGTCAAGGAGGGCACCCGGGTGATTCTGGACCTTCCTCTGGAGGCGGAGAATGAAGACAAAGAAGCGGATTCTGATTCTGGAAGATGACCGGAACATTCTCAATGCGAACAGGATGGCGCTGGAGCTGTCCGGCTATGAGGTTGCCGGCGCCGGCACCATTGCCGAGGCGCGCCGGCTGATTTGGGAGAACCCGCCGGATCTGCTTTTGCTGGATATTCTGCTTCCGGACGGCAACGGACTGGAGTTCTGCCGGGAACTGAAGAAGGAATCTCCGGTCCGGATTCTGTTTCTGAGCGCGCTGGGTGAGAAAAAGTCCGTCATCGAAGGCCTGCGGGCCGGCGGGGATGACTATCTTGCCAAGCCGTATCTGACCGAGGAGCTGCTGCTGCGCGTGCAGGCGCTGCTGCGGCGGGGCATCGCCAATGAAAAGCAGGAACGGTATTTCACCGGCCCGCTGGAGTGGAATCCGCTGTCGCTGCAGGTGTTCATCGACGGCAAAGATCTGCTTCTGCAGCCCCGGGAATACGCGATTCTGCGCCTGCTGTGTGAGAATGAAGGCAAATATATTTCCGGCGAGGAACTCTACAACAAGGTGTGGAACAGTCCCGTCGTCGGCGGGCTGAGCCCGGTGCACAATCATATCTACAGTCTGCGGACGAAGCTGGATCCTTACGGCATCCGGATCGACAGCGCCCGCGGCGAAGGATACCGCATCGTATTCTGAAAAGGAGGAATGCGTCATGAAAACGCTCTGGAAAATCCTGATCTCTGCCGGCATGGCCATGAGTCTGGCTGCCTGCGCCGGATCCGCAGCCGCTTCCGCTTCTCCATCCCCGTCCGCATCATCAGCACCGGCCATGGATGAAAACACGGCTCTGGCCGCCTACAAGACCGCTTCCACAGAACTGGAAAAATTCTATCAAATGAAATATTCCATTGACGGCAAGGATTCCGTGGAGCCTGCCGGCGGCGGCACGTTCTACCGCGTCAAGGATTACGGAACATTAAGTGAACTGAAGGATCATCTCATACAGTATGTCACTGCGGACTGCGCGGACAGCATCCTGAGCCAGTGGGCCAGCGTCTACATTGAGAATGACGGCAAGCTGTACATGCTGGGCGCGGATACGCCGGTGGATGAGACAAAAGGCGAGGAAAGCGATGCGGCGGCCAAGGTCAGTGATACGGAATACAAGATCACCGCGACCGTGCAGATCATCAATCCGGACGACAACAACAAAGTGACGGGTTCCAAGGACTTCGAGTTCCCGTATGTGCTGCAGGATGGCGAGTGGCGCTTCCAGGAGTTCCCGAAGATCCGCTGATCCCGGCTGTTCTAGAACAAGCCGGCGGCAAGGAAAATCATCAGAAGGACCACAGCCAGCAGAAGAACCCAAAGGATCCACAAGGCGGGAGGTCTGGAAACAGACTTCCCGTTTTCCGTTTTTTTTCCGGCCTGCGGACGGAAGGTGCCGCGGTCTTTCTTCATCTCTTCCATGCGCCGGTTGACGGCCTGATAGGCGGCCTGAAAATCCGCCTGATCCCTGCGGTCAAAGCTGGCCATCACGGAGGTCTGGCCGTCCATCGTAAACTTCAGATAACCGCGGCTGCCGTTCTCATCCGCTTCCAGAAATGCGCAGCGGATCAGGGCATCCACCGGCAGCTGCAGGTTCAGATCTTCCGTCCGCAGCTGGATGATGTCATTCTGGATGCTCAGTTCTGTACTGCCGCTGTGAATCCACGGGTAATTCATAACCGGACTTCCTTTCCTGAAGGAATCTGCTTTGACAGGTCTACTGGATCTGATCCAGCGTGTCTTCGGCCTGCTTGGCGTACTGCGTACCGCTGGTGTAACTGCACTGCTTGGACTTTTCGGCCAGCACCTGGGCAATGGCCCGGGCTGCCTTGACGAGCGGATGGGAAGCGCTCAGCCCGTCCGTACTGCTGACGGTGCGCATCTCCGCTTCCAGCATGCCCTGCAGCAGGGCGCAGGCGGCTTCTTTGGAATAGCCGCCGCGGCTGTCCATCGCCTGGTAGATCAGCTGTGTCACAAAGCCGAGGGAAGCGGTCGTATACCAGTTGCCGTCGTACTGATCGAGGCTGGCGGCAGGATCGGTGATGCGGGAGTTCCGCTTGTTGGTCAGGAAGACGACAATCAGAATCTCTTCCGGGTCGATGACGGCCATGGTTCCGGTCCGGCCTTCATGGCCGAAGCTGCTGCGGGAAGACTGCGTGCCGAAATACTTGACGCGCTCCAAGTCCGCCTCCCGCCACCAGCCGATCGCCCAGCTGGCTTCCGCAGCGGATTTCGGCGATGTGAAGGCATCCAGAACATCCTTGGAGAAGAAGCGGTCGCTGCCGTAGCCGCCGCTCAGCATGACCATGGAAAGCGTGGCCAGATCACCGGCGCTGGCGAACAGTCCGGCATGGCCGGAGACGCCGGCCATTGCATAGTAGGATTTCTCATCATGCACCTGTCCCTGGATGGTATCCGTGCGAATGCCGGGGAAGTACAGATGGCCATAGAAGGTGTTGCCGTTCAGTTCAGTGGCCGCGCAGTCGGTATCTTCTGATTGTTCGCATAGAGGGTGAAGCCGGTGACGCCGTCCGCCGGGTTTCAGCGTGAATCCTTCCATGATGGTGATGTTGTAGACCTCCATCCCGTAAGCCATGGCATAGGACATGATCCAGCCGAATACGATTCCCTGTGTTTTTGTTTTTGGCATTCATTTGCCTCCTTGGCAAGATTCTGTTTCCCCGCGGCACAAAAAAGCGTCTGATCCATGATGCATCACACGCTTGGCTACAATCTCAGAACGTATCTTTGCTACACGCAGTAACCGGATTATAATATCCGGCCGGAGAAAATTCATGAATGAATTTTTCTGCATGAAAGGATTCTGCGGCCTGTATCAGGACTCCGGCAGGAGAACCTCCGTGACGGTCAGAATGCTTCCGCGGACATGGAAACGGATTTCCAGGCCGGCAAAAACAAAACCGTAGATCCGGTTTTCATCCGCCTGGTAGGGCGGACGGGGATCCTCTTCCAGAATCCGGACCAGCGGATTCCGTTTTTCTGCAGGCACCTGATCAAGAAGCGGCTGCGGAATCACGCACTCCAGCTTCTGCCAGGCGGTCCTGCCGGTGAAACCGCCGGCAGCGTCAGGATGACTGTCGGTATAGGCCAGATAAGGCTTGATGTCATAGACCGGCGTGCCATTCATCATGTCTGCACCGCGGACATGCAGGATGGGACCGGAGTCTTTTGTATATTCAATAGAATCCAGCTTCAGGGAAGAAAGGCCGAGATGATTGGGGCGGAACGGGGAGCGGGTCGCAAAGACGCCCATACGCGTATCGCCGCCCAGCCGCGGCGGCCGCACGGTAGCGGACCAGCGCCGGCTGCGGATTTCGGAGAACTGCCAGATCACCCAGAGGTATGAGTATCCTTCCAGTCCGCGGAAAGCGTTCGGATCGCGGTATTCCGGTTCAAAGACAATGGATGCTTTCAGAAAATCAATCAGTCCGCTCTGCCGGGGGACTCCGAACTTGGTTGCAAAGTCCGTACGGACATAAGCAATCGGCTGCAGCTGCTGCAGGAAAGAATCATTCATGCTTCACCAAGAACAGGAGCTCTGGAAATGTTCCTGCTCGTGCGTATTTTAACGGATTTCACAAAAATATTCCTGCAGAAAATTGCTGCTGTTTGCAAAAACAGCACGCGGCCTTGCAATGACAGACAGGCCGGATGGACAAGGCGGATGTATGGTACAGTATTTGAGAAGCACCAATGCGGACTTTGGAATAACTGTTCCCGAGACCGCTGTCTTGAAGAAGGGGAACTGCTGAATGAGGAAATTCCGGAAAACTGCAGTCATCACAGCCATAGCCGCAGCTATGCTTTTTCCTGCGGGCTGCCGCTGGCCGCATGCGGCCCGGACGCAGCAGGAGATCATTTCGGATGCGGCGGACTATCTGACCGGCAAATACGGATTCATCTCCTACACGGTAGAGGGCTTCGTCAGCGGCGGCGGGCTTCTGGGCACATCGTATGATACGATCAATTATTCCGATACCTATCAGGATGTTTCCGTCGGCTTCTATGTTCATGTCTATGAAGATGAGAATCCGGTCCGCTATGAGGACAGTTATTTCGGCCTGACTGTCATCGATGATTTTGAACAGCTGGCCGGCAAAGAGGCGGCCAGGTATTTCCCCGGCTGCAAGCTCTACGCGACAGACATCGCCTATGCAGCCCCGGACAGCAGCCTTGACAAGAATTCCTCCTTTGCGGACTGGCTGGCGCTGGACCGCATGCTGACAAAAGACATTCCGTATCCCTATTACATCCTGGTCAGTGAAAAGACCATGGACAAGGTCGCCTTTGAGAAGGCCGCCGCCGGGATGCTGGCGGACTGGCAGCAGGTGGACAGCCAGACCAGGCCGTACATCATCTATCTCACGGCAGACCAGTACAGCCAGTGCAGCCGGATCAACTGCCAGAACTTCCATACCCTCAGCAACTGCATTGAATCCTATGGGGAGACGCTGAAGCCGGAAGGGACCATCACGCCGGAACCGCTGAGCGAGCAGCAGCTGGCAATCTGCCGGCAGGAAGGCTATCCGGTCAACCGCGCCTATATGACCACGGCGCAGATTCAGGCCATGGAAGGCATTGATGCCATGCTGACGTATCTGAAGAACAAATACGGCATCGCCTTTTCCTATCAGTATTATTCCAGAACCTACAGCGGACAGTCCATGTTCGCCTACCCGGAAGGCGGAGACCCGGAGGACATGTTCAGCGTCAGCTGCGGCATCCTGAACGAGGACTTTGAAGACAGCTTCCCATCATCCGCGGCATTTGAGGAATATACCCGGGAACACCTGCAGTTCGCCACAGAAAAAACGGAGTAAAAC
>Ga0183095_11171_pt1 | contig 27571 bp, 25 predicted proteins | sample BioMet4_FD_130346 | JGI IMG/M metagenome (GOLD analysis project Ga0183095, IMG submission 130346) | Microbial communities from bioreactor (seeded with sewage sludge) at LBNL, California, USA - Biofuel metagenome 4 (v2) (version 3) | ecosystem: Engineered > Bioreactor > Anaerobic > Unclassified ...
AAAGCTTATAATGCTATTGATTCCAGAGTACAGGTTTATGGAGTACCCTGCACTAAGTTCGTACCTTTAGTTGAAGCCGGCAAGTTCGGTACACCGGAAATGGCTGCTGCTATTATGGAATATACTGACGCAGTTAAAAAGGCAGGGGTAGATGTGGTTATTTTAGGCTGCACTCACTTCCCATTTTTGCAAAGAGAAATCCAAAAGTCTATGGGGCCTAATGTTCAGGTAATTGACCCGGCGGCAGAAACTGCTACCGATGTAGAACACTATTTGATTGAAGAAGGATTATACAAAATGCAGGGAACCGGCAGTACAGTTATCAACTTTACCGGTGACATGGAAAAAGGCAAAAAGCTGGTAGCATATGGAATGCCGGGTGAGCAATTTACATTTAACAAGCTTACTTTAAAATAACAGATGCAATTAAATTCATACAAAGGTGGTGATAAAATTGTCAATGATTGAAGAAATTAAAGCTGCGGAAAAAGCCGCGGATGAATCCCAACAATTGGCAACCGTAGAAGCCCGGAACTTACTAAGAGATGCTGAAGACAAAGCACATCAGGAGGCTCAAGCTCTTATCGTGGAGGCCAGAAACAAGGCGAAAGCAGTAGTAGCCCAAGCAGAAGCAGAGGCTAAGACAAAAGCTCAGGAGCTTTTGAATAAAAGATCTGCGGCTGATGAAGAACTGACAAAAGCAGCCAGAGAAAAAATTCCTCAGGCAGCAAAGTATATTGTAGAAAAGGTCGTGGTCTAAAATGTTAGTTCCAATGAAAAGACTAACTTTATATGCCCTTAAAGACGACCGGGAGGCCTTACTGCTGGCTTTGCAAAAAGACGGCAACGTAATGCTTATCCAAACGGACGACAAAACTTCTCTGCCGGGAGCAGAAGAAGTTACCAGTCAATTGGATAAAGCTAAGGAAGCTATTCATTTCCTTGACAGTCATGGTGCTAAAAAGTCTCTTTTGGCTCCTAAATTAGCGGTTCCTTATCAACAGTTCCTTTTGGAATCCAAAGGCGGTCAACAGGCCATGGATGAGGCAGAGAACTTAGCCAGTCAGATTGCCACTCTTCGTAATGAAGGAGCAACCTTGCTTAGTCAAGCAGAAAGCCTAAACCCCTGGCTTAAGCTGGATATTCCTCTGGAAGAGCTTAAGGGAACGGAAACAACAGATTGTTTTGTAGGCTATCTTCCGGAAGAAGATTTGGAAGGGTATTTAAAAGCAACAGAAAAATCCCTGGTGGATATTAACCGCTTAGGTATTGGCCCTGAAGGTCTTGCCCTGGTGGTAATTGCCCATAAGAGTCAGTCTCAAGAAATAAAACATATCCTGAAGGAGCATAATTTTACCGAGGCTCTTTTACCTAAAGGTACCGGCCTTGCTACCCAGGTAGTCCGGGAGTTGAAGACAGAAGCTGAAAAGAAGGAAAAAGCAGCTTTGGAGCTGGAAAGCAAAGCTAAAGAAATTGCCGGACAAAAAGACCAAATTGCTCTTTATGCCGATCAATTGGCAGCAAAAGGCGATAGACTGGCCAACGGCGGTACTGAAACAATAAAAACTTTCTGCCTCCATGGATGGGTTCGGCATGACCGTACTCAGCAAGTAGAAACAGCTGTTAAAAGTGTCACAGATGCCTATGAGCTGACTTTCAGAGAACCAAAGGAAGGAGAAATTCCTCCTTCTGTCATGGAAAACAATAAACTGGTGGCACCCTATGAATCAGTTGTGGAATTATATTCACGGCCTAAAGTAGGCACTGTAGACCCAGATTTAATGATGGCACCTTTCCATTTTATTTTCTTTGGGATGATGCTTTCTGATGCAGGCTATGGTTTGGTTCTTACCATTGCTCTCTTTATTGCCATGAAATTGTTTAAGCCTCAGGGCTTTGCAGGAAAATTAACTATGGTTATTTTCTTCGGCAGTATTTCCACGGTAATCTGGGGGGCTATGTTTGGAGGCTGGTTTGGATTAGAATGGCATCCGCTGCTCTTTGTTCCTATGAACGAACCCATTAAAATGCTGGTTCTGTGCTTTGGACTGGGGGCTATCCATTTAGTTTGCGGCATGCTTATCAAGGTTTATACCTTGATAAAAGCCGGAGATATTATGGGAGCAGTTTGCGATCAGATCAGTTGGCTTATCATGTTTGCAGGTTTCTTCTGCATGGGTATGGCGGAAGGCCCGATTGGAAAATACCTGGCTCTCTTTGGAGCAGCTATTATCCTGCTTTTCGGAGGACGGGAAAAGAAAGGTATTATTTCACGGCTAATCGGTGGGCTTTTGAGCTTATATAATATCAGCAGTTATTTAAGCGATTTGCTTAGTTATTCACGTATCTTCGCTTTAGGTCTGGCTACAGGTGTTATCGGCATGGTTATTAATACCATTGCTCAAATGCTTCTTGGCATGGGTCCTGTAGGAGTTGTAGTTGCAGTTTTACTGCTTATCGGCGGACACACCTTCAACATTATCATCAATGTATTAGGTGCTTTCGTTCATAGTTCCCGGTTGCAGTACATTGAATTTTTCGGTAAGTTTTTTGAAGCCGGCGGTCGTGCTTTCGTGCCTCTTGCTTTAAGAACCAAATACACAGAAGTAACTAAATAAATTGGAAAATTTAAGGAGGATTTAATTATGATTACATTAGGAACAGCCTTAGCTTTTGGCGGAGCAGCATTTTCAGCAGCCTTGGCAGGTGTAGGCAGTGCAAAAGGTCTGGCTATTGCCGGCCAAGCAGGTAGTGGTGTTGTAGCAGAAGATCCTGATAAGTTCGGTAATGTTTTGGTGCTGCAGGCTTTGCCCGGTACCCAGGGTATTTATGGACTGTTGATTGCTTTCATTATTTTGTTAAAGATTGGTGCCGTAGGCGGCGCAGGTGTTAAGGAATTAACAACATTCCAAGGTTTAGCATTATTCTTTGCTGCTTTTCCTATGGGAATCGGCGGTCTTCTTTCCGCTATTGCTCAGGGTAAAGTTGCTGCAGCAGGTATTTATCTGACCGCTAAGCGTCCTGAAGAATTTGGTAAAGGTATTACCATGACAGCTATGGTTGAAACCTACGCTGTATTGGCTTTACTTATTTCCTTCTTAATGGTTTACGGTATTAACATCTAATAAGTAAGGAGGAAAGTACTGTGGCAGCAAACAAGATTATAGAAAAAATACAGCAGGAAGCTAAAGACAACGCAGCAGGCATTCGTTCTGCCGCGGAACAAAAAGCAGCTAACATCAAAGCAAAAATTATGGCTGATGCCCAAGAGCAAATTAAAGGGATTAACAACGCGGCCACAATTGAGGCTGATGAAGCAGGCCGTCGTCAGGTATTGATTGCCGAGCTGGATACCAGAAAGAAATCTCTGGGCAGCAAACGTGATGTTATTGAAAAGGCTTTTGCCGGTGCAGAAGAAGCTTTGGCGAAACTTCCTGAAGATAAATGGCAAGAATTAATTACCAATATTGTAGTAGGTGCCAGTACAACCGGTACGGAAAAACTTCAAGTACCGTCCCAAGATGCGGATAAATATAAAAACGGTTTTTTGGCTAAGCTGAACGAAGCATTGACCAAAGCCGGCAAAAAGGGTGAGCTAACCTTAAGCGATAAGCCTGCAGCCTTTAAAGGCGGGGTTATGCTTATTGGTAAGACCAGTGATTATGATGGCTCCTTTGCTACTCTTCTGCAAGACATCCGTACCCGGGAGGAAAAGAATGTAGCTGACATCCTGTTTGGTACGGAGGTGAAGTGATATGCCTCAAAGCAGCTTAGAATTTGCCATAGGCAGTATCAGTGTTCTGTCTACTCACTTGCTTACTCAAGCTCAGCTGAGAAGAATCATGGAAGCTCCTACTGTTAAAGAGGCACAAGCAGCTCTTTTGGAGACCGGTTATGCGGAAGGCGTATCCGAAGCTCTTCTCCAAGAAGGGGAAATAGATAAGATTATTCGTGAGCAAATGCAGCTTTCCAGAAAACGCATTATGGAACTGACTCCGGATCGGGAACTTATCAGTCTTTTCCTGTTGCCGGTAGATACCCATAATCTCAAAACTCTTCTTAAAGCACGGTTATTAGGCACCGATGCAGGGGAGTTTCTGAGAGAGGGCGGTGCTTTTTCCCTGGAACTGTTAAAAGATGCTGTTTCTACGAAATATTACGACGATTTGCCGGAAGTATATAAAAACACCATGAACAAAATCGAGGCAGACCTAGTCAGAGGAACCGATCCTCTTCAGTTCAGCGCTCAGATTGATGGTGCCATGTTTAAAGAAATAGCAAAAGTTTTACAAGAAAAAAACCAGCAGGGTTTCATTAAAGATTATTTTTCCCTGTGGGCAGATTTCCTTAATACGCAAAGTTTAGTCAGAGCCAGACTGATGAAATGGGATGTTGATAAGCTTCGTTTGGTGCTGGTTGAGGCAGGAGCCATTGATTTGAAAACATTTTCAGAGAATATGGAAACACCTGCTGAACAATTGGCAGCTAAGCTTAACACAGGCAAGAACGGTTCTGCTCTTGCTCAGGCTGTTAACGAATATGTGCAGACCAACGACCTGTCTGTTATTGTCAATCGCATGAATACGAATCTTTTGGAGATTCTGCGGAAAGAAAAGTCGAACTGTGAGTCTTTGGGTCCCGTGGTAGGGTACCTAATGGCCAGAGATGCAGAGGCAAGAGCTTTACGAGTTATCTTTGGAGCAAAACAAGGGGGCTTTGAAGCTCAAGTGCCGGAGCTCTTGATTTAACAAGAGTTTTGCCGGGGAGGTAAGATTATGGAAAAACGCAAAATAGCAGTAATCGGTGATCCCAGCTCTGTAATGATTTATAAGGCTGTTGGTTTCGATGTTTTCTACGAAACAGAAAAAGCACAAATAGAGCAAAGGATTCACAAGCTGGCCGAGGGCGGCTATGTAATAATTTATATTACGGAAACTGCAGCTCAGCTGGTACAAGAAGTAATTAATATGTATGCGACCGCAACCTTTCCTGCCATTATACCCATTCCTGCCGGGACAAAGTCTCTGGGATTAGGTATGAAACGGATTAAGTCCAATGTAGAAAAAGCGGTTGGCGCTGACATTCTATTCAAAGAAGGGTAGGGAAAAAACCGATGAGTGGAACTATTATAAAGGTATCCGGTCCGTTGATTGTTGCTGAAGGTATGGGCGACGTTCATCTATATGACGTGGTCCGAGTCAGTAAACAGCATCTGATTGGTGAAGTAATTGAATTAAGAGGAGATAAGGCCTCTATTCAGGTTTACGAGGAAACCGCAGGCCTGGGGCCCGGTGAACCTGTAGAAACTACCGGTGCGCCTTTGTCTGTGGAACTGGCACCCGGTTTGATTGAAAGTATTTTCGATGGTATTCAAAGACCTTTAACTGAAATTTATAAAATAGCCGGAGACCGTATTACCCGCGGTATAGATGTTCCTAAGCTGGACAGAAAGAAAAAATGGGAATTTGTTCCTGTTGCTAAAGTTGGGGATGAAGTAATAGGCGGAGATGTAATCGGTACTGTACAGGAAACTCCTGCCGTACTTCATAAGATTATGCTGCCCCCTCGTAAGAGCGGTACTGTTGAGTGGATTTATTCCGGTGAAGCAACTATTACTGAACCGGTTTATAAAATTAAAGATAAAGAGGGCAATGTTACAGAATATCCTATGCTCCAAACTTGGCCTGTTCGTGTAGCACGTCCTTATAAAGACAAGCTGGCTCCGGATGAACCTATGGTTACCGGCCAGAGAGTTATTGATACACTGTTCCCCATTGCCAAAGGCGGCGTGGCAGCTGTACCAGGTCCTTTCGGCAGCGGCAAAACAGTTATTCAGCATCAGCTGGCTAAATGGGCCGATGCAGATATTATTATTTATGTAGGCTGCGGTGAACGTGGCAACGAAATGACCGATGTTTTGAACGAGTTCCCTGCTTTAAAGGATCCTCGTACCGGTTTGCCTTTGATGAAACGTACCGTTTTGATTGCTAATACTTCCGATATGCCTGTGGCAGCTCGTGAAGCATCTATTTACACAGGTATTACCCTGGCAGAATATTTCAGAGATATGGGCTACAAAGTTGCCATTATGGCTGATTCCACTTCCCGTTGGGCAGAAGCCCTCCGTGAAATGTCCTCCCGTCTGGAAGAGATGCCCGGTGAAGAAGGCTATCCTGCTTACCTGGCTTCCCGTCTGGCAGAGTTCTACGAAAGAGCCGGTGTAGTTGACTGCATTGGTAAAGAAAAGCGGGTAGGAGCAGTTTCTGCCATTGGTGCAGTTTCGCCTCCCGGCGGTGATATTTCAGAGCCGGTTTCTCAGGCTACATTACGTATTGTTAAGGTATTCTGGTGTTTGTCAGCTTCTTTGGCCTATGCTCGTCACTTCCCGGCTATTGACTGGTTACAGAGTTATTCTTTGTATTCAGACCGGTTGAAGACCTATTTCAATAGTGCCGTAGCTCCTGACTGGGGAGAACTGGTTGGTAAGACCATGGGTATTCTTCAAGAAGAAGCCAGCTTAAACGAAATCGTCCGTTTGGTTGGTATTGATGCATTAGGATTCAAGGACCGTATTACTATGGAATGTGCCCGTTCCATTCGTGAAGATTATCTCCATCAGAATTCTTTTGATGATGTTGATACTTACACTTCTTTGAATAAGCAGTACAATATGCTGAAATTAATTATTACTTGGTATGATAAAGCTTTGGCTGCTTTGGGACAGCATGTTCAACTGGATAAACTGATTGATATGCCTATTCGTGAACATATAGGCAGAGCAAAATATATTCCCGAAAAAGAAGAAAAAGAAAAATTCGCAGCATTAAGTAAAGAAATGGATAAAGCATTTTCAGACTTAACGGAGGAGGGTGAAGCTAATGCGTAAAGATTATAAGACAATTCGCGAAGTAGTAGGCCCTCTGATGATGGTAGATCACGTTGAAGGGGTTAAATACGACGAGCTGGTAGAAATTTACCAGGCCAACGGCGAAACCCGTAGCGGCAAAGTATTGACCGTAGACGGGGACAAAGCTTTGGTACAGTTGTTCGAAAGCTCCCAGGGCTTAAAGATTGATGACTCCAAGGCCCGTTTCCTGGGTCATGGTATTCAATTAGGAGTATCTCCTGCCATGTTAGGACGTGTGTTTGATGGTATGGGTCGTCCTAAAGACGGCGGCGCTCCTATTATTCCCGAGGAATATAAGGACATTAACGGTGTTCCTATGAACCCTGCAGCCCGTGACTATCCTGCTGAATTTATTCAAACCGGCGTTAGTGCCATTGACGGACTGAACACTCTGGTTCGTGGTCAGAAACTTCCTGTGTTCTCAGGCAGTGGTTTGCCCCATGCTCAGTTAGCTGCTCAGATTGCCCGTCAAGCAAAGGTACTGGGCACCGGCGAAGGTTTCGCCGTTGTTTTTGCTGCCGTAGGTATTACCTTCGAAGAAGCCAACTTCTTCATGAATGACTTTAACAGAACCGGTGCTCTAGAGCGTGCGGTGGTGTTCATCAACCTGGCTAATGACCCGGCTGTAGAACGTATTGCTACACCTCGTATGGCTATCACCGCTGCCGAATATTTAGCTTTCGAACTGGATATGCACGTATTGGTTATTATCACTGATATTACCAACTACGCTGATGCTCTTCGTGAAATTTCCGCAGCTCGTAAAGAAGTGCCCGGTCGTCGTGGTTACCCCGGTTATCTGTATACTGACTTGGCAACTATGTACGAAAGAGCCGGCCGTATCAGAAATAAAAAGGGTTCCATTACCATGATTCCTATTCTGTCTATGCCTGAAGATGATAAGACTCACCCAATTCCTGACTTAACAGGGTATATCACAGAAGGTCAGATTATCTTGTCTCGTGAACTGTACAGAAAAGGACTGACACCTCCTATTGACGTTTTGCCGTCTCTGTCCCGTTTGAAAGATAAAGGCGTTGGTAAAGGCAAGACCCGTGAGGATCATGCCGACACTATGAACCAGCTTTTTGCTGCCTATTCCCGTGGTAAACAGGCCAAAGAATTGGCTACCATTTTGGGAGATGCAGCATTAAGCAAAGTAGATAAGCTATATGCTCAATTTTCCGATGAATTTGAGAAGCAATATGTATCTCAGGGCTATAACACCAATCGTTCCATTGAAGAGACTTTGGACTTAGGCTGGAAATTGCTGGGAATATTGCCACGCAGTGAATTGAAACGTATTCGTGACGAATACCTGGATAAGTATTACAAGCCGGCCAACGGTACAACCGAGGGGGAATAACCCATGGCTACTAACATAAACCCTACACGTATGGAGCTAACCCGCCTGAAAAACAGGCTGGCCACAGCTGTCAGGGGGCATAAGCTGCTTAAAGATAAGCGTGATGAAATGGTTCGTCAATTTATGATTTATATTAGACGAAACAATGATTTGCGCCAAAAAATGGAAGCACATCTTTTAGCTGTTTCTAAGAACTTCAGTAAAGCTAGAGCAGAAATGGGCTATCTCAGCATGAGCGAGGCTCTGCTTTATCCTGCCCGCAGTGCGGAGTTTGAAGTAGGTGAGAAAAACGTTATGAGCGTGGATGTGCCTACTATTACTTACACCGGTGCTACTGAAGAGGATACTACAGAAGTGCCCTATTCTTTTGCCTTTACCTCCAGTTATTTGGATAGTTCCGTAATGGATTTAACAAAATATCTGCCGGAACTTTTGGAACTGGCAGAAGTGGAAAAGACCTGCAACATGCTGGCGGATGAAATCGAAAAGACCCGTCGTCGTGTTAATGCTCTGGAATATGTTATGATTCCGGAAATGCAGACCAATATTAAGTTTATCACTATGAAGCTAGCCGAAAACGATCGTGCCAGCACGGTACGACTTATGAAAGCCAAAGAAATGATGAACAAATAATAAAATCGCGTATCCTCACTCATCTGCGTTGTCAGAGGCAGGCAGTGGGCACTGGGATGAACCGAAATGTTCTATCCCATCGCCCACCACCAACCTCTTCCTAGCATCTGAGCAAAGCTACGCGATTTTTGTACTATGAGTATGTGGTCTATCATTTCCTCGGGTACTCTTTTTTTCGGCGTTTCAGCCTCAAACTCAGCCGTTTCCAAATGCAGCAGCTGAACAAAGTTACGGGATTTTTGGCTGATAAAAAAGGTCCGTCCCCTTTATTTTTTCGTAGTATAATAGCACTATAAAGGAGTGTGAGTACCATGAACAAAGAGGAATTAGAGGCTAATATTGCCAAGTTTGTGAAAATGGTCAAGGAATCAGATAATATCGTGTTTTTCGGCGGGGCAGGTGTGTCTACGGAAAGCGGTATTCCGGACTTTCGCAGTGTAGACGGACTGTATAATCAAAAGTACAAATATCCGCCGGAAACTATTTTAAGTCATACTTTTTTTGAGGAAAACACCGAAGAATTCTATAAATTTTATCATGATAAAATGTTGTGCCTGACAGCAAAACCCAATGCTGCCCATTTGAAACTGGCAGAACTGGAAAAAGCGGGCAAGCTAAAAGCTATTGTTACCCAGAATATTGATGGACTCCATCAGGCCGCGGGCAGCAAAACAGTTCTGGAGCTTCATGGCAGTGTTCATAGAAATTACTGCACAAGGTGTCATAAATTCTTTGATGCTCAGTATATGAAGGACCATGAAGGAATTCCTCACTGCGATAAGTGCGGGGGTTTGATTAAACCGGATGTAGTGCTTTACGAAGAAGGCCTCAATTACGATACTTTGGAGGCAGCCACGCAGTTTATTACAGAGGCAGATATGCTGATTATCGGAGGAACTTCTTTGGTAGTTTATCCGGCGGCAGGATTGGTGAGATATTACCGTGGTCACAAACTTGTGCTGATTAATAAGGGTGCTACCGGTATGGATGCCAGCGCCAATTTAATTATTCCTGAAGCCATTGGCAAAGTTATGAGTCAAATTAAATAATTAAGCAAAAACTGTAAATAATAAGTTATTTGTGCTATAATAGCAGGCATAAAGTTAATTTTATGGGGGTATTACTATGTTAGATATGAAGTTCGTCAGAGAAAACGTAGATAAAGTCGTTCAAGCCATGAAAAATCGGAACATGGACAGAAACTTGGACGATTTTGTGGAACTGGAAAAAAAACGCCGGGAAATCCTGCAAGTAGTAGAAGCAGATAAAAGCCAGCGCAATAGTGCCAGTCAAGCAATCAGCAAAATGAAAAAAGCCGGAGAAAATGCCGACGAACAAATTGCTGCCATGCGTGCTTTAGGCGATAAGATTGCCGTAGATGATAAAGAGCTGAAAGAAGTTGAAGAAAAGCTCAAAACTATCATGTATGAGATTCCTAATATGCCTGCAGATGACGTGCCAATCGGTACTAGCGACGTAGATAATCCGGTAGTTCGTACCTGGATGGAACCAACCAAATTTGATTTTACACCGCAAGCTCACTGGGATATTGGTGAAGGCCTGAATATTTTGGACTTCGAAAGAGCTGCCAAGGTTTCCGGTGCCCGTTTCACTTTCTACAGAGGTTTGGGTTCCAGATTAGAGCGCAGCGTCTATAATTTCATGTTGGACACTCACACAGCTAAACATGGTTACACGGAAATATTCCCGCCTTATATTGTAAATAGAGCTAGCATGGTGGGTACAGGCCAATTGCCTAAGTTTGCTGAAGATATGTTTAAAGTAGAAAAACAAGATATGTATTTGATTCCTACTGCAGAAGTACCTGTTACTAACTATCACAGAGGCGAGATTCTTAATGGTGATGATTTACCCATTAAATACTGTGCTTACAGTGCTTGTTTCAGAGCCGAAGCCGGTAGTGCCGGTCGTGATACCAGAGGATTGATTCGTCAGCATCAATTCAACAAAGTTGAATTAGTAAAGTTCACGAAACCCGAGGATTCCTGGGATGAATTGGCTAAGTTAACCAATGATGCAGAAGATATTTTGAAACTTTTAAAGCTTCCTTATCATGTAGTACATCTGTGTACCGGTGATTTGGGCTTTAGCTCAGCTACTACTTATGATTTGGAAGTATGGCTGCCGGCTTCTAATTGCTACAGAGAAATTTCTTCCTGCTCCAACTTCCTGGATTTCCAGGCTCGTCGCGCAGATATTAAGTTCCGCCGTTCTCCCAAAGCTAAACCCGAATACGTTCATACGTTGAATGGTTCCGGATTGGCAGTGGGTCGAACTGTTGCGGCTATTTTGGAAAACTACCAACAAGCAGATGGCAGTGTAGTGGTGCCGGAAGTTTTGCGCCCGTACATGGGTTGTGACGTTATTAAGAAATAAAACAAAAAAGAGCGCTTAGCGCTCTTTTTTAACATAGATAAAAACGGAGCATGCGGATAACGCTGCACAAGGGGAGTTGTATTTATGAAAGAATTATTTGCTGCTATAAACAGCGTTTTAGCTTTCATTGGGCCTTTATCAGATTTCTTTTGGGATTTTCCTACTAATTTTGCCTGGTATAAAGCTATTCCGGTAATCGGAAATTTTTCTTTGGCTATTGTGGTACTAATGGGATCAGGTTTATATTTCAGCTATAAAATAGGTTTTATGCAATTTACGTATTTAGGACGTGGTTTGCGCATTTTAACTCAGCGTAAACATGTAGAAACAGGTATTTCACCCTTGGCTGCCTTTTTCTTGAGTACAGCCATGCGAGTAGGTCCCGGTAATATTTTGGGTGTAACCGGTGCCATTGCTGTAGGTGGTCCGGGGGCTTTGTTCTGGATGTGGGTATCGGCTTTCTTTGGTATGGCAACGGCCTACATGGAAAGCGTCTTGGCTCAGATTTTTAAGGAGAAAAAGGGCAGTGAATATGTAGGCGGTTTGCCTTTCTACGGCAGGAGACTTTTAGGCAACAGCGTGACCGTAGGTGTGGCTTTATCCTGCATTTATATTTTATATGCTATGTTCTGTTTGCCGGCTCAGGGTTTCAATGTTGTTTCTTCAATAGGAGCTATGGGCGAAATCTTAACAGGCAGCAAAATTCCAACGATTTCAACATTTTATTTTGTTACGGCAGCAATTGTACTGATTTTTACTGCAGTAGTTGCCTTTGGCGGCATTAAGAAAGTTACGGCAGTAACAGATAAAATGGTGCCTGTGATGGCAGTTGTTTATGTGGTTACGGTTATTGTTTTGATTCTTGTTAATACTGGCAGCATACCTTATTTCTTCAGTGCGGTCTTTGGTGGCGCGTTTAAGCCGGAAGCTATATTTGGCGGTCTTTTTGGTACTGCTTTGGTTCAGGGCGTTAAACGTGGTTTAATGAGTAACGAAGCAGGCCAAGGTACTATTACTATGAGTGCTGCATCTTCCGATGCAGACCATCCTTGTGACCAGGGTTTGGTTGCTGCCATTGGTGTATGGCTGGATACCATTGTTATTTGTACTATGACAGGTTTTATCGTGGTTATGGCACATTATTGGCAGATAGATCCAAAGGCGTGGAAAGCAGCCGGCAAATTGCCCAAATTCTTATTGTCTGTTGCAGAATTGACACCGGGTACTGATTTTAATGCCATTGTGACTTTCTTGCTGACCTTATGTTTCTGCTTGTTTGCTTATACCTGTTTAATCGGGATGATATCCTTCTCGGAAATTGCCGCTAATCGTATTAGCAGAAGCCAATCTTTTATTAACGGGATTCGCTGCTTGGGAATTTTCGTAGCTGCTTTTGGTATTTTGGTTAATATCGGTGGTTATGATTTAGGCAATTTATGGGCTTTCTCTGATTTTGCCAACATTGTTATTGTATATTGTAATATACCGATTTTATACATCGGGGCAAAATACGTGTATAAAGCCACAGAACAATACAAGAAGCATCCGGGAGAGAAGTTCACCGGAGACATTATCGGTATGGATGTAGACTGCTGGAAGAAATAAATATTTTATCATTAAAAATCGATATATTCTCAAAAAATAAAAGGCCACTACTATATATAGTAGTGGCTATTTTTTAACTTCTTGCTCAAGCTCTTATTTTCGCCCAATATCTATTCATTACGTCCATTATCTCAAAAATGAGAAAAAATACACTTTTTCCTTTTAACTCCTCAAAACTCCTCAAAAGTCCTCGATTTTTCTCAATTTTCCTCTTGCACTTTCTGCACTTCGTAGTATAATAAAAAACGACAAAGAATGGCGAGCAACTTTGTAAGTTGTACACGCAAAGGGGGATGGATATGAAAAAACAAAGATATTTTCAGCTGACTCAAGATGCAGTGACTAAGCTGGCAGAAAATTATGGAACTCCTTTATTGGTGTTATCTTTAGAGCAAATTGAAAAAAATTATAATTTTATGAGGGAACAGCTTCCTCAAGTAAAAATACATTATGCCATGAAGGCTAATCCTGATTTAAGGATTTTGGAGACCTTGGCAGAAATGGGCTCTTGTTTTGACGTAGCCAGCGACGGCGAAATCAGAACCTTGGCAGAGCTGGGAATTAGCGGAGATAGACTGATATATGCTAATCCTATTAAAACAGGCTCAGGACTCAAAGCCTGCAACGACAGCGGTGTTTATCGGATGACTTTCGACAGTGAAGCGGAAATCAAAAAGATTGCAGCTGCCTGCCCTGGCGCTACAGTATTGTTACGTCTGCGCATTGACAATGCCAAAGCTCATGTTGATTTAAATAAAAAGTTCGGTGCACCGGCTGACAAGGCTTTAAGTTTATTAAAAGCCGCTAAAGAGGCAGGATTGGATGCAGCAGGAATTGCTTTCCATGTTGGCAGCCAGACTGTGGTGGCTGATCCCTATCTGGAAGCATTGGATTTGGTTCGCAGTATTTATGAACAGGGCGCCAAAGAAGGCATGAAGTTCAGAGTGCTGGATATTGGCGGCGGCTGGCCTATTCCCGAACCGAGAGTGCGTTTTAATCTGGCAGAGATGATGGCTCAGATTAAGGCCCGTTTGGACGAGGATTTTCCGGATACAGAGATTTGGGCAGAACCGGGACGCTATATGTGCGGAACTGCTGTAAATCTGATTACCAGTGTTATAGGCGTTAACGAAAGAAACGGTCAGACCTGGTATTTCTTGGATGACGGCATTTATGGGTCCTTCTCCGGAGTGATTTTCGACCAATGGGATTTTAAGTTAATTAGTTTTAAGAACAGCGGGAAAAAGCATCAGGCTACTTTTGCCGGTCCCAGCTGTGATTCTTTAGATATTATGTTCAGAGGCAAAATGACCGAAGAACTGGAAATCGGGGATTTGCTGCTGGTGCCTTTGTGCGGCGCCTATACTTCAGCTTCTGCTACCACCTTTAACGGCTTCCATAAAGCCCAGATTGTGGTGTGGGAGGAAGTTAGAGAGCAATTAAAGCTTAGATTAGCCAAAGCAGTATAAACGAGCGAATATTTGCTCTTTTTCATCCTCTGTGTATGATATTTTCTCCAAACTTTTTCTTAAGCGCATCGATAGCGTCGATGCGCTTTTTCTTTTTGGTGTTGTCGTCCAGGTCTAGGAGAATTTCGCCCTCGGGGGCAATTTTGCTCAGGGAAACACCTAAAAGCCGTACCGGACGGGACCATTTTACGGCACCGGCCAGTTGCCGGATAAAAGCAAAAATGTCTTCGTCCAGACTTATCGGAACTTCGGTTGTTATACTCCGAGTAATGGACTTAAAATCGTTGTATTTAACCTTCAAGGTGACGGTGTGGCCGACTTTTTTCCCGAGGCGTACCCGCCAGCCTACTTGCTGGCACAAGTCCCACAAAGCTTTGTGACGTTCTTCTTCTGTATGGAGATCCACCATGAAAGTATTTTCTTTACCGATGGACTTTTGTTCCCAATCGTTAATAACAGGACGGGTATCTAAACCTAGCGCCAGCTGCCGTAATTCTTCCGTGTTGTTGCCAAGAACTGGCTGCAGATAGGCGCTGTCTGCGGTAGCTAATTGCCCGATTGTTGTAATACCAAGGCGTTTCAGTCCTTCTTGTGTACGAGCTCCTACACCAAAAATTTTTCCTACAGGCAGGGGAGCAATAAAAGCGGCGGCTTCTTTTTGGTGAATAATTACACAACCGTCCGGTTTGTCCAGGTCACTGGCTAATTTAGCCAGAAATTTATTAGGTGCCAAACCTACAGAGGCAGTTAAACCTACATCCTTCTTTATGCGGGCTTTCACCTTGGCACCCAGAGACTCCACATTGCCTACTAGTTTTTCCATACCTGATAAATCCAAAAAAGCCTCATCAATGGAGAGCGGTTCTACACAGGGAGAAAACTCATGAAAAATAGCCATAATCTCAGATGAAACCTCTTCATACCGCTGATGCCGGCCGGGAATAAAAATTCCCTGGGGGCAGAGCTGTTGAGCTTTCACTGTAGACATGGCTGAATGAACTCCGTATTTACGTGCTTCATAGGAACAGGTAGACACTACGCCTCGGGAAGAAAGACCGCAGACAATCAAGGGTTTACCCTGATATTCGGGATGATCCATTTGTTCTACGGATGCAAAGAAAGCATCCATATCCACATGCATTATCCAGCGCATTTTTCCTCCTTGAGCTAGCCTTGTAGTTACATAGCACTTAAGCTTTCCATGATCAGAACTGTTATGGTTCTTAAAAACTGCAATTCTTTTTCACTATGGCGTTTGTCATCACTCATTTTGCCAAAAACGTCCATAGCAGTTTTCAGCATCTTTTTTGTAATGCCATGCTGTTTTACACCATGGACTTTTACGGATTTGCTAATCCCGGTCAGTATGGTCAGAGCGGCTTTTTTTTGGCTGCCTTCTAATTTGGTATTGCTTAAAATCTGTTTGCGAATAATAGTTTCTTGTTCAAAAAAATCTTTCTCACCCAAAACTGCATCTTCGGCAGCTTTGGGCGCTTTTTCCTCTTTAGCTTTATCTGTCATAATTAAACTCCTTTATATCAGCCTCTAGAAAAACCAAGGCTATATGAATTTATTGATGAATTTTTATAAGTAAATTTTTCTTGAAACTCTTTTTGAACCACTTACTCACAATCTTCAATTGATGAAGCTCAATGGAAGGGAGAATAGGAGAGGTCAAATTAAGTACGGCACCCTTCTTGCTGAGACTGGCATGCATAGCAGTTAAAGGCCCTGTCTGAGAATAATCCAGACTCTCGGCAATGGACAATAACAAAGCACCTTTGCCTAAATCAGTGTATAATTTTTCCGGCAGCAGGTTCTTATAGGCTTTGGACCGCATATAACTGCGGGAAATTCCGTTGTGCCAAGCTGCCATAATAGCCGTGCAAATAACTTCCCAGTGGGTAAGACCGAAAATTTTTGCATTCTCAATCATATAGCCGCTGTGTCTGGCATGGCTGTAATAGTTAATGGTAATACCAATATCATGAAGCAGAGCTGCTGTTTTTACCAAAGGCCGCCAGGATTTATCCAGCTTCAGCATAGGACCCCAGGAATCAAAAAGCTCCAAGGCATATTTGGCAACCAGGTGGCTGTGCTGAATGTCAGAAGCATATAGCGTCATAGTCAGTTCTGTGCTGGTAGTAAGAATATCTTTGGAAATAAGGGGACGATGGGTCTTACGGGTATAGTATTCGGTAAAGAGTCCTTCTCTAAGACCACAGCCGGATACTATGAACTTCTTGGTCTTTACTTGTTCAGCCAGAATTTTGATTATGCCGGCACCGGCTACGATAATATCGGCACGGTCTACCGATAGTCCGGAAATATTTTTTCTTTCTTCCATGGTAGTACCGCGCAGCATCTTAAAAATCAACCGTAGACTAGTTATGTTCATCTGGTAATTATGAATTTTAGGAGTGTAGTATTTAATACGTTTCTGGTCGATTTTTCCTATACTACGAGCAGTACCGCCTACACCTATAATAGGCAGGCCTTTGACCTCTTCCAGCCAGGGAACTTTGCTGACATATGAAGTAATAATCTTATGGAGCCGGCCAACTACAGTAGGCGTAATCTTGTCGCCGATTTTAGCAAGATAGGTAAGATTAACGCAGCCAATAGGCAAACTGATAGATTTTACCATTTTACGATTTTTAACTAAAATCAGTTCCGTGCTGCCGCCGCCTAAGTCAAATATTAAGGCATCTTTAACAGCCAGGGTATTAACAACACCCAAATAACTCATGTAGGCCTCGGTTTTACCGGAAATAACATCTACCTTCATACCTGTTTCCAGCCGGATTCTGTTGGCTAAAGCTTTCCCGTTAGGGGCATTACGAATAGCCGCCGTGGCTACGGCAATAATAGCGGTAGCTGCATAAAGCTTGCACAAAGAAGCAAAATTCCGCAGGCACTCAATGGTATCATTGCAGCCTTCCTCGGTGATTTCACCTTTTTTATTGACTTTGGAAGCCAGACGCAGAGGTTCTTTTTGGTTATACACTAAGTTGTATGCACCTGTTTCGTACAATTCCATAACAACTAAACGTGCCGAGTTGGAACCAATATCTATAACAGCAATTCTTTGCATAGTAATCTCGCTCCGTAATTTTCAATTTCATAAATCTCATATGAACTCACATTATTATATCCAGTTTATCCTATTTTGGCAAAAAATTCTCTAATAATTAGCAATTATTGTTAAAAATGCGTTAAAATATAAATAATTAACGTATTTTTTTATGAAAATTTGTTAAAATAGTATTATTAGGAGGCGGAACTATGACGAAGAAAAATGTGGCGACTTTTGCAGCTATTCATTTGGGCTCAGAACTCATTAGCCTCAAGATAATAGAATATACAAACCTTAATAAAATGAATGTTCTGGAAGAGGCAGTAAAGAGAGTCCGCCTGGGAGAAGAGACTTTCAAAAGCGGTAAAATCTCCTTTAGTACTATTCAGACAATTTGTGATATCTTAAATGGCTATAAAAGATTAATGACGGAATATGGGGTTAGCAAATACGTCCTTCAGGCTACTACTGCCGTACGGGAAGCTTCCAATCAGACTTTCTTTATTAATCAGATTCAAGTAAAAACCGGGCTGAAAATCGAAGTAGTAGATATGCCCAGAGAGATTTATACCAAGTTTACCTCGGTAATCAGGACCTTAGGTCTATATGAAAAACAAGCAGCCGGCAAAGGAATTTTGTATTTGGATATTTCGTCCGGTGGATTGGGCATTGTTTATTTCAAAGACGGAGCTATTAAATATCAGCAGAACCTTCATATCGGGGTTGTTCGTATTAAAGAAGCCTTTGATAGGAATCAGCGTTCCAGTGTGCATTTTAGTCAGGCTTTGGATGAATATATTGCCAGCAATATTGGCCCGGTGAAACAGGAAATGGGCAAAGAGCCTGTGGATTATCTGGTACTTACCGGCTCTGAAACCAAATTGATTTTAAAAATGATTGATAAAACCTATTGCCCCAATAAAGTGGCTAAATTAGAAGCAGCTAAGTTTTCCGCCTTTTATGACAGAGTACGGAAACTGAATATTCCTCAGTTGATTAAAGTTTTTAATATTGACGAAGAGTCGGCAGAAATGGTTTTGCCTTCTATTATTCTTTACCAGCAGCTCCTGAATATTACACCTGCAGAAAATATTATTGTTCCTCCGGATAGGTTTATTGATGGGATGAAAGTCCTATATGTAGCAGGAGTTAAGGATAAAAAATTTATTAATAAACTGACGGAAATGCGGCTTTCCCTAGTACGCAGTATTGGGGAACGTTATCATTATGACCCTGACCATGCCAAAGCTACAGAAAAATTTGCCATGGTAATTTTTGACAGTCTGAAAAAATCTCAGGGTTTGGACGAACAAGCAAGATTGCTTCTGAGGGCGGCCAGCAATCTCCATGATATTGGAAAGTATGTTTGCCTGCGTTCCCACACGGCCTATAGCTATCGCCTGGTTAATTCCACGGATATTATGGGTTTCAGCAATCAGGACAAAAGAATTATTTCCCTGGTTACTTATTATCAGGGCAGTTTGCTTAGTGAGCATAGAATGGTAGATCGTCCCTTTGTGGAAAAGGAAATTCTTCCTCTGGTTGCCAAATTGGCTGCTATCCTGCGGTTAGCAGATGCTTTGGATCGTAGTTACAGACAAAAAATCAGGGATTGTCAAGTGGAAGTAAAGGGCAACGAACTTCTTGTTAAGGTGAAAAGCAAGGAAGACCTGGCCCTGGAAGAATGGACCTTTAATAATAAGGCGAATTTATTTGAAGCGGTTTTCGGTCTAATGCCGGTTATTGAAAGAGGGTAGTGAAGAAAACATGAAAATAGATTTAACCAATCCCGAATATTTTTTTAATAGAGAACTAAGCTGGTTAAAATTTAATTTGCGAGTGCTTCAGGAGGCTGGCATAAGAAATATGCCCCTCCTTGAAAGAATGCGCTTTGTGGCTATTAGTGCCTCAAATCTGGATGAATTCTTCATGGTTCGGGTTGCCGGGCTGTGGAGTCAGTTTGAAGGAGGCATTAATAAGACAGATGCAGCAGGGTTATCCGTAGAAGATCAATTGCGGGAGATTTCCAAAGCGGCACATAACCAGATGAAGCTTAAATATCGGTATTTCTTTAATTTGTTGAAAGAGCTGGAAAACCATGGAATTGCCTTTAAACGGGTTAAAGATGTGGATAAAAAGAGTGAGGAGTGGTTGGAAAACTACTATCGTGATTTTGTCTATCCGGTGCTTACACCAATGGCCGTAGATGCTTCCAGACCATTTCCTTTCCTGGCAAACAAATCATTAAACTTGGCTGTAGAACTAAAAAACAAAGACAAGGAACATTGTATGGCCTTCGTTCAAGTTCCCTCCGTATTGCCTAGAGCTATTGCCGTAGAGGCAGATGCCATGGGACATACCTTTGTTTTTTTGGAAGACCTGATTTATGAACATTGCAAGGATCTTTTTACCGGTTGTGAGATTTTAGACATAGTACCTTTTAGAATTACCAGAGATTCTGATTTAGACGTGGACGAAGATGAAACAGAAGATTTGCTGAAAGAAATAGAAAAGTCTCTCCGGAAGAGAAAAAGAGGCGCTGCGGTAAGACTGGAAATTTGCCCTACAGACAATAAATTCCTTAAAGATTTTCTGATTACTAATTTGAATCTGTCTCCTACCGAAGTTTACGAAATTAAAGGGCCTTTGGATCTAACCTTTTTATTTAAATTTTTTGATTATCCCGGCATGGAAAAGTTCCAGTACAAGCCTTTTGTCCCGGCTCGCCCGGCAGAACTGCCGACTTTGGACAATCTTTTTGGGCAAATTAAAGAACACGATATTCTTCTCCACCACCCCTACGAAAGTTTTGACCCCATTGTCAAACTGGTTAGTGATGCGGCAGAAGACAGTAAGGTGCTGGCTATCAAAGCAACTCTATACAGAGTCAGCGGGAATTCCCCTATAGTAGGAGCCCTGGCCAGAGCTGCCGAAAATGGCAAACAGGTTACTGCCTTGCTGGAATTAAAAGCCAGGTTTGATGAAGAAAACAATATTGTTTGGGCCAGACGGTTGGAAAAAGCCGGCTGCCATGTTATTTACGGCTTAGTGGGGCTTAAAACCCACTCTAAGATTATACTGGTAGTCAGAAAAGAAAGCGGCGGCATTAAGCGCTATGTTCATTTGGGCACAGGTAATTATAATGACAAGACAGCTAAACTATATACTGATATGGGTCTCATGACTGCCAATGATGAATTTGGCAGAGATGCATCAGCTTTCTTTAATTTGCTCAGCGGTTATTCCCAGCCACCTGTGTGGAACAAACTGGTTATGGCACCTTTAGGATTAAGAGAAAAATTCTATGCTCTTATCGACAATGAAATCGCTCATGCTCAGGCCGGCGGCAAGGCTCATATTATTGCCAAAATGAATTCTCTCATTGACCAGCCTATGATTCAGAAGCTCTATGAGGCGTCTATGGCCGGTGTGAAGATAGAACTTATTGTCCGTGGCATTTGCGGCCTGAGACCGGGAATTAAGGGCGTTAGCGAGAATATTACAGTTAGGTCTATTATAGGGCGGTTTTTGGAGCATAGCAGAATTTATTATTTCTTCAATGGGGGGCAAGAAGAAATTTATTTGTCCAGTGCTGACTGGATGCCTCGTAACCTGAATGATAGAGTAGAACTTCTCTTCCCGGTAGAAAGTGCCAGACATATTGAGAAAATTAAACACATAATTGATTTGTGTCTCACTGATAATGTAGGGGCGCATATTATGCTGACTAACGGCGGTTATAGGCGTGCTGCAGGACGGGATAAGAAACCCATCAGTGTTCAGGATACTTTGGCGAAAGAAGCTAAACAGGCAGCCAAAGAAGAAAAATTACCAATGGAACAAAGATTAAAACCAATCTATCGCAAGGATTGAAACTTTGTGCTATAATATACCTCATGGGCCAAGTTATTTGCAGGAGGTTTGTATGGCTAAAAACAATTTTACTATTAATTACAATGGGCATTATGGCGTAGTCTGCTATGATGACGAAACAAAAGAAATAACCGCAGAGATTCCCGAAAACGATGCCGTAGCACAAAAGGTCGTGGATTTTCTTTCAGTACCTCATACTATGGATATTCCTAAAAAGGAAATACTTAGGGAATTTCAAACAGTTACTATTAATGCCAAGGACAGTTTGGGAGATTTTAAGCAAAGTCTGACACGTCTCTGGGTGAACACAGGTGTACTGGTGGAGTGGAGCATGCCTCCATTTGCCATGGACAGTTTATAAGGAAGTTATGCACATTTTTATCAACAGGAACGCTTGTTTTGTGGATAAATTAGGTCAAAAGTCCTAATAGAATGTTTTTAAGCAATTTACTTGTGGATAACTTTTGTGAACTAAAACTTTGTTCGTACATTGGGAAAGAATTGTCAGAAAAATACTGGAATTAAGACAAAAGACCTAGGCTCCAAGCGGTTTTACACTATATAGCCTATAAAACCACAAGGCAAGCCATTTGTTACAAATCGGTGAAAAACCGAGGAAAAAAATCATAAGGCTAACAACTTATCCACAAGCTAAAAAAATAGCCTGTGGATAAATAATGATAGTTGTGGCATTATATATTGGTTCCGTAGCTCAGCTGGATAGAGCGACCGCCTCCTAAGCGGTAGGTCAGCAGTTCGAATCTGCTCGGGATCACCAGAAAATACGCGCCTCTAGGAGAAATCCTAAAGGCGCTTTTTTAGTTGGTGTGGCATTCTTGTGGCGATGGTGTTGCAAATAAACTGATAAAATGATAAAATATCAGTGCAAAAGCAACGGAGGTAGTATCATGGATTATGAGGAGCAAATCAGAAAACATCTCAAAGAGCACGGCGGTATAATCACAGCAGCGTTTTGCCGGGAAAATAATATTCCAACAATATACCTGAGCCGGCTTACAGCGGCAGGAGTGTTGTCGAGAGTAGAAAAAGGAATTTATTTGACTAAGGACGGAGATTTTGACGAGTATTATTTTTTTCAATACAGATATAGCAAAACAATCTACTCGTATGAAACTGCAATGTATCTTCTTGGAATCACAGATAAGATTGTACAAAAAATGGATGTCACGGTTAGTTCTGATTATAAGATTAATGCTGCCAAGCTAAATATTAATGCTCACTACGTTAAAAAATCTATGCTAAATGTTGGCGTGATCAACGTAAAAACCATGTTTGGTAATGTAGTAAGGGCATATTCCTATGAACGGCTTATTTGTGATTTTATTGCTCATAGAAAAGCGATGGATTCTGAGACATATGGAAAGCTGCTACGTTCTTATGTAAAGTATAAAAATAGGGATATTAATGAACTATATAAAATTGCTAGGGAAATGGAGATGGAAGGCAAAGTACACGACGTATTGGAGGTAATATATGAACAAGGATAAGTTGACAGCAATATGCCACAAAGTAAGAGACAAAACAGGTTTGCCATTTAATTCTGTTTTAATTTATTTTTTTATGGAAATCATTTTAAAGCGTTTGGCCGAAAGCAAATATGGAGAAAAATTTGTTTTCAAGGGAGGGTTCCTGCTTTCCAACATTGTAGGACTTAATACAAGAAGTACAGTTGATATTGATTTGCTTTTGAAAAACGAAATGCTTTCAGAAGAAAATGTTAGGAAAATATTTAGCGAAATTTTGACGGATAATCATGCAGATGTAATTACATATTCAATACAAAGTGTTGATTCCATACGTGAAGAAGATTCATATGGTGGTTTTAGAGTTGCAATTTTGTGTAAGCTGGATAACATAAGGCAGGTGGTGCCGTTAGATATTGCCACAGGAGATATTATTACGCCGGAGCCAATGACTTATAAATATACCAGCGTATTTTTCAATGAAGAATTTGTTATCAAGGCTTATACCTTGGAGACAATATTGGCAGAGAAATTGCAAACTCTTTATGTGAGAAACTTTTTAAATAGCAGGAGCAAGGATTTTTATGACTTTTATATAATTTGTAAAATGCAAAAAGAACATCTGGATCAAAGACTGTTGCTTAAAGCATGCGAGAATACCTTTAGATATAGGGGTACAGAATTTAATCTATCAGAAATAGAAAAGTTGCTTTTGCAATTAAAAGGTAGCGAGTCTTTTGCTGCAAGGTGGAATGCGTATGCTAAGAAAAACTCGTACGTAGGGACAACTTCGTTTAGTGATACGGCAGAAGAAATCTTGAAATTATTGCAAAATATGCAGAGCGAGAAAGAGGAAGTATAGATTCCCCCGGGTGTGGCATTTAGTGTGGCGAAATAATAGGGAAATGCCACAATATAGGTTCGGATAGGAACTCCTAAGCGGTAGGTCAGCAGTTCGAATCTGCTCGGGATCACCAAGAAAATAAGCGGTTCTCCGAAGTCGGAGAACCGCTTATTTAATAAAGACACCCTATCAAGATGCTAAGACATAGCATTTTAGTAGGGTGTTTGTCAACATTTTTGTGTTTATAATTTTATTTTGCCCTAGATACTGATAATTTTAGTTTTAGCGGATGCATTAATTTAAGGAGAGTGTCTAATTTGGGCATGGTTTTAAATGATTCAATGCGAGCTACAGAGGACTGAGGAATTCCGCACATAGTAGCAAGATCTCTCTGGGTGAGCCCTAAAGAGTCGCGCCGCTTAATCATAGCGCTGATAATAGCTGCCATATTTTCCATTTCTTCTATATCCCTTTTGCCTTCGGGATCTATTCTTTTTACATAATCTTTGTAGTTATTCCATGTTTTCATGTTATCTAGCTCTCCTTAAAAACCCATAGTTCGGATTGGTCGGGGAATTTTTCGTAGAATATGACTGTGTACATTACTGAGGTACCAAACCTTTCGATATTAAGTTATGACTATGATAGCATAAACGCTATCAGACGTCAAGGCCGGCTATATTATTGAGAAAGGGAATTGTATAATAAAATTGGAAGCAGCTCAATTGCCCCGGAGTTTATCTGACGTAGATGTAGCGGTAATGGTTCTGGCAGCCACGAATAAGGATAAAGACAATCCTACCTATAAAAAGATTGCCCAGCTTTTCCATTCTGACGAAGTTAAGAAGAGTATAGAGGCAAAATTTAAGGGCACAATTGTACCGGCTGAATAGCAAAAGATTGTAAATGACGCTTAAACGACATATACTTAACAGAAGAGGAGTTGAGGATATGGTTCGTGATAAAGAATATATTACCGTTAAGAAAGCTGCGGAGCAATGGTGCCTTTCTGTCCGTCAGGTACAACGTTTTTTGGCAGATGGCAGAATTCCGGGAGTAGAAATGTTAGGCCATTCCTACCTAATACCGATTGCTGCTCAGCGGCCGCCGGATAGAAGAGGAAAAAACAATTATATAAAGAATTGCCAACAAAGAAAAACACCGGTTATTTTGCCTTATAACTTTTTGTGTAGTTCAATTTACTTGCCATATGAAAGAGATAAGGCAGGTTTAGTTGTTTTACCTGATTGCTTAGTCACAAAGCAGAAGGACATAAATACCCAGCTGAAGCTGCAAATGCAAGCAGAATTTGCAGCTTTTTCCGGTCACACTTTGGAAGCAAGGGATTTGCTACAGAAAACAAATGAGAAAATAGAGACCAAACTTTGCCAGGGGACTCTGTCAATGTATCTTGCTGTCACTTTAGGGGACTACAAAACTTATCGGCAGCTTAGCAAGGAATTTGTGAATCTAAAAGAATGTTGTGGAAAGGCAGATTTTCGAAAGCTGGTGGAATTGTCTCTAGCCACGATAGATATGGGTATGCTGGCACCTCAGTTAGCACCTGAATGGCTGCGTAAAGGGGATGTACAAGACTTAGTGGCGGGAGAAAAAACTTTTGCTTTATATCAGCAGGCAAAATATTTGCAAAGTATTGGTGCTTATGAGCAAATGTTTATATTGTGCCGTACTATTCTCAGTTTAACCGGGCAAAAAGGATGTTTTACAATAACGGAAATATATATGAAGATACTATGTGCTCTTGCTTGCACCAGGCGGGGTTCTTTGGGGAATGCGGAAGAATGGTTATTATCTGCGTTAGAGCCGGCCCTTAATTATGGCTTTATTATGCCTTTTGCTGAAAATCTTTATAGTCTTGGTATGTTTATGCAGCACATATTAGAACAATATTATCCTGAGCAAGTGGAGACGATTACCAAACTGGGAGAGAAAATATGGAAAAATTGGGTAGGTTTTCATAATTACTACACAGAGGAAAAAGTCACATTACTATTAACTCGTAGGGAACTGGAAATTGCTATATTAGCCGTTGAGCATATATCCTACCGGGAAATTGCGAAAAGACGGTATGTGAGCACAGGACGTGTAAAAAATATTTTACAGAATATTTACAATAAATTAGGGATATCTTCTAGAGATGAATTGCGTCAGTATGTAGTGTGGAATACAACGGAATGAAAAAGGGTGATGTTTTCACTGTTTAAACTCACTTGTGAAGAACTCAATTATTTCTTAAAATTAAAGAACGAAGTAATAGTTCGTAAAAAAGGAGGGATATTATGCAGGACAAGTCTTATTATGAAGGTAAAAATGCGGTTATAACAGGCGCTGCATCCGGCTTTGGGCTAGGCATAACAGAGCAGCTTTTGACCAGAGGAGCAGCAGGAGTCTGGATGGGTGACTATGATGACAAACAATTGGCACAAGAAGCGGCCAAACTGGAAACCTGTTTCCCCGGGAAAGTTCATTACAAGCACTGTGATTGTACGAAAAAAGATGATGTTTTTGCTTTGATTAAAAATGCTGCCGAAGAGGGCGAGCATCTGGATTTTGTCTTTAATAATGCCGGACGACCCATGACATATCCTTTTACTCATTTGGATATTAGTCAATTTGAACGTTTGGTACAGCTGAATTTTCTGGGTGTTTTTTATGGGACAATGGCAGCCGTACAGATTATGGAAAAACAGGGCTATGGTCACGTTGTTAATACTGCCTCTTGCGGGGGATTATTGCCGGCTCCTTATCAGGCAGCTTATGCTTCAACAAAAGCGGCAGTTATTGCCATGACAAGATCTCTGGATATGGAATATGCAGATACAAACATTCGGTTTACTGAGCTGTCTCCTATGAATGTAGTTTCCAATATTTTTAAGGCTCAACTATTAGAGACAATGAGGGCACAAGGTAAGTCGGAAGCAGAAATTGACAATATGGTTAAGGATATAAAGCCACCGTCTAATGCTATGCCTATGGATGAAGCTTTGGATTATATTTTTGCTAAATTGCCAAATCATGAGGTAGATATTATCTTTGGTCAGGATGGCAGAGATGCCTATAAACTTATGTGTACAGATTATGGGGCATTTAAAGAGAAAATGAGTGAAGTGGGTGCGAAACGGAAAAAATACTACCAGGCATATTTCAAGGGAGAGAATCCGGGGCCATTTCCCGGATAAGGAGGCCTTATGCGAGGAAAGTTTGTTTTAAAAAAAGGCTACACAAGTCAGATGCCTGCACATTTTTTTAATATGCCTTACAGCAAGGATAATCGTGTAGTATATTCTGACGTGCTTATGATTTCGCTTATGCAGGAAACGGATCTTAACATTCTAGTGAACTATGTACCACCGGAGTTTGAAGTATTGGACGGAGATATTCAATGGGGCTATTTTAATTGCCGAGGCGTTGATTTCATGAGTAATGGGGAGTACAGAATTCTCCAGGCAGCAGCTCATGTGCGTTATGGTGAAGGTGCTGATGCTATAGAAGGACGGTATCCTTTGGCAATCTTCGAAGATGATCCTTACCCGATTTTAGGTGGCAGGGAGCAGGATGGCATGCCTAAAGTATTTGCTGATATTTCTGTGCCGAGGCATGTGGATAACCATTGGTTCACGGCAGTTTCCCTATATAGTGAGACTCTTTTTAGAGTGGATTTTAGAGAAGAAGAGGAAGCATCGGCTGAAGCATTAAAGCAAAGGCAGATGCAGTCCAGAATGAATGCTTTTGGGTTCAGACAACTGCCTTTTGCTGATAGGAAAGGGTATGCATATAAGGATTTCATTCTTTATCCCCAAGAAATCCATATGGAAAAACTTTGGTTAGGAACAGGGAAAGTAACGATTTTGCCTCCGGACCCATGGTATAAGGTGGCGAATCTTTCTTTCTTAGTA
>Ga0183095_11172_pt1 | contig 27569 bp, 42 predicted proteins | sample BioMet4_FD_130346 | JGI IMG/M metagenome (GOLD analysis project Ga0183095, IMG submission 130346) | Microbial communities from bioreactor (seeded with sewage sludge) at LBNL, California, USA - Biofuel metagenome 4 (v2) (version 3) | ecosystem: Engineered > Bioreactor > Anaerobic > Unclassified ...
GGTACAAAAGGGAACGTTATCCGAGAACCGTGTATGAATAGGAGTACCCAGAATGATTTAACTGATCATAGTCGTTTGAGGTAGCATACCAAGAAATGCTATTAGTTCCCCATGTTGTTACCTGGTTTTCTGCGCCATTATCCATCTCCATGATTGCAAATGGTTTTAGCGCCGCCTCAAATATTCTTGCTGAATTATTGTAATTTGCTGGGCCATGAAGGAAAATTGCCTTGGGTGGAAAAGGGAACGTTAGGCTGCACGGGTTAGCGCTGCCGTATGTGCCCGTCCCTGTATACGAGCCCGTGGCGATCTGGGCGCCGGGCGTCACCAGAGCAAGTATATCCGCAATAGTGCTGTACCCTGCCGCGCCGCCGCTAATATCCGTCAGTGGTATTTTGTCTCCTGTGGCCGGACTAACGGAGGCAAGAGTGTCGAGAAGCGTCTTGAGCGCCGCCGCGTCCGCCGTGCTCACTCCCCCGCTGCCGTTGAGCTTCGGGATGCCGCTCACGCTGCCGAACAGCGCCGTCTTGATTTTGGCCTTGAGATTTGCCCAGGTGGATTTTCTGTGCGCTGTGGCGGAAGCGTCATAAAATGGGATAACATCGGCGTCATCCAGCGTTGTTTCGGCGGTCAGCCCGTCCGTGGCCTGCTGAAAGTATGCCGGAAGGTGGCCGCTATCCGCGAGATTGCCGCTTGCGTCCAACCCGGCGAGGTTTCCCGCAGCCGCAGGCACTTTTTTTGCGGCCTTGTTCGGTACATCGGCAAGCGCGGCATTGAACGCGGTTTCCGTGCCGGAATAGCCCGCGGAAGCCGCCGCAGTATAGGCACTTGTTCCGGCCTCACCCTGCGGCCCCTGAATGCCCTGCGGCCCCTGCGGGCCAGCCGCGCCCTGCGGCCCCTGCGGCCCCTGGATGCCTTGCGGACCTTGTGCGCCTGTATCGCCTTTTTGGCCTTGCGGCCCGGTTGCTCCTGTCGGCCCCTGCGATCCCTGCGGCCCCTGCAGCGCGCCGATGTCCGCCCACGCGGATGTATCAACATTCCAAATATAGATTGTGTTGTCGGCGGTCGTGCCTACGGCGTAGGCGTCGCCCGCCGAGCCGGTGGGATGGGCGGTTTGCAAAGCGAGGAGCGTTGCATACAGGGCCTTTACAACAAAGTCGTTGCCGTTCGCGCCGTCGTCGCCTTTCTGTCCCTGCGCGCCCGTCGGGCCTGCGCCGCCCTGCGGGCCTTCCGCGCCGGTGGGTCCGGTCCCTCCCTGCGGCCCCTGAATGCCCTGCGGCCCCTGCGGGCCCTGGATGCCTTGGTCACCTTTAGGCCCCGCGGCTCCCTGCGGGCCCTGTACGCCCTGCGGCCCCTGCGGGCCCCGGATGTTATTGGCGGGCGGCGGGGTCTCGCTGTCGGTCAGCGTAAAGGTCAGATTCCCCAGACTGTCCAGCGACGGAACCCACGCCGCGCCCTTGTCACCCTTTGTGCCGGTGGCTCCCGTATCGCCTTTAGCGCCAGTTGCGCCGGTCGCGCCTGTATCGCCCTTGTCGCCCTTGATGCCGTTGACGATGGTGCAGGTGCCGTCGTCCGTCACGACGGAGTTGGCAAATTTCAGCCGGGACCGCTGCGGGAGGGCGTTTCCGTCCTTGTCATAGATAATATGGCCGCTGGACGCGATGGTCGTCCACGTCGAATTGTCGGCGGAAGTTTGCAGGGTGTTGTCCGCGCCCAGGCGGATATATTTGATGGCCGTCAGGTCGGCGGACCGCACGATGCTATCCACGCCTGCGGAGATCAGCGCGTCGATTAGGCCGTTCAGATCCACCTTCACGCATTCCCGGATCAGCCGGTCAAAAATTGCCTTGTTCTCCGCCGGGTCGCCCGTCAGCTTGTCCGGCGCCGCCGATACGCCTTTCGCGGTGACGTCGCTGTCCAGAATTTTATAATCAGAAAGTGCCATAGTCTCACCTCTTGGCAAAATTGCCGATGATGTAGTGCTTTGTGATTCCGTAGACGCCGAAGCCCTCGTTCACGGCGTCGTTTTTGATAATGATCTGCAGCCGCTTATACTTTTTTACCTTGGCCTGGAACAGAATCTCCTGTGGCCCGTCGTTTGCGTTGAAGGTAAAGCGGGAAAAGTCGATGTCCGCCCAGTCGAAGATATCCAGCGTCCCGTAATTGGCCTGGCGCGCGGAAACGTCCCTGTCGGTTCTGACCAGCACTTTGGCGCTGGATCGGGTATAGGGCTTCAGCGTCACGGCGCAGCCTTTTTTGATCATGGTCTTTTCCAGCGTGCCGTCCCCGTCGTCGTCGGCCTTGGTGGCCCACAGGGCGGTTATGGCCGCTCCGTCGTCGCTGTACCGGCTCATGGTCTCGATGTCGGTGTTGAACCTGCAGATTTTGCCGTCCGCCGTGCCGAAGTACAGGCTTTCCGTCTCCTTGTCCACAAGCCAGCAGTTCACGGGCACATTGTCCCAGTAGTAGCATTCGTAGACGTAATCGCCCAGACTTTCGCTGCGATAGGTCTTCTGCTGACGCCCGTCCAGCACATAGACGTGATTGTTCACGGCCAGCAGGTACATTCCCAGCCAGGCGATGCCCCGGGCGTTCTCCAGTCCGCTCTCTTTGACGAGCTGCCCGTCGATATAAAAGCTCCGGTTCTGGCAGATCCGCTCGTTGGTCACCACGTTGGTGGTCACGGCAAACACGCCGGTACCGCTCAAAAACAGCGGTTCGTCCAGCAGCTGCCCGAAGGATCTGCGGGAGATCGCGCCCACGCCGGCAATGGCCTGCTTCAGTGGAAAAACCGCCTGCCCGGCGCTGTCCGTGGCGGCGGAACGCACGAACACGGTGCTGTCCTGCCCGTTGTCGGCCTTCACAATGCCCAGGGAGTCGCCCAACCGGCAATAACCCATGATGGGTACGCCCTCAATCCCTACGTTGGAATAGCTCAGGTCTGGGATATACGTGGGGTCGTTCAAGCCGCTCGTCCAGTCAAGGTTTGGGAAATCCGGATTGCCGGAGAATACCAGTCTGTCCGAAGTCCCCACGCCGTAGGAAAAGAGGATTCGGCACTTGTTGATTTTGTCCGCGTAGCCGCCCACGGTCTTGGCAAACTTCACGGTCAGCCCGTCCGCCTTGCCGCTGGCCGGGGCCGCCGGCGTGGTGGTGAAGGTCACGGTGCCCGCCGTCCTGTCGGCGGTAAAGTCGGTTCCCTCGGCCTTTTCCACACCCCACACCCAGGCGGTCATGGAGTCCGCGTCCAGCTCCGTGGCGTCCAGCTGGAAGGTTTTTGCCGTGCCGTCGGTCTGAAAGCTGTTTTTCCGCCACTTTCCGATCAGATTCAGGCTCTCATAGTTGGTGCCGCCCCCGGTGGGCTCCCGGGTGATGATGGTGGTGGGCGCGTAGGCGTCGTCCGACACCTTGGCCGCCGTCGTCCCGTTGCAGACGATGTACTCCCCGCCGGTCAGAATCCACACCTTGCCGCCGAAAAACACGCCGGTGCTCTCTCCGTTGGTCAGTCCGGTCATGAGTAAGACAGGGGTGCCGCTCTCCGCCCATTGATACAGCTTGGTTCCCACATGGGCAAAATACTTCTTTACCCCGGAGAACGTGCCCAGAAAAAGGCCGTTTACCGGGTCCGCGGAAAGATCCTGCAGCGTGCGCCATCCCGGCCGCTTTTCCGGCCTGCCGCCCACGTCCGCGATCATGTTGGTAGCCATGGGGCTGCGGGATTTGGATACCAGAGAGGCGTCGGTGGTAAAGTCCACGCCCTTGAAGTCGCTGTATATCGTGGTCTTGATGGTCACGCCGGATTTTGCGCCCATTTAGCTCACCCCCTGAAAAATGTCTGCATGGATTTCATTTGCCCGCCGGGGATTCCGGCGTCCACGTTGGCCAGCGCCATCTGATACAGATTCAGCAGCGCGCCGTAGTCGATCACCAGATCCACAACCAGCTGCTGGGCCGCCACAAAAAAGCACATGGCCTGGCAGGCGTCCTCCCGGACCTCAAATTGGTAGGTTTCGGCGGTGGCCGCGTTTACGGTGGCCGGAAAGGCAAAGTATTCAACCTCCACGGTCTCCGTGTCCTCCGCCGGGATGATGATCTTTCCGGCCTTCCAGTCGAAACGGTTGTTTTTTACCCTGCCGCCGTACCAGACCCGGTAAACTCCCGCAAAGTCGCCCGGCATGGCATATTCCGTCTGCCCGCTCACCCGGGTGATGGCCGTTGTTTTCACAATGCGCTGGACGTTTGCCATCTGCTTCTGGGCAATGTCGAAAAAGTCCGCCATCTTTGCTTCAAGATCCGCGTCCCTGGTCACCGCCCCGCCGGAGGAGTATTCGTCCAGCAGCTCATAAACTTTTTTCTTTCCCTCCGCCAGCGTCATGGCTTAAGCCTCCAACACATACAGCAGCCGGATCTCTCCCGCCGCCGCGCCGATCACGGAAAGGACGTCGGCGGTCAGCACGAAGGGGAACACAGTGCCGGCCTTCACGCACATGGCGTCCGTTGTGGCGGTGCCGACGTTAAAATACACGTCCGCCGCGCCGGTGTTCTCCAGGATAAAGGCCCGATAAGCCGTTTTTACGGCGGTGGCCGCGGTGCCGACGGTCACCTTCTCGCTGCCCCTGATGTTGTTGATCATGGTGTTTTCCTCCTGTTATCCAAAAGGGGCGGGCTTTCCCGCCCCTTTTGGGGTTTATTGCTTTGATTACGCCGGGTCGGAGAAGATGATCTGCCGGCCGTCGCCGAAGCCCAGGCCGAAGTCGGCGTAGGCCACGAACTGCGCGATCAGGGGGTTGTCCAGGTCGTTGGACATGACCGTGGGCCGCTCGCCGTAGATGATCTTCACCATTTCCTTCATCAGGTCGCGGTCGCACACGGCCCACTGCTTCTTGGTAAAGCCGTCCTTGCCGCCGCCCATGACGATATAGGTCATGTCCGGCAGCGGGTTCGCGGCGTTGCTGTCGTCCGCCGGGTTCTTTGCGGGGCGCAGCTTGCCGTTAGGGCCGCAGATCTTGGCCGCCTCGGCCTCCAGTTCGGGGGACACCAGGAGGGTGTTCATCTCGCACAGGAAGGGCGAGCCGTCCGGGGTCACGAAGCGGTTGGCCGCCGCCTGCAGGTCGGTGATCGCGCCCACAGAAAGGGCGTTGTTCACCAGGTTCGCGTAGGTGCCGCTCTCCGGGTCCGCCACATACTTGCGGCCCTCGCTGTAAAGGGATGCCACCGGGTGGGCCTTAGAGGCCCAGGGCAGGCCGTCTCCGCCGGGATAGCTGGGGTTAAAGGCCCGGGCGAACAGCCGCAGCGCGTAGACATACACGGTCATGCTGGCGCTCTGGCCCAGCTTCTGACCGGCACGGCGGGTGGAGCCGAACTTGTCAAGGCGGGCTTCCTTGCGTCCCACCTTGGCGGTCTTCTCAAACTCGCCGGTCACGATCACGGTCTTGAAGCCCCTGCGCTGGGTGGCCTCGTTGAGATTGGTGCCGTCGTAGGCGTCCATCTCGCCATAGCCCTCGGTGCTGGTCAGTTCATAGGTGGCGTTGTTGGAACTGTCCTCGCCGAGAATAGGCAGCAGGCGGTTCAGCCGGTTTGCATAGGCGATGTCAAAGGACTTGCCGACAAATTTTTCAAGGTCGGCTTTCCATTCGTTTGTGGTTGCCATGTTCTTACCTCCTTAGTTCAGGGCGTGGGTCTTGGCCATCATCACGATGTCCGTACCCTCGCGTCCCACGACCTCCAGCGCCAGCGCGGCGGTGGCTGTCAGCACCAGCGTGGCGATATTGGCGTCCAGATTGCCCTTGGCGAAGCCGAAGGGCGGGAAAATCGCGTACTTGTCGCCTGCCGCGGCCGTCGCGCCGGCGCCCACGGTGAAGGTGGACACGGTGCCCGTGGCGTTGTAGGCATAGTCGGTAATGCGCTTCATGGTGCCCACGGCATCGGTGTTGGTGCTGTCCGCAGCCTTTTCCACCAGCATGAGCCAGCCGCCGTTGAAGTCGTCGGCGGAGAACGCCGCCAGCGTGGTCATGGTCACGGTGGTGGCCGTGCCGCCGGTTGCCGCCATGATGGGGGCCGCGCAGCGGAACAGGGTCTTGGGGTTGTCGTACACAAGGATTCTTGTGCCGTTGGCCCTGGGATTCAGCACATCCGCCGTGCCGGGGTGCGCCTCCGCAGCCATGCCCAGGATTGCGCCGGTCTGCGCGGCGACGGCCGGCACCACCAGCCCTTCCGTGACACACACCACCTGCCCCGGTTTTACCGCGGTGGCGGCGGCGATGTCGTATTCACGGGAGGCGACGATGGGGCCGCCGTCCAGATTTTGATAAACTCTCATGATTTCCTCCAATCGTTGTCCCCCTTGTCAAAAGGGGCTGTGGCTTACCGCTTCTTGAATTCCGCCGCGGTCATTTTCTCGTTAGGGTACCGGGCGTTCCATTCATTCAGCTCTTTCTGCTCCGCTGCCGTCAGTACGGAATCCCGGGAAGATCCCCCGGCCCCGGTGGACCGCTCGTCCTTGCTGGCCTGTTTGGCCAGCGCGGCGGCCTCCGTGTCGTTGGTAAATTCCCTGAAATCCTCATACAGAGTAGCCAGCGGTTCCTGATACAGTCTTGAACCGGCAAATTTTTTGAACTTCGGGTTGGCCTCCAGCTTCCCGGCGTCCACGTCGGGATACTTTGCGATAAAGGCGCCCAGATCTTTTTCAAGCCATTCCTGGCGCTTCTGAGCCTTCTTCTCGCTTTCGGCCTGCCCTGCCTCTTTCTCGCGGAGCTGCTTGAGGAATTTTTTGTCCTCCTCATCCTGTTCCAGCTCCTCCACGGGGCGGTTTTCCTTCTGTGCCTTCCCTTTCAGTTTGTCCTGGCGGTAGCGCTTGCCGTACTCCATAAACTCCTCAAAGCTGGCAAAGGGCTTGCCCGTGTAGGGATTTGGGACGCCCATCCCGGCGATTGTCTCGTCGTACTGCTTTTTCAGGCGAGCTTCAGCCTCCTGTTCGCCGGAATGCCTGGCGGCCTTCATCGCCGCGTTGTGCTGGTGATCCGCTCCCTGCCGGGCGGCGGCCCCGGCTTCTTCCCCGCCTTCGCCTTCGTCGTCCAGATCATCATCCTGACGGCCCACGGCGCCGTCCTGTCCGTCGGCCCCCTCAAGGGTCGGATTTTCAAGGTCAAATTCGTCCATGCTCAAGATTCCTCCTTGCTGATGTCCGTCACAGCTCACGAATTGCCGTTTCCCGGCTCTCTGAACTCATGGTAGCGTCTCTGCCCCCCTCGTTATCATCAAAAAGCGGGAGACTTTTTCAGCCTCCCGCTCCTTTATTTCCGCACTTCACGCTCGATCACTTTTTCATACTCCGGGCATCGCTTGTTCCGGCAGGCGTATTTTTCCACAAAGCCCTTTTCAAACTCCTCCCGGGAGATCAGCCGCATTTCCAGCTTGCATTTGGGACACAGCATTTTCGTTACCTCCTCCCTGCGCCAGGGCGCTGGCACTGATCAGCTCTGTCACCATCTGCAAAAGCTGCGGATTCCCCGCCAGCGCGTCGGTGACCTCCTTCGGCACGGCCGGCGCGAACAGGCTCTCCCAGAACTCCGTGATCTCGCCCTTCTGGGGGATATCCAGCACGTCCAGCTCCGCCTCCAGCAGCTTATAGTTGACCTGGCTGACGTTGGACGACGCCAGTTTTTCCAGCACCTGGGCCGTGGCCTGCTTGCCCCTCACCACGCCGTCCCCGGCGTTGACGGTCACGTCCACCCTGGGATAATATGTCCAGGCCTCCCGCACGGTCTCCCCGGTCTCGTCGTCCGTCACCGGCGGGAACTGAGACGCAAATTGACTGGAATTGTACTTGATCTGCGTGGGCTTGTCGTGGTCGTCCTTTGCGCCGATAAACAGCATCCGGTCGGCGTCGTAAAACTCCAGACACAGCCAGTCGATCAGCTCGAACAGCCGCTCAAAACCCAAAAGGCGGTCTTTTTTCTTGATCTCCGCCTGACTGTCGGCGTCGTCCCGCAGCATGGCAAGGCCCGAGGCCGTGGTCTGCCGGGAAGTCTCCTTGCCCATGTTGGTGTCGTAGTTGCGGTTGGTCCGCTGGATCTGCTCGCTGATGAAATTTGTCAGCTGGATGCCGGCCGCTCCGCTCTGGAAGCCGCCCAGCCGCTTCACGGCATTGGCCCTCCCCGATTTCATCACCCACACCGCCCCCGGCTCGGATACGGGGCTGCCGCCCTCCGCAAAGGAATTTTCTTCCGCCACAATGATGTCGTTGCACATCATGGCGTCGTTGATCAGGGCGTTGCCCAGCTTCCGGTCTCCGGCGTCGATCATGTCCTTGATGGCGAACAGCTCGGACTTGTTGAAAAAGCTGTTCTCATCCCGGATGCGCCAGTAATGGACGAAGGGGAAAAGCTGGCACTGTTTACCCGTGTTCACCCAGTATTGGGGAATGTTCTTGATCTCCTTCCCCCCGGCCAGCACGGAGCAGGCCACGGCGCCCGCCGGCACGGTCGTCCGGCTCTTGGCGTCGTAATAGTCCTCCGGCTGCCTGTACCAGCATTCCATCACGGGGATACAATCCCTGTAGGTCTCCTTGTTGCTGTACAGCTCGAACAGCGTGGGCAGATATTTCTCCCCAGAATTCATCAGCTCGTTGACGTTGGTGCCCAGCTTTTTCAGCTCCGCGGCGAAGGTCTGGGCGAATTTTACCTTGTGCAGCGCGTAGACGTGGACGACAAACTGTCCGGTCTGAATGTCCCCGCCCTCGCAGGAGGGGTCCGGATAGACGTTTTCCACGGGGATATCCTTTACCCGGATGTCTCCCTCGTTCAGCCCGCAGCGCATGTCTCTGTCCCAATAGGCTTTCCAATAGGCGTCCCCCAGCTTCACCAGCCTGCGCTCGTTTGCGGTGTTGCTGTCGCTCACCCGGTTGTTTTCCAACACATAGCGCACGGCAAACTCCCGCCTTTTGGCCTTTTCGCTGTCCTCGTCCCCCGATCTGCCCCGGAATTCCGGCTCCGGCACGTTGGGGGAAACCTGGCTCTCCACCTGCATATAGCAGTCCGGAAGTACCGGCGGAACAAAGGGGATGCCGTGCTCGTCGCAATAGTCCTTCATTTCGCTGGTGGCGTCGTGGATGAAGTTGTAATAGTCGTTATAGGTCTTCCAGTCGTTCTCCGCTTCGCACCGCCAGTTTTTTGCCGCCGTGAACAGGTCGGCCGCGGTCTTTTCCCGGGCCTCCGCGGTGGAAAAATCGTAGCCCTCGATCGCGGCTTCCTTTTTTGAAAAAATACTCATATGCGCCTCCAATTCTTGTTGTTCCTGAACTGATCCTTCAGTCTCGGCTTCGGATTCTCCGCCTCCTCTAGCGGAGTCACCCGCTGCTGCTTGCGGATCTCATGCGCGATGGCCAGCGCCATCACCAGATCGTCGTGCTCTCCCTGGACGGCCTCCGGGCGCCCCGCATCAGAGCGGATAAAAGTCAGCATCTCCCCCAGCGTGTCCCGGTCGATAAAGCTTTCCGGGTGATCGTGGAAGGCGTCCTTCAGCCCGCTGATAATCACGGGCCGGGTCTTGCCGTCGGTGCGGAAGCCGTAGGCCCTGCCCATGGCGTTGGTGTTGGTGTCGTAGCGCTCCCGCCAGTAGAAATTCGGATAATTCAGCCGCTCCAGCTCCCTTTGCGGGTAGGTGGTGAAATTGCATTCGATCCCCATCAGGGCCTTGTTGAAGGTCAGGCCGAGACAGTACATCTGCCGGGTGTATTCGATCTCGTCGGTGGGCATCCTCAAAACGGCTTTTTGCCGCCCGGTGCTGTTGTCCAGCAGTTGCCCGGTAAAGTAGTCGCTGCCCTCCCCCGCGGTGTCCCCCGCCAGCACATACGGGGCTCTCCAATCAACGTCGCTGCCCGGTCTCGCGTCTCCGGGGCTCCCGGTTTGGTCGCCGCATCCGACATTCGCCCGGTCGCTCCTTTCCTCGCGCGACCCGTCCTTCGGGCTGGGCTCGCGCTCGGTTTCTCCGTAGGGGCGGCCCTGTGCGGCCGTCCACGTTTCACCGTCTCCGTAAATCTTTATCCATCCGAAAGCGTCGTCCATCCACCGGATGCCTGTGATCCGCTCCCCGTCATAATCATAGGCAAACCGCCCGATCCGCTCCGGGTCCGGCGCCGCCTGCTTGCGGGCCATCACCAGCTCGTTGTCAAAGACACCGGTGCCGGTGGTCAGAAAGGCCTCGTCCGGGGTGCTTGGATACTCCTGCCGGAACATCCGCTCGTCGCCGTGGCAATTGTTCTGGATGCACCAGCGCCGCCATGCCAGTTGTTCGTCATCCAGCCCCAGCCGCGCTTTCATCTCCAGCTCTTTTTCCGTCCAGACCGTGCCGGGCGGGACGGGCTTGCGGTACTCCGCGTTCTCCTGCCAGCCGCAGAAGATGGCCGCAAAGTCGTTTTCCCCCTTCACGGCGGCCTCCCAGAGCTTTTCAAATTCCTCAAAGCCGTTGGCGGTGGATTCGATCACCACCAGCGTGCCCTTGTCACCCGGCACAGCCTGCAAAAGGCCCGTCAGGGTGTCCGCCTTGTTTCCGCGCCAGAAAGCGAATTCGCTGCAGTGCAGGGATCGCAGCATGGTGCCGCGTCCGATGCCGTGTCCCGCGCCGGCGGTGTTGCACACGATGGAGCTTTGCAGCCCTGGATTCTTGTCCTTCTCCTTCTGGCTCCGGGTGGGGTTTTCAAACAGCAGCTCCGTGTCGTTGCTCTTTTTCAGCATGGGGCGCATCAAAGGCGGCAGCCGGTCGTAAAACAGCCGTTCCATAGCAAACAACGCCGCGGTGGACGTGTCCAGATGGGCCAGGATCATGGCCGGGTGCTGCTCCTGCGTGGCTGCCCGGGAAAAGATCAGCCCCTCGGTGTAAGTGGAAAAGCCCAGCTGCCGGGCCTTCAGCACCAGCGCGCGCATGGGCTTTCCGGCGGCGTCCTGCGCTCGCAGCGCGTCGTCCAGCTTGATCTGCGCCGGATTGAGGATAAACGGCTGCACTCTGCCCGATTTTGTGCGGATCTGCAAAAAATGCTCGATGTACGTCCGCGCGTCCCGAATGTCGATCAAGGCGCATCCCCCGTTTCCATGTCACCACTGTCAAGGGGGGCCGCAGGTTTATCCATGCCTCCCATGTCTAGGAGAGCCGCCGGCCTATCCATGCCTCCCTTGTCAAAGGGAGGTGCCGCCGCAGCGGCGGAGGGATTCAGCCCCTCTCCCGTCTCCGCATCCTCTGCGTCCTCCAGCTTTTTCAGATATTTCTCCAGCGCCCCTGCCGCCGCCGGCGGCGTCACTTCCATGCGGTTCTTCCAATCGTCGGGGGCCCGGTTGGTCAGAAAGAACTTCTGGGCCTGCACGTCGGCCGGGACGTGCACCTGATCCACGCCCTGCACCAGCCGTTCCTTCTCGGAAACCTTTTTCCCCTGCTTGTCGTATTTTGCCTCCCTCACTTTGAAGGTCTTGAGCACTTCCACGGTGTAGCCCAGGCATTTCCTGAAAAGCGCGTTTTCCACCAGGACGACCGCGTCCGTCTTGCCGGCGTCCATGGCCGCGGCGAATTCCGGGAACTTTACGCGCCAGTCATACAGCGTCTTTGGCTTCACGCCGATGTTGCCGGCGATCTCCGTCACGGTCAGCCCCTGGGCGGCCCAGCCCTTGACCTTCTCCAGGCCCTCCGGCGCGATCCATTCGGCGTATTTTGCGCTCATAATCTCACCTCTTTGTTCTCAGGCTACCTCCTCCGCCCCGCCTGTTATCATCAAAAAGCAAGAGGCCAAAACAGCCTCCTGCTTACCACTCGTCGTAAAATTTCGTCCGCAGCCTGTCCAGCCGCGTCGTGGATATGTAGTGCCGGTCACACACGGATATATAGCTCCGGGATGTTGTCAGAAACTCCTTCAGCGCCGGGGCAAATTCGCCTCCGACGCTCTCGCAGAGCCTGTCTATCTTTTTCCGCACCGCCTCCGGCTGCCTGGCGTAATTGATGCAGGTAAAATAGATCTGTCCCTGCTGGTTATAGGTTTTTTTGGTTGTCCGCAGCCGCTTAAACTTGTCGGCGATTGCAAACACCCTCTTTCCGCGCGGCGCCGTCCGCCTTCTCCGGCACAAGGTATCTCAAATACTGCGGTTCCCCCGCCTTGTATTCCCCGCGCCGTAAAAAGGTGGCTCCCTTGGGCAGCCGGATCTCCGCCTCGCTGTGGACAACGCGGTCCTTCGGCAGCGGCAGCGGCATATTCCGGCTTGGCTTGTAAGTCTTGGCGTCCTTGATCCGCCGCACCTGCTCCACAAGGTATTCCGCCAGACCCCAGTAGTCCGGTGACCTGTATAAGTGCTCCAGATGTACGCCGCCCCAGCTCCAGCAGTCGGCGCACAGCGTCCTCATGTCCACGATGTCTCCGCAGGATGACAGGACAATATGCAGGTGTGCCCGGCAGGGCTCCAGGTCTCCCGTGCGCTTGTTCTTCTCGCGGTCGGAGGCAAAACTCAGATATCGGACTTCCGCCCCTTCCGGCAGACGGTCTTTCAGCCGGCGAATAAAAAGCTCCCCCTCATGGGCGGTTGCCAGGCGTATGTAATCCTCGTCGGTGTAATCGTCTCTTGGCTTTTTCCCCCGTATCCGCTCCGCCCCGGCCTGCACCCGTTCCATGCCTGCCGGTGAGAGATCCAGCCCGATCAGATAATCGGCGGAGGAAAAATACTCGTTGATCATCCGGGCCACCCTGCGGGTGACGTTTCCCTCGTTCTGCTCTTGCTTGTGCAGCTCCGACGCCTGGGCCCGCTTGCTTCTCCCCCTGTCGGCCGGCACATAGAATTTTGTCTTTTCCCCCACGCCTCCGGCCAGATAGGTGCGGATGATCCAATAGCCGATATCCTCCAGCATACGATCTCCTCCTGTTCCATTTTCCGGTTTTCCCGGGGAATGGAACAAAATCAAAATAATGTCGCCCGCGTCCCCGCCCGCGCGATGCCCTGTCACTTTGTCACTCTATGTCAGATTCTGTTGTTATCGGAACTGCTTTTTATCACTTTGGCGCTAAACTTAGGCCTTAACCGAGCTTCAAAACGCGCGTACGCGCGTATTGTTAATAATGTATATAGGTGGGACCCTCTCCCGCGGAACACCGGCCCTCGACGCTATTGTCGCGTAGGAACGCAGCCGTCAGCACGGCGATAGCCGGTGCCCGCTTGGGATAAAAAAGAAGAGGGGTAACCGGGAGTATGTCAAGCCCCCGAACCGGCGGCAGCAAACTGCCGCTCGTTCCAAAGCTTGAAACACTCGGCGGGGTGCCCTAATCCCCGCCGAGTGCCCCCCGAAGGGGAAAGAAGAGAGGAGTTTCCGGAAGCTGCTCAGGCTCCCGTGAGTACGGACGGTATCCGTCCGCACTGGCTGAAGCCTGGTTCAGCCGGAAATGTAGCAGGACAGTTTGTCCACCAGACGTTGGGCATTCTTAATCCCATCTCGGTTCTCGGCCATAAGGCTCAGCATTCCGTTGGACGGAGGCGCTGCCCCATTCGCGTCAGTGGATGGAGGCGGCCCGCCAATCTGAGCAAGCAGGTCGTTGAGATTTTCGTTTAGCCTCTTTACCATGTCCGACTGTTCCAGCAGAAGCCCTGCGAAGCATTGCTGTTTTCCCGCGCAACTCTGCGCAGTCGAATCATACGCGTTTTCCCCCATTGGATGACAAAAAACTCCAGGATGCCCCGGAGGGCCGGTCACCCCAGGCCCAGATGCAGAGTATGGCAGTGGCGTGTTATGCTTTTTTTCATCCATGATATTTCCCTCCAAAATGTTTATTTGTCCACAATGTCGGTCATGGCGTCAGCCGTCCGTCGTGGCCACCGTCCGCTTACAGTCCTCGGCCAGCTCAGCGTAGGCGGCCGCGGTCTCGCTGGCCTGCTGGGCAAGATTCTTTGCATACGCCGCGGCGGTGGAATAGTCCCCGGTCTTGATGTTCTCCCACACCAGCTTGAAACTGTCGCTCATGTTCTTGGCGTTGTCGGAGGTTGCCTCGAAGCTCTTTTTGATATGTGCGTAGCCTTCCTCCATGCTGGCAAAATGTTCATCCATTGTCTGTCTCACCTTTCTCAGATTTTTTCCGGCTCTCCAGGATCTTGCGCCGCATGGCCTGCAGCTGATAGATCAGCCCGGCGCCGGGCGTGCCGTATCTCCGCCTGCTGTCGCGTATGTATGCCCGGTGGGCCATATTTCCCAGGGCGGAGCGCCCCATGTGGTAGCCTCTCCGGCTCCGCTTCCTGTGGTTTGCTGCTGTGCTCATTGTCTTTCCTTCTTTCGTATTTTGTTTATTCTGTCGGCCCGATCTTTGATTTCGCCGAATACAGCGTCAGGGGTGGACTGGCGCCTTATCCGCTCCACCTCGGCGTCGTGCCGGCGCTTGAAATCCTTGTATCGCAGGCATTTGGTGTGGCAGGCCATTGCCCGCTCAGAGCACCCGATGCAGGGAGCATCAAGCATCATCCCGCACCACCGTCCCCCAGCTGCAGCTGCCCGCTGGCATAGACGTCGTACAGCGTTTTTCCGCGCCCGTCGGATAGGTACGGCAAAAACGCCTGATCCACCGGCACGTCGCAGCTCTCGATCAGCGCCACCTGCGCCAGCACCCAGTCCCGGATGTTTGCCCAGGCCGTGATCTCCGCCTGCCTGCGGTCGGGCTTGAGCTTCTGCCGCTGGAACACCCGCAGCGTACCCTCCACCGCGGCCGGCAGGACAAAGCCCCGCGTTCCTGCCGCCGTCGGGAGGGCGAAGGACACCGCCACCGGCTTGCCGTCGGTATAGTCCACCATGATCTTGGATGCCCCCGCCTTTGCCAGCGCAAGCTGTATCTTGCACACGCTCTCAATGGGGTCGCAGCTCGCCGTATAGTTTTTAATCGCCATCTTGCTCACCTTCCGGCTTGTGGGCATAGGTACATGGCCCATCCAAAATGCGCTGCTTATCTTCTGCCGTCAGAATGTAGCCACGCGAGCATACAAAATCTTTCCCGTTATTCATAAAATCGCATTCTTGCAAATTACAGGCGCGGCACGGCTTCAATTCATTCATTTGGGGCCGTCTCCTTTCCCTTCATCGGGCACCATCTAGGCACAATTTTTAATGCGTGGAATCTTCCGTAGAGTAAGCCGTGCTGACATGTGATCTTTGGATGCTTGCAAACATTTCCGGCCATTTCGCCCTGCTCAGTCCAGGTTCCGCCGTATTCACATTTCATGCAGGGATGCTGTTCGGCTCGTGGATTAAAGTCCATTTTGTCCGCCCTCCCCGGCCTGCGTGGCAGCGGCTTCGGCGGGGTTATATCCGCAACCATCACAGCTTGCATACGTGGACGTTGGGCAATGCTCACATGGCCCTTTTTCCTTGGCTTCGCGTGCGGCCTCGGCTGCTTCGCGGGTTTTGTGATAGACCTTTCCCCACATTTTGAGCATATATAGGTCAAATTTCCCCTCAACTATTTTTGATGCAATTGCGGCATCGCAGCCATAACATGCGCCTCCAAGCCCAAGGCATGTTGGACAATTCGATGTATCAAAAGCGATCTCAAAAACTTGATCGCCCACCTTGCATGGTAGTACGACGCACCGCCCGTCACGCTCGGCGGCGCACATTTTAGAGAGGCGGTCTGTTTCAATACCAACAATGGCGGTTGCTCTTCTGTTCTGGTCTTGATACCACTGGTAGTTTTCTTCTCTAAGCTTAAAATAGTTTTTGTCATAGTTGAGGTAATCGCACTTCTCGCATTGGTTATCACAGTCATGGCGGTTAAACATGCAGCCTTGCGTCTTGTCTATATCCGCTTTGATTTCTTCAATCTTTCGCATCTTGCTTCACCTTCCCGGCCTCCTGCGGACCGATTATCCCGTAATGCTCATCCCAAAGGATACGCAACCGCTCTTTTATGCCTGTGTTCTTCACGGTGTGCCAGTGATCTTTATACCAAAACAAGGCTCTACACCCCCGGAAAGTATCATTAGGACCGTCGATATGGGGGCCGCTCGCATCTGCCGGTCCAATTATGCGGTATGTCCTGCCGTCCATTTCAACATCAACAGGCTCCCGCCGATCAGCCTCAAGCTCCGCTATCCGCTCCACCGCCGCCTGCTCCCGCCGCTGACTCTCCGCAAGCGCGGATTGCAAATCTGCCTTTTCGACCACCAGCGCGTCGCACTTCTTGGTGCAATCCACGTTGTACCGCTGGAGCTCGGCGTACTTGGCTTTTTCGGCCACAAGCTGGGCCTCTACCTTTTGACACCGCTCCAGCGCGATTTTGCTCTGCGTCTGGTCAAAGTCATTTAGCTGGACAATCAGATCGGCAGCGTCCCGCAAAATCGCGCATCCGTGTGTACTGCAGTTATGCTCATGCCCGCAGCCTAAACAAGCAAGACTTCCGGTCTCCACGGAGAGCCGGCGCAGCGCTCGGGCAATCTCGTTAGGTTTGTCCATTGTCCTTCTCCTTTCGCTTGTAGTCACTGGCTATACTCCCGGGCTTGCAGTGCCAGTGTTTATCACAGCAATGAGGGATTGTGCCAATAACTGAGCAATAACCCGGCTGGTCATAGACGCAGGATGCACATATATCAGTCTCTCGTTCCATTGTTTTTCCTCTCCACGGCATATTTCCGTCGGATGATCTCACACACCCAGTCCTCCAGATGCTCCGACAGCGTCTTGTTTTTGCAGTGGTAGGCATAGTCCCGGATGGCGCTGATCGCCAGATCGTCGGTCTCCGGCCGCAGCACGAAGCAGTTTTTCAGGATGGCCCCGGTGGCGGCGTCAATCACGATGTATGCCCTCGAGCCGCTTTTCCCGGCCTCATCCCAGCTCATGGCCGATTGCCCGCTCTCCTGCGCATCGCAGCTTTCCGGTCCAGCCTTGTGGACTTTGTCCTTCTCTTTTACAAAATCAAGATAGTTTTTCATTTTTGTTTCAGCTCCTTTCTGGCGTGGGCCATGAGCCACCGATAAATACAGTCTGGGCACGCTGCCGGGAAGCCCTTATCGCAGGTATATCCCGGGTAATGCGTGCAGTACCCGGCTTTGGCAAACATCTCACAGGCGATTTTGAGAGCCCGCTTTCGGACAATATCAGTCTGCGGCATTTGCCGGCCCTCCGTTCAGGCGGTCAAGCTCTGCCTGCAATAGGCTCCGCAGCGCCGTCTCGAGCTTGCTGCCTGTCTCCCCTTCGGCCTCCGCCAAAATCGCAAACATCTTGTTAAACCCGTCCTGCGCCGCCCGGAAATGTACCTGAAAAATGGGGACGTTGGCGTTTGACGCCATTGCCAGCTGCTTTTTTAGCCGCTCCGCCTCAGCCTGCGCGGCCGTGACCTCTGCTTTCAGCTTTTCCTCCGTGTCGTCGCTTTTGGCTGCCTCGGCGGCCTTTTTTGCGGTTTCGGCAACTTTTTCAGCTTTTTCCAGCTTGGACGTGAGGGCGGCTTTTTCCTTTTCGGCGGCCGCCCTTGCCGCCGCCAGCTCCTTGTCGCTGGCGGCCTTCAGCTCAAGGCGTGCCTCTTCCACGGCGTCCTCTATGGCGGTCTGCAGCTCTCCGGGGTCAGGCTCCTGCACGGCAACCTCTATCGGCCGATTGCGAATCTCGTCCAGCTCTGCCCGCAACTTGTCCGATGTCTCACACAGCGTCTGGGCCTGCAGAGCCGCGGCATCGCGTTTTTTCTCTGCCTCCTGAGCCTTTTCCTGCAGTTCCGCGATGGTCAAAGCCGCGCCTTCGCCGGCATTCCGCTCGGCCTCCAGCTGCTTTTTCAGTTCATCCCGCTCCCTGATGGCGTCCTCCAGCTCCCTGCTGGAAATGTGCTCCGCGTCCACCGCAGCAGAAAATTCTTCCCGCTCGTTTTCGGGTATCGCAACCAGCAGCAGCGCATTGGTAATGCTCAAATCCGACAGCGCCGTCGCATTTATCTCGGCCCCAAAAATACCGATCTGGGCGGCGCCATAGGCATCGTAAAGCTGCATCATCCGCTGGGCCTGACGCTGCGAAAACTCTGTTTCCCGGGAAAGCCATTCTCCCCACTCACCATGTGGCAGCAGCTCCTTGGCCTCGTTCAGCCGGTGGCCGATCTCGATAGCCGCTCCCAGTGCCACCCGGCGCACCTGGGCGGTAATGTCGCGGATCTCCGCTCCGATGATTTCCGGCGTCCGCGTGCTGATCTCGTTCATGCTGTCTTCCTCTCTTTCTTATTTTTCGGCACCGTGGGCGTGCCGTCCTTCCTCCTGGGCTGTCCGGCCTTCAGCCATTTTGCCCATGGGTCGTAGATCTCCGCAAAGCGCAGTTCCGGCTTTATGGCGCCTTTCTGCCTCTCGTCATCATATCCGTGGATCTGGATAAGTCTGTCGCCGTCCACCTGGATGGTGCAAAGCGGCATCATGGGATGGGTTTTGTCCCGCAAAAACAGGATTGTTACAACACCGTTTACATGCCGGTCAGCATAACCGCCCACACAATGGTGCAGGCTGCGTCCCTCTTCGACGATTTCCGCCGCCGACCGCGGCGCGCGGATGAAATAATGCTCCGTCTCAAAGCCGTATCTCGCGTCAAGTGCCTTTGCCCGGAGCTTTGCCTTCCGTGCCTGCTCCCGCTTTTTCTTTTTGTCTGCGGCCTCTTTCTTGGCCAGAACCAGCGCCGAGGCGTTATCGTGCGCGCCATCCAGATCACGGGGAAGCAGAACATTTCGCTGCGTGAGATCAAATCCTACGGTCTCCGCGTTAGCAAGGTAATCCTGCCAGCGTTGATAGGCATAGGCCACCGTGTACAGTCCCCCGTAACAGCGCTGCCCGGTAAAGCGGAGCAGATACTTCCGCAACTCATCCGCCGTCAGGCCGCGGCGCCGCGCTTCCGTGCAGAACGTCTCCACCTGATTTGACACTTCAAAGCCGTAAAGATCTGAAAACCATTCGTCCGCCTTTTCAATGCTGCATCCCAGCATCTTTCGGACCTCCAGCACGCCCAGCGCGTCCCCAAGGGGCAGATATTTTTTTAGCTCCTGTCCGTCCAGGCCGAAGGCCCGGCGGGGGTCTGTTTCCTCCCATGTGAACACTTTTGCGTTCTTTTTTCCCTCCCACATGAGATTGTTGATAAGGGTAAGCTGCCCGGCCTTGTTCAGCATTTCGAGCTGGCGCGGATAAACGGCCGCGATGGTTAAAAAGCGGATTAGATCATCATACAGTACCGCACCCGGCGAATCCTGAAATCTGAATCGCTGATAATCGCAGTACCTGGCGAAGCTCTTGTCCAGCTCCTCCAACCCGATAACCGCATATGGAATTACACCCGAATATAAACCGTAGTTGTGAAACGGCTCTCCCACTTCTTTTTTTCTGTGCATGGACCCGCGCTCGAAGGTTGGATACCAGGTCCCATAATCCGTTGTAAACTGCACCGCTTTTCCGGGTTCAAACCAATAGACCGCCGCCGTGCAGTAATGCGGGTAATCTGCCGGACGATCCCGAAAATCTTTATTCATCCAGTATCCCTGGGCATAGAGCCCGCCGTTGTACGCCTTTAGAAAAAGCACCTGCCCCTCCGCAAATGTTGTGCGCCCCCCTCTGAATTTTCCCCGGCATTTTAATGTCGCGTGTTTTCCGCACCACGGGCAGGTGATATATTCGTTGTGGCTTCCGTACAGCACATCACGCAGCTCCGGCGTTTCCGTCCGCTGCGGCATCTTCAGCGTCAGTTCCTTGTGGCAGCAGCTTGTCCAGATCTTCCGCCCGCCCGGGACGGCCTCATAGATCACATAATGCTCAAAGAGGTCATTGGCCGCGGCCAGCTCCTCCTGCGTAAGCCCCGGAAAGCTGTTGAGAATGTTTTTTTCTGCGGCGGTCAGGTATTTGGTTGACGGCTCGTGATCCAAACCCATCATTTTCCGCGCCTCCTTAGAAAAAGTCCGCCAGGTCGAGGATCTTCGGGGCCGCAGTTTCTCCCTTGACTGAGGCACACAGGTCTATTGTCATTTGAAAGCTGATATCCGCGCCCTTGAAATAGAACTGCACTGCCCGGCGGTAAGCCTCAAGGTCGGAAATGCTGCCGCCCGTCACGCCCTTGGCCACGTCATTCATGCAGTCTTTGAAGCTGCCGCCCTGGGCGACGGCCTCGGCAAATTCGTCGTCCTGCCGGCAAAAGCTCAGCAGGGCGTCCTTGGTAGCGTGCATCATGGCTTTCTGATAGTTGCCACTGACGTCCTTCATCCCGTCCGTCAGCTTTTTTTCCGCATCGCTGTAATATGACATTGGTGTTACTCCCCTTCTGCCGGCTCCTCAACCGGCACTCTGATCAAATATTGAAAACTGTCTCGCCTCAAACTCGGCGGCCGCCGCGGCGATCCGCGCCTTGTCCGCCCGCTTTGCCTCGGCGGCGGCTTTCTTCACCGCCTCCTCCGCGCGCTTTTTCTCAAGTTCCAGCCGCCACGCGGATTTTTCCTCCGGCTTGCGCAGCTGGTCGGCATAAGGGCAATAAATGAAGTGCGGCCGGAAGCATTTCACGGCGCGGGGAATGGGGCTCGCCACCGGGACGCCCCGGAACTGTCCGCCAAATTCATCCCACATCACTTTCCCGCCCGGATTCGGTACGGCCCAGCCGTCCTCCTCCAGCGGGATTTGTTTTCCGTTCCGCGTCACACCCCACCAGATCATGGCGTGGCAGCGGTTACAATAGCTCTGTCTCATGGTGTCTTCTTTCTGTCTTGGCATAAAAGCTATCCATGGATAGCTCATACTCTTTTTCATCCCTAAGTACACCGTCGGCCGTGATCGTGTGATCTCGCCTGATGCCAATAATCCGGCCGCCGTATTTGTCCACGATTCTGTCGTACATTTTCTCAGCGGGGTTGCCAACTACAACAACCCACTCAATTTTCCGGAAATGATGCTTTGTAAACAGCTCCGTGAGAAATTGATAGAAGTCCTTAGAAAATGTCACATTGAGCTCTCCAAAGTTGATTGCTCCAATGTTTGAGACTATGTTTGAGTTTCTGTATATGTCTGCTGCAAGATATCCCAGAATATTGCCATCATGTCCTACACTGACCATTTGAATGTTGTTCCAAGAGCTGTCCTCAAGGTTGATTTTGTAATCCCAGGATTTGCCGAAATTATAGAACTGATATTTTTCGTTAAATACGCAGGCCTGCCATGCCTTGTTTAAAGCCTCTTGATATGGATAAGCGAGCTTCAGCATTATCTATGCCTCCTCATACGGGTCCGGCAGGCTCCAGTCCCAGACATTGCCGTCCGGCCAACCGTCCCGGAAATAGTTGTGGCATCCGTCCCCGGTGAACCAGAGATATTCCGCCGGCAGCACCCGCCCCACGTTGGCCGCGCCCGTGCGCTCCAGCTCCCAGCGTGTCAGCACGTCGATGGCGATACGGTAGATATGATCGTCAAAGGGATTGTCCGCGTGGTACCCGGAAAACTGCGCCGGCGCGGTCACGATCTCAAATACTGATTTTCCCCAGGCGTCGCAGCGATTGCAGACACACCACATTGTGGCGGCGATCTCCATGTCGCTGCATCCCCGGGCCTCGCCCCACGCCATCAGCGCCAGTATGTAGGCATCGTCCCGGCTGATGCTCACGGTCTTTCTGCGGAGCGCGTCACGGCAAGCGGCAGGCCTCGCCAGCCCCTCCGTACACACCGCCGGCGCAATCGGGGTCACGTCTTTGGCCGCTGAGACGCGCATGGTCGCCACCATCCCGGCCAGGATCAGCGCCGCGCATATCAGCGTCACAATGATTTTGACTATGTCCATTGTTTTCTCCTTCTACTTTCGGCGTATGTCACCGTCAGATCTGTATCCCCATCCGGCGGAGCTGCTTTTTCATGGCGTCGCGCTCCGCCCGCAGTTCAATCGTGGCTTCCAGCCGCCTGGCGGCGTCCAATGCCACTGCATCCATGCAGTTTTCGATTCCGGGCACATTGCAGGGGCAGTTCGTACAGGCGTTACCCACGCAGGCCCGCAGCGCCGCGCACAGGTCGGCGTCCGAAAGATCACTGATAATTTTCATATTTTGCCTTTCGATCAAACACCGTCAAACGGGGCCACGCAGCACCACCAAATGTCATAGTGCTTTTTGAGCCAAACCATGTCGTCGGTCCCCCGATTGCCGTGCCACCAGAGCTTTTTGCTGGTGCTGCGCTCGTCGGGCTTGAAATAGCCGATGTCGTAACGCTCGCTGCTGTAAAACGTCGCGCGCTCGTTGCTTGGCGTCATTCTTAGGGCAACCAGCTCTCCGGGTCGGGGAGAGGCTTCTTTGCTGCGCAGGTCAAGCCGTTTCCATTTGCTCATGGCCTAATCTCCTTCATTCCGATTATGTGAAAGCGGAAAACTTCCTCGTCGGCCGGCGCTCCCCACTCCGGCGCGCCGAATCCCACGTCCCAGAATCCGTAAACCCGCAGCGTGGGCTTGTCCTTCCCGTAGCCGTTGCGCAGATACTCAAAAACGTATTTCCCCCCCGCGTAGGGGATCAGCGGCTCGATGCGCTTCTGCCAATACGGCTTGATCGCCCGGTATTCCTCGGTTTTGATCCCGGCGCGGATCATGTCGTACCATTTACTCCGGATCGGCAAAATCAAAGCCTTCATCCTCCAGTCGTGCTTTCATCACACTCCACATGGCGTCCGTGTTCAGAACGTCTGCCGCGGTCATTTTTTCGTAGGCCGTGATATTCCAATAGGATGTGATATCAAAGGTGCTTTCGTCCTCGTCTTCCTTGGGCTCAACCAGCGCCACGCAGGCAATAGGCCGGATTTTCTCTGTTCCCATCAAGTCCAGGAACCGCTGCATGGTCTCGATGTAGGGCTTTTGCTCATCGCTGACTATGATTGTCGGCATGGCCGTTTCTCCTCCCACGCCATTTTCCGGGCCGCCGTGCCCAGCGGCCGGCGCCGTTCCCGGTCATTCCCCTGATTGGGCGGCATCCCGGACCGCTCGCGCCATCCCGCCACGGTTTTATAGCTGGCGTCCAGCCTGTTGGCGATCTCCGTGTCCGTCATGCCCTGCTGATACAGCTCCAGCGCCTTGCCCTTGTCCAGCTTCCCCCGCGGCTTCTGCTCCGGCGGCTTCTCCGCCCTCTCCGACAGGATGGCAATGTGCGGCGCGTTGTTGCTGGCCCTCCCCAGGCTGCCAAGCTGTTTGACAAAGTCCTTCTTGCCGATCCAGCAGGGACAGTCCGGGTCCCCCGCCGGGCATGGCCGCTTTTTTCCGGTGTACAGGATCTGGTCGCAGGTGTGGTCACTGCCCGTCATGCCCCAGTATCCGCAGGTCTTGCAGTCCGCCATCAGCCCACCCCCAGCGCCCGGCAGATCAGCTCCCCCAGGGTCAGCCAGCCATAAACCGCCGCGCATCCGCCCAGAAACTGACACAGGCTTGTCCATCTTTTGTATTTCATAAGGTCCTCCGTATTTCCTTGCGGGCGATTTACAAATCGTCCGCTTTTTTCAGCCGGTATCCGACCCGTGCCAGAACGCGGTCCAGATTGCGGCGGTTTTCCGCGTCCTCGGCAGCGTCGCCCTCCGTGGCGAGGATGTACACGATGGTCTTGCCCTGCCGGCCGTAGTCGGTAATCACTGTTTCTTCCACGCAGCGCAGCACGCCGTTGATCTCGACCTGCCGCAGCGTCTTGTCTCGTGTGATAATGGGCTCATCCATAAATACTTCTCCTTTTTAATCTTTCGCTTCCCGAAATACGGCCTGCCCGGAGTAAAGGGTATTCAGATAAGTTGTTTTCAACGCGGTTGCCAGCCGGGTCCGCTGTTCGGTGTCCAGGGTATCCACGTCCACCAGTTCCCCGCCGACGTGAACAAACGCCCGCGTCTGGATTTTTTGCTTCATGCCCTCTCCCCTCCTCCGTAAAGCGTATTTTTCAAGCGGTTTGTCCTATGCTCAGAACGGCAGAGGCGCATCCCACGCAATGGTCATTCCGCCGGGCGCGGCCTTCCGGCCTCTCATGGCCCCCTTGTCAAAGGGGGCTGTCGGCTTTTCCGACTGGGGGATTCCGTCTTCCGTCTCCCCCGCCTTCCGGTCGATCTCAGCCAGCGTCAGATTCCAGTCGTCCGGGCCGACGTCAAGATAGTTGCGGCCAAACTCGACAGCAAACTGGCGTACCGTCCAGCCCTGCTCCTCCATGGCCTTGCGCTGTCCATAGACGTGCAGGCGCTCCATGGTCTCCGGGTTGTTGTGGACGGCGTACTTGCCAAACTGATGGCACTCTTTATGGCACAGCGGCACGGTCAGACCGTATTTCTCGCTCTTTTTACGGTATGCGTTTCCGAAAATGTGGTGCTTGTCCAGCGGATCCCCGCAGCCGTTTTTGCCACAAAGAGCGCAAACCGCCGGTTCGTCATAAAATTTCATGCTGTACTCCCCCCCTTTATGTTTGCTCTATTGGCCTTTCACGCGCTGAGTTGCCCATTTGGTGACCAATAGAGTAAAAAAATATCCGCGACAGTGCCGACGTCAGAATGCAGCACTTTTGCAAGTACGAAAAGCTCTGAAACGTCCGGCTCCTTTGTGCCGCAGATAAGTTTGTTCAGCCGTTGCCGAGGCCAGCCCAATGCCTTTGAGCATTCGGCTTGTGTGCCGTATGATGCTGAGATAAGATTGAGCAAGCGTTGTCTCATTTCGTCCATTTTCGCCGCCTCCTTTCTGTTGCTCGTTTGGTGACGCTTATAAGATAGCACATTCTGTCACGTTTTGTCAATCCTTTGGTGACCATTTTTTGTTTTTTTATTTTTTTGTCTTGATTTTGGTGACACCATATGTTATGGTGTTGTCACTGAAGGAGTGATTTTTGGGATGGATGAGAATATATTTGGTGAAAGGTTACGATCTTATCGATTAGCTCACGATATGTCTCAGGAGCAGCTGGCCGCGAGGCTTGGCACATCGAAACAAGTAATCAGCAGATATGAAAGTGGACAGCGTACGCCAAAAATATCCGTACTTGCCGAATATGCTAAAACGCTTGATTTGGATGTGCACTATTTTCTTAGCGACTCAGAGGATATTCCCGTCGCCAGAAATATCATTTCAATGCCTAAAATGAAGAAGATTCCCCTTATCGGTGACATTGCTTGTGGTACTCCGATTCTGGCCGTGCAGAACATTGAGGATTATATTGACCTGCCGGAACATGTCCACGCGGATTTTGCCCTGCGTTGTGAGGGGGACAGTATGATAAACGCCCGCATCCATGATGGCGATGTCGTTTATATTCGTCAGCAGCCCACGGTAAATAATGGAGAGATTGCCGCTGTACTCATAGATAATGAGGCCACGCTTAAGCGCGTATATATCAGCAAGGACAGCATCATTCTTCAGCCGGAAAATCCTCTCTATAACCCCATGTCCTTTGTAGGCGGGCAGTTAGAAAACGTCCGCATCATTGGCAAAGCTATGGCATTTACCAGTCTGATAAAATAAGGGCCCCCTGAAGGGGCTCTCTTTATAGGAGGCAGAAATGACAATAGTTGAACGCGTACTAAATGCTATCGGTGTTATTTTTCTTGTCATTGCTTGCATTACTTCCATAATAGGTTTGCTCAGAATAATCAGCAAGCATGCCGAAGAAAAACCTTATTCAAAATTTTGGAGTTTTTCCTATCGGCATAGCTTTCTTGCCGTTGTGATTTTTGTCATTATCTTCATAGGCGGTGGAGCCTATTTGTCTACATATTTTTCAGGAGAAATACGCCAATCCGCTTATTATGAATCTGGTTATACTGACGGATATGATGCCGGTTACACTGATGGTGATGAAGGATTAGTATATGACTGTGAATATTCTGGTGTCGATAAAAGCCGTCTTGATTCTAAAATAGCCTCATATGAAATTGTAAATCCCTATACGGGAAAGGCATTTGACACAATGGATGAGTTCTGGCAATATGCGGAGCAATATAAAGCCGAGATGGAGAAGTTGAAATAGCAATTTGAGGAGCTATCCCATGTCTGACACAATCAAAATAGCCGCCGCGTATATCCGTGTCAGCACGGAGGAGCAGGCGGAGCTTTCGCCGGAATCCCAGCTTCAGGTCGTGCGGGATTACGCGGCAAAAAACGGGTATATCATCCCCAATGAGTACATCTTTGCGGACGAAGGCATTTCCGGCCGCACCGCGGCCAAGCGCCCGGCCTTCAATAAGATGATCGCCACGGCCAAGGAAAAGCCCGTCCCTTTTGAAGCGGTTCTGCTGTGGAAGTTTTCCCGCTTTGCCCGCAACCAGGAGGAGAGCATTTTCTATAAGGCCATGCTCCGCAAGGAGGGCGTCGAGGTCGTTTCCGTGTCCGAGCCGCTGGTGGAAGGGCCCTTCGGGTCGCTGATCGAGCGTATTCTGGAATGGATGGACGAATACTACAGCGTCCGGCTCTCCGGGGAAGTCAAACGATCCATGACGGTAAACGCCCAGAAAGGCCGGCTGCAGTCCACGCCCGCTTTCGGTTACCGCGCGCAGGATGGTCAGCTCATTCCCGTGCCCGAGGAGGCCGAGCTTGTGAAAGAGATCTTCGGCCGGTTTATCGCCGGCGAAGGCGCGTTCCAGATTGCCAGGCGAATGAATCTGCTGGGCGTAAAAACCCACCGCGGCAGCGCCTTTGAAAATCGGACGGTCGAATACATCATCCGCAATCCTGTCTATATCGGGAAGCTGCGCTGGACGCCCACCGGCAGAACGCGCCGGGATTTCAACAACCCGGATTCCATCATTACCGACGCCGGGCATGAACCGATCATTGACACGGCCACCTGGGAGGCGGCGCAAAGGATCATGGACGAATCTAAGCTCAAGTGGGGCTACAAGGCCCGGCCTACCTACGAACTGAAAGATTGGGCCTCCGGGCTTGTGCGCTGCTCCGCCTGCGGGGCCACGCTGGTTTTCCAGCGTCCGCATTATTTCAAGTGCAACAACTATGTGCGCGGCCGCTGCGCGTCTTCCCAGCACATCAGCGCCGAGCTTCTGCACGAAGCGATCATCGACCGGCTCACGGCGGATTGCGCGTCTTCCTCTCCCCTGTCCTATGAAGTCGCGCTCTCCAGCAAAAACGGTGCCGACGAGCTGACGCGGCTCAAGGTTGAAAAGGCATCCGTTGAAAAGAAGCTCTCCCGCCTGCGGGATCTCTACCTGAACGGTCTGGACGATATCGAAACCTATAAGGCCGGTAAAACCGCCCTCGAATCCGAGGCCGCCGCCATCGCAAAAAAAATTGCGTCGCTGGAGGCCGCCGCTCCATCCGACGCCATGGCTAAAAAGCTGCAATCCGAAATCAGCCGTGCGCTTCAAACACTCAATTCCGAAACCGCAAGCATGGAAGCCAAGAATTCCGCGTTCCGCTCCATCGTGGAAAGCTGTGTTTATGACAAGTCCCAAAACCTACTCACCCTCACCTACCGCGTTATTTTTTAACCCAAAATCATAGCCTATTGGCGTCTGGTGGCCCGGACGGGGAGCTTGGCGCGTCGCTGCGCTATCTCAGCCAGCGCTACGTCATGCCCTACCCCGAACTGCGCGCACTGCTTACCGACATCGGCACCGAGGAGCTGGGGCATCTGGAAATGA
>Ga0183095_10976_pt1 | contig 27471 bp, 27 predicted proteins | sample BioMet4_FD_130346 | JGI IMG/M metagenome (GOLD analysis project Ga0183095, IMG submission 130346) | Microbial communities from bioreactor (seeded with sewage sludge) at LBNL, California, USA - Biofuel metagenome 4 (v2) (version 3) | ecosystem: Engineered > Bioreactor > Anaerobic > Unclassified ...
ACTTCAATGATTTCTATTTGACTTCCACAACATGCCTGCATAGTTCTAAGGAAGTGCTGAATGGTCCGGTGGAAGACCGCATCATTCCTCTGCAGGCAGGGATTGGCATGTATCGGTATATGGCAGACCGTCTGCAGATTTCGATTCCTGAAAAGGCAACGATTGTGCCGAATGGCAAATGTATTTCACAGATGCTGTCGTTACGGAACTGTGAGGAAGTCAATATCAAGCAGCTGGCACCGATGATTGAATATGCTAAAAAGATCCAGCAGCCATTCTGCAGTGATACCACGGCCTATCTTGCCCGTATCCGCCATGACGAAAACGGCACTATCTTTGACTTCCGCATTCGTGCATGTATTGAAGAAAATGACATCAAAGATCCGGAAACACTCGAACAGGCATAAAAAAGATCACCGCAGTGATCTTTCTTTTCTTATTGCAGAGAATCTTCGTAGCCAATCAGGAAGCCATGCTCTTCGGCATAATAGGAGCAGAGTGCACCGCAGTCAATAATGGAGACATCCGCAAAAGGATACTTTGCCAGAATCTCCAGCTTCAAGGCACCGGCATCTTCCAGGTTATTATTGTGGGCAATGCGTACCTTTCTGCCGTTATAACCATTCTTCTCCAGTTCTTCCAGAATGATCTTGTTGACTTTCTTTGCGCCGCGGCACTTATCGACCAGTTCCACGGTCCCTTCTGGGGAAGCACGTCCAATGATATGAATTCCTAACAGGCCCAATACCTTAGCAACCGCTGGATTGATCCGGCCGTTCTTAGCCAGGTTCTGCAGAGACTGCAGGGCATACAGCAGATGTGTATGATGCTGATATTCCGTGATCTCATTCTTGATCGTTTCAAAGTCTTTCTTCTCTTTAAAGAGTTCAGCTAACTTCTCGGCAATCAACGCCATCTCCGGACCGGTGCTCAATGAATCAATGACATGGATCTGAACTTCCGGATGTTCCTGCATGTACTGCTCAGCAGCCTGCAGGGCGGAGTTATATGCACCAGACAACGCTGAGGTGATCGTTACACAGAAGATACAGTCAACACCTTCAAAGGCTTGCTGCCATTGATAGATATTCGGGCAGGAAGAACCTGTCTTTTCTTTGGAGTTGCGCATCGCTTCTTCCATTGCTTTGATATTTACGAGACCATCATCCACAAATGGTACGTCCTCGACCAGAATGGTCAGCGGCACATTGCGAAAATCCGCATCGTTGAAACTGAATAAATTCGCAGACGAATCACATACAATACGATAGTTCATAATTGAGCTCCTTTAAGTACCGCTTTAGTATATCTATAATTATATCTCATGTAAAGAGATAATGAAAAACCGATAATAGAATATTTAATATCTTCATACATTGTACAAAAGGAAAGGGCAGGGAATCACCCTGCCCAGACCTTTGCAATAAGGAGTGTATATCCTGATGAATTACTTCGCCAGGGAGAAATATTGTTGTGCGTTGTAGAAGCAGATGCCTTCAATGATGTTCTTTAATAGTTCATCATCATTCTCGAATTCACCATTTTCTACCCATTCTGCAACCGTGTTGCAGACAATTCTTCTGAAGTACTCATGTCTTGTATAAGATAAGAAGCTTCTGGAATCAGTTAACATACCAACGAAGTTGCCTAAGACACCAAGTCTCGCTAATGTATGGAGATGCTTTTCCATGCCATCCTTTGTATCCACGAACCACCATGCGGCACCAAGCTGTACTCTGGAACGTACTGGGGAATCTACCTGGAAACATCCAGCCAGGGTTGCTAACATATCCATATCAATTGGATTCAGAGAATACAGAATGACCTTTGGACATTTGTCTTCCATGGTCAATGCGGATAACAGGCCCTGAATGCCATGAACGCAATCATGTGCATCCATTGCATCAAATCCAGTATCAGCACCAAACTGCTTGAAGTACTTTTCATTGGTGTTGCGGATGGCATTGTAATGCAGCTGCATTACAACATCGTGATCGGCATACATTCTGCCAAGACCAGTCATCATATAGGACTGCCAGTCATCACGTTCTGCATCGCTGACCGCTTCATTGTTCATTGCTTTCTGGAAAGCGATGGAAGCTTTTGCGTTATCTGCAGCAGTATGAGGAATGGCTTCAATTCCATGATCACTTGCTCTGCATCCTAAGGTGACAAAGAACTCTAATCTCTTCTCTAATGCCTTTAATGCACTGTCTGCGTCAACAACTTCAACACCAGAAACAGCAGATAACTTCTTCATATAATCTGCGAATCCAGCCAGATGGACATTCAATGCCTTATCTGGACGGAAGGAAGGAGCGACGATAGTCTTGATGGACTTGTCTTCCTTGATCTTCTGATGCCACTCTAAGGAATCGATTGGATCATCGGTTGTGCCAACAAAGGCAACATTCGACTGTTCCACTAATCCTCTGACGGAGCACTTTGGATCATGCTGCAGCTTATCATTTGCGACATTCCAGATCTCTTCCGCGGTTTTACCGGTCAGAGGCTTGGTAATGCCAAAATATTTTCTTAATTCCAATTGGCACCAATGATTCATTGGATTGCCGATGGATCTTTCCAGAGATTCTGCAAACTTCTGGAAACGCTCGCGGTCTGGCTTATCTCCCGTAATATATTCTTCTGGGACACCGTTGCAGCGCATCAGTCTCCACTTGTAATGATCACCGAAGTAATAGTCACTGCCGTCGGCTAACTTCTGATGGCCGCCTAACCATACCTGTGCAATATTCTCAAAGCGACGATCTTCATAGATCTCCTTTGGTGGGATGTGACAATGGTAATCAACGATTGGCAGGTTCTCTGCATAATCGTGATATAAATGCTTTGCGGTTTCTGTTTGGAGTAAGAAATCCTTGCCCATAAATTCTTTCATCGTGCTGCCTCTCCTTGTAGTAAACGGGTTTTCTTAAGAGTTAAAAAAGAAAATTTCGTTCTACTTTTTTATGACAAGGAAATCGTAGCACTTAGAATAGATAGATGTCAACGGCATTTTTTAAAGAGATTTCAGGAAATGCCCATTTATCGAAGAAAAATGATGATAAATATTTTCATAAAAAGTTAAAACGGTTTACTTATGACAAAAAGACTCTTATGATAGTAAGGAAGGAGATCCTATGAGCCAATATCATATTTCACAATCCAATCAGGTCATTGCCAACCAGACCTATGAAGGCAGTTTATCGGCACGTTTGATGCACGCAGACGGCAAGCCATACCATACATTCCGTACGTATACGGTCTTGGTAGACGGCAGTCATCTGACCTTTGATCACTGTTCCTTTATTAATAATGCCGGCACTGGTGCAGAGGTTGGCCAGGCGATTGCTTTATATCTCGATGGCGATGATATCCGTTTCGAGAACTGTATCTTAAAAGGACACCAGGATACGCTGTTCTTAGCACCTTTACCAGAAAAGGAACGCGAAGTGGACGGCTTCCTTGGCCCGAAGCAGTTCGAACCACGTACGATGCATACCTATCATTTTAAGAACTGCATCATTGAAGGCGGCGTCGATTTTGTCTTTGGCGGTGCCGAAGCCTATTTCGATGACTGTGAATTCCGCTCGATTGAAAAAGGATATGTCTTTGCGCCGAATACACCGGAAGGTGCGGAACACGGCTTTACGGCAACCAACTGCAGATTCACTTGTACAGAGAATGTAGAGGATGGCTCTTGTTATATTGCCCGTCCTTGGCGGGATTATGCCCAGGTCAAATTGATCCATTGCGAACTTGGCCGTCATATTGCCAAAGAAGGATGGATTGGCTGGCGGAAAGACCAAGCGGAACCAACCACAAGATTTGAAGAGATTGATTCCTATGGACCAGGCGCGGATGACGCATCTCGGCCAAGCTGGGTCAAAGTCACAAAAAAACTTAGAGCGGAATAATCGTTCTAAGTTTTATTTTCCTTCTTTTAATGCTTTCTCGAGCTTGGCATCGGTCTTGCGGGAAGCACGATATTCTCTTGGTGATACGTTATACATCTTTTTAAAGGCATCCTTGAAGTAGTTGGAGTTGGAGAATCCGGAATTGATGGCAACATCGGTAATGGTATGGCTGGTAGACAGCAGTTCCATGGCCGCATGTTTCAAACGAGTATATGTTAAGTATTCCTTCATGCCCATGCCGGTGATACTGCGGAACTTCTTCGAGAAGTAGGTCGGGGATAAATTTGCCCGTCCTGCTAGACCATCTAATGTCAGGGACAAGTTGTAATGTTCGGTAATATAATGTGCTGCTTCCACAATCTCATTGTCCTGCGCACTGTCGCCTTCGGTCTCGACCCCAAAACGTTCAAAGTCGATGAATAAAGACTTTAATAAGATAGGCATCATCGTAAAGGTCTTGCTGTCATTGATCTTTTCTTCCGCCAGCATCTTATCCAGGTCGGCTTCCACAATCGCTCTGGATCCGCTTGGAATATGAATGACCTTAGATGGAATATAGCGGTTCATGATATTCGGCAGGAACAGCTGGTGGTTCGTCTCCAGATCGTCGATACGAAAGTATATATTAATTCGTACACATGCAGTCACATAGCGATTGAAGTGGACTTCCTTCGGCGGCAAAATCAAAAAATCACCGGAATGTAATGTAAACTGATCTTCGTGAGTGAAGAACTTACAGGTGCCTTTCTTCAGATAGTAGATCTCATAATATAGATGGTAATGGTTATCGACCATCTTGTAATTCGGAGTACGGGCCTGCTGACTGATATAGACACGGTCAATTGTTTTGTCCGAAACGCGCATAAAATATTCCTTTCTCTGCCCCAAAAAGGGCTTGAATCTTCACATTTTCAGAAAATGGCTCTGTTGTGCGAGAATTCACATTTTCTAAAAATATTATAGCAAAATATCAGTGTTTTTGGCAAAAAACATCACGAAAAACAGGTAGTATTCATAACTAAACCGGTTTAAGTTGTTATTGTAATGAAAGCGCTTATCAAGAATAATGACAGGATTATTCCTGATCCGACGCTTCAAGTACGACTCATTTCATTTAGGAGGGAAAAATAATGAAAAAGGGTTTATTTGGTTCAGCTTTGACAGCAGTCTTAGCTGCATCCATGCTGGCAGGATGCTCCGGTACAGCCGCAGCAGCAAGCACAGCAGCATCAGTATCTGTTGACCCAAAGGGCGCAGATGAGTATGACGAATGCACAATTCGTTTCGACTGGTGGGGAGGAGATTCCCGTCACAAGGTTACACAGGAAGCAGTCAATGCATTCATGAAGAAGTATCCTGGAATCAATGTCGAAGTCAACTTCGGTGCTTGGACAGACTGGGAAACAGCAAGAGCTCTTGAGTATCAGTCAGGAACAGGTTCTGATTTAACTCAGATCAACTATTCTTGGATCAACGACTACGATGCTACAGGCGAGACATTCTTAGACCTGAACACAGAGAGCAGCGTTATCGATCTGACACAGTATGACAGCACTCTGCTGAAGACTTGCAACGATACAAAGGGCCAGTTAGCTGGTATTCCTCTGGCCGTTACAGGACGTACATTCTACTGGAACAAGACAACATTCACAAAGGCTGGCATCTCCACACCTACAACATTAGATGAGCTGATTGCAGCTGGTAAGACATTCAAGGAAAAGCTTGGTGATGATTACTATCCATTAGAGTTGGGTGAATATGACCGTATGCTGTTTGTAAGCTTCTACTTACAGGCTCAGACAGGCGAACCAATCATCGATCAGAATGGTAAGCTCACAGTTTCTCAGGATCAGTTAAAGGAAGGCTTAGACCTGATCCAGAAGTTAGAAGACAATCATGTTATGCCAACACAGGCTACTATGGCTGGTGATGGTAACGTTACATTAAATGAAAACCCTAAGTTCATCGATGGTCATTATGCTGGTGTATTTGAATGGGATTCTGCTCCTAGCAAATATATCAAGAACCTCGGCGAAGGTCAGGAATTAGTTGTTGGCGGCGAGCTCAAGGGCTTAGGCGACAAGGCTACAGGTGTTTCCGATAAGGTTTCTATGTTATTCGCTATCACAAAGACTTCTGAGCATCCTCATGAAGCAGCTATGCTTCTGAACTACCTCGTCAATGACGAAGAGGGTGTTACAATTCTTGGTTCTGAGCGTGGTATTCCATCTTCCAAGGCTGCTTATGACATCCTTGACAAGGCTGGTAAGATCGACAAGACAGTTGCTGCAGCTCATAAGTCCGTTATGGATTCTAACCCAATGTCATTCAGCCCATTATTCGATAATGCTAAGCTGAAGGGTACATCTGCTGCTTACACAACAATCTTTGATGCAGTATCCTATGGCAAGCAGTCCACTGAGGAAGGCGCTAAGGCTCTGTATCAGGCATTCATGGAAGTTTGCAAGAACTAATTCTACAGTAGTACACTAGGTTTAAAACAAGAGCCTGTGAGGTTCAAAGCTTCGCAGGCTCTTTCACAGATTGTGAGGAACAATTGCATGAGTAAATTCAAAAGATTCTGCAAGGATAATATTGGCTTCTTTTTCTGTATTCCATGGCTGATTGGTTTCCTTGTGTTTAAATTCTACCCGTTCTGCTCGTCCCTGTTCTATTCATTTACAGATTATAATCTGTTCAAGGGAATGACACAGTTCACACTAAAGAACTACGTAAACGTATTCGCAAATGATACAGAAAGAACCGCATTGATTGTCACATTCAAATATGCGTTCATGACAGTGCCTCTAAAGCTTGTCTTCGCTCTGTTTATTGCATACATCCTAAACTTTAAAATTAAAGGAGTGAATTTCTTCAGAACTGCTTACTATATTCCATCCATTCTGGGTGGATCTGTAGCCATCGCTGTTCTTTGGAAAGCTCTGTTTAAGGATGATGGCGTCATCCATACATTATTCGCATTGTTTGGGGCTACTGCACCAAGTTTCTTATCTGATCCGAACTGGTCACTGTTCATCATATGCTTACTGCGTATCTGGCAGTTTGGCTCAGCCATGGTCATCTTCCTTGCCGCATTAAAGGGTGTTCCAAATGACCTTTATGAAGCAGCATCTATCGATGGTGCCGGCAAGTGGAAGCAGTTCTTCTCTATTACAGTTCCACTGATCACACCAGTTATCTTCTATAACTTGATTACACAGCTGGTACAGGCTTTCCAGGAATTCAATGGACCATTCATCATCACACAGGGTGGACCTATGGGTTCGACAACCTTAATGTCACTGTTGATCTACAACAATGCATTTAAGATCTATGACATGGGTAAAGCCGATGCACAGGCTTGGGTATTGTTCGTAATTCTGATGATCTTCACGGCAATTGCCTTCTGGAGCCAGAAGCACTGGGTATATTATCAGGATGAAGGCAGGTAATCGAATATGACAACAACTGTACATACAAAGTCCATTCAAGATGCTCAGAAGAAGATCCGTAACAGACGTATTCGTTCTACTGTCATTCGTTACGTGGTACTGATTCTCGTCGGCATCATCATGATCTATCCATTAATTTGGATGATCGGTGCTACATTTAAAGACAACGCAGAGATCTTCTCTTCGTTGAACCCAATTCCTGCAAAGCCAACATTAGATGGTTATGTTGCAGCAATGGAAAACTATGGCGGCAAGATCAACATCTGGGGCGCCATGCTGAATACTTATAAGTTCGTTGTACCGGAAATGGTCTTCACCGTCATCTCCTGTACCTTAACAGCTTATGGTTTCTCAAGATTTAACTTCAAAGGCAGAAACCTCATGTTTACAATCATGCTGGCTATGCTTTTCCTCCCTCAGGTTGTATTGAACGTTCCTCAGTACATGATGTACAAGGACTGGGGATGGGTCGGATCCACACTGTATTTGCCTTTGTGGGTACCATCGATGTTCGCAACGGAGTCGTATTTCGTATTCATGCTTGTCCAGTTCTTACGTAATATTCCACGTGATCTGGATGAAGCAGCTAAGATTGATGGATGCAATGCTATGCAGATCTTGGTAAAGATTATTGTTCCAATGTTGATGCCTGCAATCGTATCTGTTGCACTGTTCAAATTCATGTGGTCATCCAATAACTTCCTTGGCCCATTACTGTATGTTAATAAGCCTGCGTATTATCCTGCGACAATCTTCGTAAAACTGTCTATGGATAGTGATGCTGGATTTAACTGGAATCGAATTTTGGCAGTGTCTCTTATTTCCATCATTCCGAACATTACAATCTTCTTCTTAGCACAGAATCAGTTCGTTGATGGTATATCAGCAGGCGGCGTCAAGGGTTGATTTTCAACCCTTGCACCACCTGTTTCATTGTTTTTGAAGGGAAATATATATGAAAGGTTTCTTTAGTTTAGACAATCCAGTCATGCGCTTCATCACAAAGGTTGGGTACTTATGGTATCTCGATGTTTTGTTTGTGGTCACAAGCCTGCCGGTCTTTACCATTGGTGTTTCCATTACAGCATTAAATTATGCATGCACGAAACTCATTGATGATGAAGGTACGGTCACCGGAAATTACTTCAAGAGCTGGAAGGAGAACTTCAAGCAGGGAACAGGCCTCGGCCTGCTGTATCTTGCGTTTGGCGCACTTCTTGCTTTGGCACTGGTGTTCTACAACCGCATGGATCAAAGTGATATCAAGATCATGTGGGCCGTTGTCATTGCAATTGGCATCTTCTATTTCATTTCCTTATGCTGGGTATTTGCGATTCAGTCCAAGTTTGTCCACACGGTTCAGGATACGATCCACTATTCCTTTGTGATTGCCTTCCAGAACTTACCGGAGACATTCTTGATCATGATCACCATTGCGGCAGTTGTATTCTTCAGCTGCACACAGCCGTTCATTGTATTGTTCCTGGTATTGAATTTTGGTATTGGCTGGTGCTTCTATCTGTTTGCCTATTTCTATGCAAAAGTGTTTGACCGCTACATTAACAAAGATCAGCACCGCAAGGCAAGTAAAGAAGCAGAACCAATTTTAAAGTAAGCGGGAGAGTTTTATGCAGGTTGGTATTCGTTTTCATGATTCTGAAAAACTGCCGTTTGAGCAACGCTTGTCACGTATTCATGACCAAGGTTTTTCATGTACACATATTGCCTTAACGAAAGTCGAAGATCTGGCGAGCAGTACCAGTTCGTTAACGCCAGGGTATGCGATGTATCTAAAACATGTCTTTGCCCAGAATCAGATTGATGTAGCTGTTTTAGGAAATTATCTAAACCTCGCAAATCCAAATGAGGAAAAGCTGAAGGAGATCCAGGACCGTTATACGGCCCATCTTCGCTTCGCTTCCTTGCTTGGCTGCAGTGTTGTAGGTACTGAAACAGGTGCACCAAATGAAGACTATCATTATGACAAAGAAGCATGCCACAGTGATGCGGCACTGCATACCTTTATTACAAACCTGCGCCCTGTTGTAAAAGATGCAGAACGGTTTGGCATGATCCTGGCCATTGAACCGGTCTATAAGCATATTGTGTGGAATCCGCAGCGGGCACGTATCGTGCTGGATGAGATCCACAGTCCAAATCTGCAGATTATTTTTGATCCGGTGAATTTACTTCATCCGGATAATTTAGAGCGCCGTGAGGAAGTCATTGGCCAGGCAATTGATTTGTTAGGCAAAGAGATTGCGGTCATTCACCTGAAGGATTATCAGGTGGTCAATGGCGAAATGCAGTGCATGGCATGCGGGCTTGGTGAAATGGACTACACCGAAGTGATCCGTTTTGCGAAAGAACAGAAGCCGTACATTCAGGCAACCTTAGAGAACACAAAACCAGAGAATGCAGTTACGGCAAGGGAATATATTCAAAAAATCGAGGAGTCTTTATGATCGACAAGGAAACATATGAAGTGATCTTAAAATATTTTGACTATCTGCTGGCAAACAGTACAGCAGAGACTCCGCTGTGGAATAAAGAAAAGATCCTCAGCGGCGCGCCAAACAAATGGAACTACATTGACGGCTGTATGATCAGTGCGGTCCTTTCCATGTATGAATTAACGAAGGATGAGAAGTACTTAAAGTTCGCCGATGATTTTGACGGCTGGTTTGTACAGGAAGATGGTTCGATCCGGACTTATGATCCGGAAGAAAAGAATCTGGATAACCTGAATGCTGCACGGAACTTATATACTTTATATAAACTAACAGGAAAAGAAAAATACCGGAAGGCGATGGATACCGCACGTCATCAGCTGGAAATCCAGCCGCGTACGAAAGCTGGCAACTTCTGGCATAAGCAGATCTATCCAAACCAGGTATGGCTGGATGGACTCTATATGGCACAGCCGTTCTTCATGCAGTATGAGACAGAACTCAATGGCATGAAGGGCTGTCAGGATTCATTTCAGCAGTTCAAAAATGTAGAAAAGCTGATGAAGGATCCAAAGACAGGACTCTATTATCACGGCTACGATGAATCCCGAGAAGCGAAGTGGGCAAATCCAGAAACAGGTTGCTCCAAGAGCTTCTGGCTGCGTTCACTAGGCTGGTTCATGGCATCGTTAGTTGAAACGGATGCGGTCATGCATGAAGCACTGTATTACGAATACCGGTATCTGCAGAAGATGCTGAAGGATGTCGCGGATGCTGTCCTAAAAGTACAGGACGAAAGCGGTATGTTCTGGCAGGTCATGGACCGTCCGGAAGATGACGGCAACTATCTGGAGACCAGCGGTACTGCACTGATCGCCTATGCTTTATTAAAAGGAGCACGCTTAGGGTATCTGCCGGAGCGTTATGGCGATGCAGGCGAAAAGGCATTCCAGGGCATTGTAGATCGGTACTTAAAGATCAATGCTGACGGTACCATCAATCTTGGCGGCATCTGCTTAGTTGCAGGTCTTGGTGGAGAAGACCGTCGTGACGGTACACCAGCGTATTACTACAGTGAACCAATTGTTGAGAATGAAGCGAAAGGCACGGCACCATTTATCCTAGCTTTCACAGAAATCGTAAAGCGTCAGAAATAACGACGCGGGAGTCATAGTATGCAATTTACAACATCCATCTTCAATCGCGCTGTCACCATCGAAATGATGAACAGTGATATCTATCAAATGAAAGAACCAGTCGATGTTCTTCTGGATGATAAGCATGTTCTTACCACTACGAAGAATGTATTTTCACTGACGGGTCTTTTACCAGACCACCATTATAAGATTGCTGTCATTGCCCAGAACGATCGTGCGGATGGAGAGATCCATACGTTAAAAGAATCTGTTCTGTTCAATGTCAAAGATTTTGGTGCAAAGGGAGATGGTGTTTCGAATGATACAACATTCATCCAGACAGCCATCTTATCCTGCCCCGACAACGGCACCGTCTATGTACCGAAAGGAACCTATTTTGTCACGCCGCTCTTCATGAAGAGCAATCTGACATTGTGGCTGGATGAAGGTGCGGAACTGTTAGGCAGTGCTGACCGCAGAGATTATCCAATCCTGCCAGGTATGACCCGCAGTACGGATGAGAAAAAGGAATACAGTCTTTCCAGCTGGGAAGGTAATCCACTAACATCGTTTGCGTCATTGATCACAGCAATCAACTGTGAACATGTTGATATCATTGGCCCAGGCACCATCAATGGCAATGCAGAAGCAGGCGACTGGTGGCAGAACCACCGTACCAAACGTCTTGCATGGCGTCCAAATACGGTCTTCTTCAATGGCTGCAATCATATGCGCATGCAGAATGTAACTGTCAAGAACAGTCCATGCTGGACCATTCATCCATATTATTGTGATGATCTGAGCTTCCTGAATCTGACGATTCAGAACCCGTATGACAGTCCAAATACAGATGGCTTTGATCCAGAATCCTGCAAGAATGTTTTATTGTTAGGGACAAAGATCAGTGTTGGAGATGACTGTGTTGCCATCAAATCCGGCAAATTCTATATGGCAAGAAATCACTTCAAACGGACCGAGAACATCGTGATCCGCAACTGTGATTTCGAACGCGGACATGGTTCTGTAACGGTCGGTTCCGAAATTGCCGGCGGGGTTACGGGTGTCAAAGTTGAACAGTGCCTGTTCGATGCGACGGACCGTGGCGTACGTATTAAGACCAGACGTGGCAGAGGAGAACGTTCACTGCTCGATGAAATCAGCTTTGATAAGATCTTTATGAAGAATGTGCATATGCCAATGACATTCAACATGTTCTATTTCTGTGATCCGGATGGACATACAGATTTTGTCCAGAACACCGATCCAGCCCCGGTAGATGAACTGACTCCGAAGATTGGATCCATCCGTGTTAAGAATACGGAATGTGTTGGCGTTGACAGCTGTTTCTTATGTGCCTATGGACTGCCGGAAATGCCGATCGAGAAGATTTCTCTGGAGAATGTCACTGCATCCTTCCTGCCAAAGGAAGAGCAGCGGCTTGACCGTCCAGTCATGATGGACCGCTTTGAGCCAATCAAGGGTGTCGGCATCTGGGCATGCAATGTCAAAGAGATGGACATTAAGAACGTGACCATCCATGGTGCCAACGAGACTGAACCTGTCTTAAAGAATGTGCTGACAGCAGCTTTTGATCAATTGAATTACGAAACAAGATAACTGTGGTGGATCATCATCACAGTTTTTTAATGCATGCATGAAAAAAGATCAATCTTTCGATTGATCTCCGTTTTTACTTCATGTCCTTAATGGCAATCTCATCCATGTCATCGAAGGTCTGGTTCTCACCGCCCATTGCCCAGATGAAGGTATAGTTTGTTGTACCGACACCAGAGTGAATGGACCAGCTTGGGGAATAAACTGCTTCTTCGTTATGCATGAGGATGTGACGTGTTTCATCGCCTTTGCCCATCATGTGGAAGACTGCCTGATTGTCTGGAATCTCAAAGTACATATAGACTTCCATCCGTCTTTCATGTGTATGTGCTGGCATGGTGTTCCAGTTGGAACCTGCATCCAGTGCAGTCATGCCCATGGATAACTGACATGTTTTCAGAACATCCGGGTGAATGAACTGATTGATCGTACGCTTGTTGCAGTGCTCGGCATCACCGATTGGTCTGTGATTTGCATCGGATAACTTTAACAGACGTGTTTCATAAGAACGGTGGGCCGGCGTAGAAGCCATATAGAACTTCGCTGGCTTGTCAGCATTCTTAGAAGCGAAGGTAACGACTTTCGCACCCATTGTGATATATAAGCAGTCTTTATAGCCTAACTCATATTTCTTGCCATCAACATTGATGATGCCATCGCCGCCGATGTTGAAGATGCCGATCTCTCTTCTTTCTAAGAAGTACTGTGTACCGAAGTTGTGCCAGATATCAATGCCTTTATCAATGGAAACTTCTTCGTGGACAGGCATGCATCCTAATGTGACGACTCTGTCGACATGTGTATAGAACGCCTGTACGGTATCTGCCTGATACAGATTTGTATACAGGAATTCCTTACGGATCTCTTCCGTAGTATATCTTTTAAAATCTTCTGGATTGACTGAATAACGAATATCCATGTTGAACCTCTTTCTTTTACTGTGGCTGTCTGCCTAAGTAGGCAAGGATACCACCGTCAACGTACAGAATCTGTCCGTTGACAAAGTTTGATGCATCCGAAGCGAGGAAGACAGCTGGTCCGGCTAGATCATCCGGCTCACCCCAGCGGTTGGCTGGTGTTTTCGCCTTGATGAAGGTATCGAACGGATGTTCGGAACCATCTGCTTGTTTCTCCCGTAATGGTGCGGTCTGTGGAGTTGCAATATAACCAGGGCCAAGACCATTGCATTGAATATTGTACTGTCCATACTCAGAACAGATATTCTTTGTCAGCATCTTTAATCCGCCTTTGGCAGATGCATAGGCACTAACAGTCTCTCTTCCAAGTTCAGACATCATCGAACAAACATTGATGATCTTGCCATGACCTTTTTTGATCATGGCAGGAAGAACTGCTTTTGCGGTAATAAACGGACCAACAAGATCAATATTGACGACCTGCTGGAAATCTGCGGTCTCCATTTCGGTCATTGGGACCCGTTTGATAATGCCGGCATTGTTGACCAGGATATCGACAGCTCCGAAGCGGTCTTCAATCTTGGATACCATGGAGCGTACTGCAGGTTCATCTGTTACGTCGCAGACAAATCCGTGTGCTTCATATCCAGCATCCAAATATGCTTTTTTCGCTTCTTGAACTTTCTTTTCATCTCTGGCATTAAAGCAGATGACCGCTCCCGCTTTTCCTAACGCAGATGCAATCGCAAACCCAATGCCATAGGTACCCCCGGTAACCAATGCGACTTTGCCATCGAGACGAAAATCTTCTGGGTCAAACATAACTTAACGCTGAACGCGTCCGTTTGCGTTTCCGTTTGCGAGCGTCAGTGCTTCATCTTCAGAAACGAGGTTGAAGTCACCAGGAATTGTGTGCTTGAGAGCAGATGCAGCAACGGCAAACTCTAAAGCCTTCTTTGGATCGTTCCACTTTGTTAAGCCGTGGATCAGTCCGCCGGAGAAGGAGTCACCGCCGCCGACTCTGTCGACGATTGGGTTGATCTCATAATGCTTGGATTCATAGAATTCCTTGCCGTCAAAGATCAGTGCCTTCCAGCCATTGTTGGAAGCAGAATGAGATTCTCTTAATGTAGAAACAACAATCTTGAAACCAAACTTATCTGCCATCTGCTTAAAGATTGTATGATAGCCGGAAGCATCGGTGCTGCCGCCTTCGACATCTGCATCTGGTTTAAAACCTAAGCACTTTTCAGCATCTTCTTCATTGCCGATGCATACATCGACATACTGCATCAATGGAGTCATAACAGACTGTGCCTTTTCTTCGGTCCATAACTTCTTACGGAAGTTCAGATCGCAGGAAACAATAACGTTATGACGCTTCGCTGCCTGGCAGGCAAGCTTTGTTAATTCTGCACTCTTATCAGAGATGGCAGGGGTAATGCCAGACCAGTGGAACCAGTCAGCACCATCCATGATGGCATCCCAGTCAAAATCAGCAGGATCTGCTTCGGCAATGGAAGAACCAGCACGATCATAGATGACTTTGGAAGGACGCATGGAAGCACCGTTCTCTGCATAGTAGATGCCTAAACGGTTTCCGCCGCGGGCAATGTACTGTGTGTTGACGCCGTATCTTCTTAATGCGTTGACTGCAGACTGACCAATCTCATGAGCAGGGACCTTTGTGACAAAGATTCCTTCATCGCCATAGTTGGCAACGGATACTGCGACATTGGCTTCACCGCCGCCGAAGATGACATCATATTTATCCGCCTGAACGAATCTGCTGTTTGGCTCAGATGGTGTCAGTCTGAGCATGATTTCTCCAAATGTTACAACTTTTGTCATTTTTTCTTCCTCTTCTTCTCTCAGTTATTGACCAGGTGGATCTTGAATCCGCCGATCTCTTCCTTGAAGTAGGCAAACTTTGCGTCACCTGCATCATCATATGTAATGGAATCTTCATCGAACGCAACGCCGAGAGCTCTGTAGTATGCAAGTGCTCTTTCCACGTTGTTCACGCCGACAGCAATGTGTCCCTTGGTGCCAAAGTGCTCCTTGACCATGATTTCGACCATTTCGGAACCAAAGTAGCCCTTGGATGTTTCTCTGACAGTACCCTGCAGTAAGTTGGCAAACTTGTCTGCCGTTTCCTTACCGTCTGCTTCCGTGCAGTTGACACCGATGTGCTTGACATGCATGCCCAGCATCTTCATGACTGCTTCTCTGGAGATTGCCTCCACCTGATCGAACTGTCCGTTCTTGATCAGGTCAGCCTTGACCATCCAAGTTCCGCCAACAGCGAAGATCTTATTAAATGAGAGATAGTCGAGCATATTCTTTTCATTGACTCCGCCGGTAGGCAGGAATGTCATGTTCTTGTATGGACCGCATAATGCCTTGATGGTCTTGATTCCGCCCATTGCTTCGGCTGGGAAGAACTTAACGGTATGCAGATCCAGAGCTAATGCCTGTTCCAGTTCGGATGCAGTTGAAATGCCTGGGCATACAGCGACACCTTTCTTCTGGCAATACTTAACGACTTCTGGATTCAGACCTGGAGCGACAATAAATTCAGCACCTGCATCTAAAGCAGAATCGACCTGTTCGGTGGTCAATACAGTACCTGCACCAACAATCAGCTCAGGTCTTGCCTTCTTCATGGCAATCATGGCGTCGTGGGCAGCAGGGGTACGGAAAGTTACTTCAGCAGCTGGTAAGCCGCCCTTGCATAATGCATCCGCTAATGGGGCTGCATCTTCGACTCTGTCTAATACAATGGCAGGAATAATTCCGATGCCATGCAGACGCTTCATTACTTCTTTTGGATCACTCATATCTCAACTATCCTCCTATTTGGTAGTAAACCGGTATACTTATAAATTAGTCGTTTTGACCGGGGATGTCAAGAATTTCTTGATTTTTTATCATAATTTATATATAACTATAATTTTTTCACAAAGATTGACAACGTTTTCATTCGGTTGTAATCTTATTGTATAAACCGGTTAACATGTAAGGAGAAGGATTATGGCGAAGAAAATAACGATTAATGACATTGCGAAATTATCAGGAGTATCGAAGACGACGGTGTCCTTCTTCCTCAATGGAAAATTTGAAAAAATGTCAGAGGAGACAAAGCATCGGATTGAGAATGCAATCGATAAAACGAATTATCATCCAAATGCCATGGCTCGTTCTCTGAACTACAAACAAACACAATTGATCGGAGTCATCATCGGCGACATCACAAACTCATTTGCCAATCAGATCGTAAAAGGAATTAATGATTACTGCCGCGAACGCGGATATCAGATGATTGTTGGTTCCAGCAATTATGACTTAGAGAATGAAAAGATCTGTGTCAATGGTATGGCAGGCATGGGGGCAGATGGCTTTATCGTGCAGCCGACGGTCCACTTCGAAACAATGTGGTCAGAAAGCAATATTGAAAAACCAATCGTCTATTTCGATTCACCAAACAGTTCCGAATCCGGGATGTGGGTCAAGACAAACAACTATGAAGCTGTCTATGACGCAACCGAAGAATTATCACAGGAGAAGTATGACAACTATGTCATGATCACCGCCGATCCATATGTCTTAAGAACACGTATGGAACGTACCAGAGGCTTTACAGATTGTCTGGATATCAAGAAGCTGCCGTATGAAGTCATCGTCGCAGACGGAAAGACAACGCCGGAAGATCTCGAAGCGAAACTGCATAACTACTTAAATGATACAAAGAAGAGCACACTTGTATTCGTAGCCAATAACTGGCTTCTCGACAAGACCTATCTTGCCTTGAAGAACTACAAGAATCTGATTCCAAAGCGTTTAGGCCTGATTGGCTTTGACTCTCTGGAATGGTCTGAAATGTCTGTACCAAGTATTACAACAATCGTTCAGCCGGCATACGAAGAAGGCAGAACTGCTGCTCAGATCCTGATTGACGCAATCGAGGATAAACATGGAGAAGCACCGAACCGTATCCTTCCATGCAAGATGAACCGCTTAGAATCAACCAAACGATAAGCATATCGCAAAAGAAAGAGGAAAATTTAAAATGGAATTATTAAACAAGTCAATGACAAACCCAGTGGACCGCCCTGTTAAGGTTGTTCAGTTTGGAGAAGGAAACTTCTTAAGAGCGTTTGTTGATTATCAGGTAGATTTAGCAAATGAGAAGGGCTTATTCAACGGCAGCGTTGTCTTAGTCAAGCCAATCTCTTTTGGAACAATTGACAACTTCAAGAAGCAGGACTGCCAGTACACACTGCAGTTAAGAGGCAGAGTCAATGGAGAACCATACAAGGAAACACGTCAGATCACATCGGTAAAAGATATCGTATGTCCTTTCGTGAACTATGAAGACTACATCAATGTTGCCAAGATCGATACGCTGCGTTTCGTTGTATCCAATACAACCGAAGCAGGCATTGTCTTCCATGAAGATGATAAGTTCGATGATAAGCTGAATGTCACATTCCCAGGCAAACTGACACAGTTCTTACTTGCCCGTTTTGAAGCATTCAAGGGTGATATGTCCAAGGGATTGGTCATGCTGCCAGTGGAATTGATTGATGACAACGGTATTGAACTGCACAAGGATGTCTTAAAGTACATCGAACTCTGGAAGCTCAGTGATGAATTCAAGAACTGGGTCGAGAATGCATGCATCTTCACATCCACATTAGTTGACCGTATCGTTACCGGCTGGGTCAGAGATGATGCTGAGAGACAGGCTATCTATGATGAATTAGGCTATCAGGATAATCTGCTGGATACAGCAGAACCATTCGCTCTGTGGGTCATTGAATGCCCTAAGGGAAAAGATATTTCGGCAGAATGGCCAATGGATAAGGCATTTGCTGACAAGACTGGCATGAATGTCATCTTCACAGACAATCAGAAGCCATACAAGCAGAGAAAAGTAAGAATCTTAAATGGTGCACATACATCCTTTGTCTTAGCTTCTTTCTTAAAGGGCAACGATTATGTCAACCAGTCCATGGCAGATCCAATCATCCGCAAGTTCATGGATGAAACAATCCATGGGGAAGTCATTCCTACACTGACTCTGCCAAAGCAGGATCTGGAAGATTTCGCAAATGCAGTTGTTGATAGATTCAACAACCCATTCATTAAACATGCATTACTTGCCATCTCACTGAACTCTGTTTCCAAGTGGAGAGCTAGATGCATGCCTTCCTTCTTAGGCTATGTTGAAAAGTACAACAAGCTGCCGGAGCACTTAACATTCTCCATTGCAGCATTGATGGCATTCTACAGTGCTACTGATCTGCAGGAAGGTGTCTTAAAGGGCAAGCGCGGCAACGATACATACGATATCAAGGATGATCCAGAAGTACTGAAGTTCTTTGCTGAGAACAGCACAAAGGATACAAAGGAATTCGTCCATGCATATTTGTCCAATGAGAACTTCCATGGTCAGGACTTAACAAAGGTCAATGGCTTAGAAGCAAAGGTCACCGAATACTTAGATGCAATCCGTAAGAATGGCATGGAGAAGGCACTCGAAGAGTACTTCCCTGCTTAAGGAGACATATGCAGAGAGCAATCCGAATTCACGAAAAGGATAATGTAGCTGTTGCTCTGACTTCACTGAAGAAGGGGGAGACATTCACATTTGGGGATGTCACTGTCACCTTGGCAGAAGACATTGAACAGGGACATAAATTTGCACTGCGTGATATTCATACAAATGAAAATATTGTAAAGTATGGCACGCTGATTGGACATGCAACATGTGAAATTGCCAAGGGCAGCCATGTTCATACCGAGAATGTCAAAACAAACTTAGGGGATGTGCTGGAATACCAGTATCATCCAGAAACATATGCGCAGCCGCAGGCACAGGGCAGAACGTTCAAAGGCTTTGTCCGTAAGAACGGCACTGTCGGTATCCGGAATGAAATCTGGATCATCCCTACGGTTGGCTGTGTAAACAACATCGTACAGAACCTGGAGAAGCTGGCACAGCCGCTGGTCCATGGTTCCATTGACCGTATTGTTTCGTATACACATCCTTATGGATGCTCGCAGATGGAAGGCGACCAGGAGAATACAAGAACCATTCTTGCAGACTTGATCAACCATCCAAATGCCGGCGGTGTCTTGGTCTTAGGACTGGGGTGCGAGAACTCCAACATTGATGTACTGAAACCATATATTGGCAGCTATGACCCAGAGCGGATCCGCTTTGTAGTAGCACAGCAGGAAGAAGACGAAGTTGAAGCCTGCATGAAGCAGTTAAAGGAATTGGCAGAAATCGTTGCCAAGGATGAACGTACCGAATGCTCAGCCAGTATGTTAAAGGTCGGACTGAAGTGCGGTGGTTCCGATGGCTTGAGCGGCATTACTGCCAACCCAGTCGTTGGACGTTTCTCTGATATGCTGGTGGCAGATGGCGGCACAACCATCTTGGCCGAAGTACCGGAAATGTTCGGCGCGGAGACCCAGCTGATGAACCGTGCAAAAGACAGTGCAACCTTTGATAAGACGGTTGCCTTGATCAATAACTTCAAGGAATACTTCCAGTCCTATCACATGCCGATCTATGACAACCCGTCCCCGGGCAACAAGGCAGGCGGCATCACGACCTTGGAGGATAAATCCAATGGCTGTGTTCAGAAGAGCGGCAGTGCACCGGTAGCAGATGTCTTAAAATATGGTGAAGTCCTTAAGACAAAGGGCTTGAATCTCCTCAGCACGCCAGGCAATGACCTGGTGGCGGCGACCGGAGAAGCAGCTGCAGGCTGCCAGATGGTCTTATTTACCACCGGCAGAGGCACTCCATTCGCTACTGCGGTACCAACTGTAAAGATTGCCACAAATACTCCGTTGGCGGAGAAAAAAGCCAATTGGATTGACTTAAATGCAGGAAAGGCTTTGGAAGAGAATTCTTCACTTGAAAGCGTTTCCAAAGAGTTGTATGATTTAGTCATCCGGATTGCAAGTGGTGAACTCTGCAAGTCCGAAAGCAATGGTTTCCATGACATTGCCATCTTCAAACAGGGTGTCACCCTGTAAAAATTGGGTTCTTGGAGGGTCTGTTATCCTGTTAATACAGATCGTCCTGACCATATAGCCAGTGGACTCTAGCTTAGAAACACAACGCGAGGGGTCCCATAATCCACAGTATGTGGGGCAAGGAGAAAATAAAATGGCAGAAGTAGTATTAAAGAACATCGAAAAGATTTATCCAAACACTGAAAAGAAGAAGCACAACCTGAAAGTCACGGAAGAAGGCGTTCTCGCAGTAGAAAACTTCAACCTGACAATCAAAGACCATGAATTCATCGTATTAGTAGGTCCTTCCGGATGCGGAAAATCTACAACATTGAGAATGGTCGCTGGACTGGAAGACATCACAAGAGGTGAGCTGTACATTGACGGCAAGCTGATGAACGATGTTGAACCTAAGGATAGAGATATCGCCATGGTATTCCAGAACTACGCACTGTATCCTCATATGACTGTACGTCAGAACATGGAGTTCCCATTAAAACTGAGAAAAATGCCAAAGGATGAAATCAAGAAGAAGGTTGATGAAGCAGCTGAAAAGCTGGGCATCACTGAATATCTTGACCGTAAGCCAAAGGCATTATCCGGTGGTCAGAGACAGAGAGTCGCTATCGGACGTGCAATCGTCCGTGACCCTAAGGTCTTATTAATGGATGAGCCTCTTTCTAACCTGGATGCGAAGTTACGTAACCAGATGAGAGCAGAGATCATTAAGTTGAGACAGGTTCTGAATTCCACATTCTTATATGTAACACATGACCAGACCGAAGCTATGACTTTAGGTGACAGAATCGTCATCATGAAGGACGGCGTCATTCAGCAGATCGGCACACCACAGGAAGTTTATAACTCTCCTGCAAATATGTTCGTTGCTGGATTCATCGGCGTACCTCAGATGAACTTCTATGCAGCTAAGCTCGTCAAGAACGGTAGCAATTATGCAGTCGAAGTTGGCGGCGTCACAATCGATCTGAGTGCAGAAAAGAGTGCTAGACTCGCTGCAAACAATGCAGAATCACAGGAAATCACTGTTGGTGTAAGACCTGAGCACGTAGAGCTCAAGGGTGATGCATCCAAGATGATCAAGGCTACTGTAGATGTCAGTGAAATGATGGGTTCCCAGATCTACCTGCATGTCAATGCATTAGGTAAGGATGGCATCATCATCGTCAACACACTGGATCTTGGCGGCAAGCAGTTCACACTGGGTGAAGAAATTGATTTCACATTCCCAGGATCTGTTGCTAACATCTTCGACAAGGATGGCGTAAACCTCGAGTTTGGACCACACAAGGTTGAAGAAGCAGAAGCTCCAAAGGCTGAGTAAAATCTCGAAGCAGTAAAACACTGAAGAATGATTCTTCAGTGTTTTTTAATTTTTGAAAACAATATATAAATAATGTTAAAATACTGCTATGACAACAGTGCATCCTTCAAACGAATCTACAAAATTACAACTTGCACAAGCATGTAAAGCATGCATGCATAATACATCGGTAGAGAATCTGACGGTAAAACAGATCTGTGACTACAGTCACTTATCCCGGCAGACTTTCTACCGTTGTTTCTTAGATAAATACGATCTGATCAATTGGTACTTTGACCGTTTACTGCACGAATCCTTTGATCAGATGGGCTCAGGCAAGACGATTCAGGAAGGGCTGAACCTAAAGTTCCGTTATATACAACAGGAATATATTTTCTTCCGCGCAGCATTCTCTACGGATACACAGAATAATCTGCAGCAGCATGACTTTGATATGATCTTTGCTTTCTATCAGAATCTGCTCAAGAGCAAACATGCAGAATATGATCAGGAGATCTTAGATATCTTGGAAATGTACTGCTGGGCATCTATCTATATGACCGTAAAATGGGTCATGCAGGAAATGCCGAAAAGCCCGGAAGAGCTGACCAGAACAATGATTCTGGCAATGCCGAAGGAACTCTCTGCACTGTTTAAAAAGTTAAAAATTCTAGCATAATCACATAGGTTACACTTCGAAGGAGGTGTAACTTGTTTTTATATTCACAAATGATAAATTGACAATGTGAGCGGCGAAAGAACCGCAAAAGGAGAATAAAAATGGCTAATCGTATCTCTTTAAATCCAGTTTCATATCATGGTGCTGGTGCAATCGCTGAGATTGTCAATGAAATGAATGCCCATGGTTTCAAGAAGGCATTTGTAGCAAGTGATCCAGATCTAGTAAAGTTCGGCGTAACAGCAAAGGTCACCGATCTTCTGACCAAGGCAAACATTCCGTTTGAACTGTACAGCAACATCAAACCAAACCCAACGATTGAGAATGTTCAGTCTGGCGTTGCTGCCTTCAAGAAGAGCAATGCGGACTGCATCGTAGCAGTCGGCGGCGGTTCTTCCATGGATACTTCCAAGGCAATCGGCATCATCATTGCCAATCCAGAATTTGAAGATGTTCGTTCATTGGAAGGTGTTGCACCTACAAAGAATCCTTGTGTTCCAATCATTGCTGTTCCTACAACCGCTGGTACAGCTGCAGAAGTTACCATCAACTATGTCATCACAGATGTAGAGAAAGAACGGAAGTTCGTCTGCGTGGATGTTCATGATATGCCAATCGTTGCGGTTGTTGATCCAGAGATGATGTCTTCAATGCCGAAGGGCTTGACGGCTGCAACTGGCATGGATGCTTTAACCCATGCAATTGAAGGCTATACTACAAGAGCTGCCTGGGAAATGACTGATATGTTCCACTTAGAAGCAATCAAGCTGATCTCGACCTATCTGCGTTCTGCAGTGAATAATGAAAAAGAAGGAAGAGAAGGAATGGCATTAGGTCAGTATATCGCCGGCATGGGCTTCTCCAATGTTGGACTTGGTATTGACCACTCCATGGCACATACACTGTCTGCACACTATGACACACCACACGGTGTTGCATGTGCATCCTTACTGCCAATCTCCATGGAATTCAACCGTGATTACACAGGTGAAAAGTACAGAGAGATTGCTAGAGCAATGGGTGTTGAAGGTGTCGATGACATGAGCCAGGAAGAATACAGAGATGCTGCCATCAATGCGGTAAAGAAATTATCAGCAGATGTAAACATCAATCCTAAGAATGACAAGATCAGAGAAGAAGATCTGGATCAGTTAGCAACCGATGCATTGAATGATGCATGTTATCCTGGAAACCCAAGAGAAGCAACTAAGGAACAGGTCATCGCAATGTTCCGTCAGTTAATGTAAAAGAAGCAGAGAAAGATATCGCAGGATATCTTTCTTTTCTTAGGTTTTGCTGAGTATTGTTGCGTAATGATGGGAAAAGGAATGAGGCGTTTCTCGCAAAAGGTTATAATTTTATTGTATTGGGAGCCTTTTGGGGAAAAGAGTACAGAGCTTCTGTATTTGATGAAATGACTTTTTGTTATGACGCAGACAGAAAGCTGTCACACTGTGTTTCCAATACGGAAATGCGTTTTGCAGCAATACGAAAGCATGTTTGTAGAATGCGCTTTCCCATGTCGTCTGGGGAGATGAAAATCTCCTGTACGAAGGGCAGTCCTGGTCACTCCTCGATAATCCAGGGCTGCTTTTATTATGTGTACTAAGTATTTCGAGGTTGTTCACAGAATAATCAGAATGTGAACATGGCAGGTTCATCTTTCTCCGATATCTTGTAGTTGCATAAAGGAGGAAACAAATATGCTCAACAACAAATGGAAAGCAGCAGCTGCACTCAGTGTATTACTGCTTATAACAGGATGTACATCTACCGCAGCATACACAACATCAACCGCAACACCAACCGCGACCGCAGCGGCCACTGCTACACCAAGCGCATCCGCAACAACAGCAGCAACTGCTACACCAGAGGCAACAACAGAAACAACAACTTCTGATACAACAACAGCATCGCAGTCGACGACAACGGATACAACTTCAGGATCCACATCCAACGTAGCTGCGTCATCCAGTTCAACAGGTTCCGATACATCAACCGGTTCGACATCTTCGAATATGAAGGGTCCGAAGGGACAGGCACCATCGTCCAGCAATACAACGGATGCGACTTCCGGTTCTACGAACGGATAAGGCAAGCCAAACTATTCCTGCGGGAATAGTTTTTTTGTGGGAGTACAGAATCGTGTACAGTACTTTTGATTTTCTTGTCTATCATTTCTATAGAGGAGAAATTCATCATGTCAGACAGGATCATCTTTCATATTGATATCAATCACTGCTACGCCCAAATTGAAGAAATGATGTATCCTGAACTGCGCAAAGTTTCGATGGCCGTCGGCGGCCACGAAGAGACACGTCACGGCATCATCCTGACCAAGAATGATCTCGCCAAGGCGAAAGGCGTCCGGACGGGAGAATCCCTGCGGGAAGCTTATGAGAAAGACCCAAATTTACTGATCATTCCGCCGCATTACGATGAATATACGTATTACACCGGGAAAGTGAAAGAGATTTACCGGCAGTACAGTGATCAGGTTGAATCCTTTGGCTTGGATGAAGCTTGGATTGATTATACAAATTCACAAAAATTATTCGGGGAACCGGGGAAAGTGTGCCAGGAAATTGTAAATAGAGTGTACCAGGAACTTGGCCTGAAGGTATCGGCAGGGATTTCCTGGAATAAAGTCTTTGCGAAACTGGGCTCGGATCAAAAGAGTTCTGCCCCGTATGAAATTACACGGCAGAACTATCCGGAAACGGTATGGCCATTGCCGGTACAGGATCTGTTGTATGTTGGACCAGCAACCTATGAGAAACTGCGGAGCCGTTCCATTCGTACCATCGGCGACCTGGCTCAGTACCCAGAAGAACATTTAAAGAAGGCGATGGGCATGGCAGGTGTCATGATCCATGCCTTTGCGAATGGCGAAGATTCCAGTCCCGTCACGGAAGTCACTGCCGTCAGCGTGCCGAAATCGGTCGGCAATTCGATGACAATGATCCATGACGTGGGTTCCTGGGAGGAACTGCAGCCAGTGTACTATGTGCTCTGTGAGGCTGTTTCTTCACGTTTGCGGCAGCAGGGACTGGAAGGGAGTGTGGTACATGTATCACTGCGTTCGGCAGGCTTAGACTGGTATGGCTGTGAAAGAAAGCTGGATCAGAAGACCAATCTCAGTGAAGAAATCTTAGATGCAGTCCGCTTCTTGGTAAGTTCTTATGACTTTGCGGTCCCTTTGCGTGCTGTCGGGGTATCCCTGAGTCATTTGAGTGAAGCAGGAACGCTCCGCCAGATGAGCCTGTTTACCAATGAAATTGCCCGGGAAAAGGCACGCCGGACTGATATTGCTATGGATGAGATCCGCGCTAGATTCGGTTTCCAGGCAATCTGTCGTGCCTGTACCTTAGTAGACCGCCCTTTAACGGACTTTAACGTACAGGAAGACCATACGGTACATCCGGTTGGCTACTTTCAAGGCAGGAAGATGGTTGTATGAGCGAACTCTATAAAAGATATGTGGATGTCGTGGTGAGGATGAAAAAAGACCGCCAGATGATCCCAATGAAATTGATCTGGGACAATGACCGTGAATATCCGATTGATAAGGTCCTGCGGGTCGAACCAAGGGCCTCTCAGGTAGGTGGCAGCGGCATCCGCTATGAGGTGAAGATCTGCGGGCAGATCCGCTGTCTCTTCTTTGAAAAAGACCGCTGGTTCATTGAGTCATTTCGACCGTAAAACAATTGTTCTTTTTTCTTTGTACTTTGCCATAGAATTGGTACAATAGTATTAGAAATTATAAAGAAATCCGTATATATCGGAATGGGTGGACGATGAAAAACTGGGATTATTTAGCAAAAATGAGCGACCGTGAACTGGCGGCATTGATCAGCCGGACTGTCTTCCAACATGAAGCAGCACCAGAAGATCTCTGCAGAGGGGTGTGCCAGTATGCAGATGCGAAAGGCAATTGTACGCGTTTTGACAAGGATGGCAATGTGGTTTGCCCATGGACGTTCGAAGAACGAATTGAAAACTGGTTAAAGGCACAGCATACAAAGTGAGAAGATGGAATTTTCCATCTTCTTTTTTGAGTATGACGGGCATGTCATACATCGAGGGTGAAAATCCCAAGGGGCACCAGTTGCCGGTGAACCCAATAGCGATTCGCAAGTTTCACATCGTGAGATGTGGGAGAGAAGAAGCGATAGCGAAACCGTGGCCTTACGGACAGAAACCTGATATCAAGGCGCACGCGGTGGACAAGCTGGCTCAAAGCGGTGAAGTCCAAGATGGCAATCGTAATCCGCATGCGTAAATCAGGAAGGTGAACGGGGAAGGATGTATGGTTTATCCCGCGAGGTCTCACAGAGGACAAATGCCCCAGCAACAGCGAACTGTGAGAAGTCAGCCGAGGCCGTAGTAGCTGGACAGAAATCTTATCCGGTGAAGGGCTGAACAGTAGAACGTGCATCAAGAGCTTCAAATGTCCGACATGGATGCCTGACAGACAGGAAAGCAAGGACGTATCCCGAGGATACTGTCAAAGACTTAGGACTTACCATGGAGGAGCGAGGAAAGGAAGGGAGCACAAAGAATGTCGGAACTGTTGGAAAAGATACTGAGCAGAGAGAACATGGCAGAAGCGTTCAAGCGTGTCTGTGCAAACAAAGGATCTGCCGGGACAGATGGTGTATCCATCGAGGAAGCGGAAGCGTATGTCAGGGACAACTGGGCAGGAATCAAGAAACAAATCCAGCAGCGCCAGTACAGACCGCAGCCAGTAAGGCGGGTAGAGGTACCAAAGCCAAATGGTGGAAAGCGAAAGCTCGGGATACCGACTGTCATGGACAGAACCATCCAGCAGGCAGTCACGCAGGTCATAGCGCCTATCTGTGAACCGTACTTCTCTGATTCCAGCTATGGATTCAGACCAGGCAGGTCATGTGAGCAGGCGATATTGAAACTGCTTGACTACTTCAATGA
>Ga0183095_11174_pt1 | contig 27421 bp, 26 predicted proteins | sample BioMet4_FD_130346 | JGI IMG/M metagenome (GOLD analysis project Ga0183095, IMG submission 130346) | Microbial communities from bioreactor (seeded with sewage sludge) at LBNL, California, USA - Biofuel metagenome 4 (v2) (version 3) | ecosystem: Engineered > Bioreactor > Anaerobic > Unclassified ...
GAAAAACTGGCAGTCTGGAAGGACAGATGGAAGGATAATACTTCATTTTCTCCTTTTTCTCTCTTCCTTTGTGAATTCTTCCCGTTCTTCACATCCTGACTTCTTTTTTCCATTCAAAAAGTGGTATATCTTCTTCGACATACCACTTTGTCAACAGCCTGACCGCTGCAGTCTGAGACTGCAGCGGTTGTTTTATTGCAGCGCTGCCTGGACCTTTTTAATCCATTCTTCAACCGCGTACTGCGGCGTCACCATCTGGTCGCCGCCTTCGGCATCGAAGCGGACTTCCATGTCCGGACCGTTCCCGCTGCCGGCTGCGGCTTTGCGCATATCCCGGATGACATGTCCGGGCCAGCCGGCGTTGGTCATGAAGCAGCAGACGGTCTTTCCGGACAGATCATGACCGGAAAAGAAGGAGGACACGGCCGGCGCCATCGTATACCACCAGGTCGGCGTGCCGACGGCGATGACGTCATAGGCTGCCGGATCATGCTTCAGCTTTTTGATCTCCGGCTGATAGCCCGCCTTCACTTCCTTCTGCGCCTGTTCCACAACATCCTCGTAGCTGCCGGCATACGGCTGTACGGTTTCGATCGCCTCGATATCCGCGCCGGCAGCGGACTGCAGCATCTCCGCAATCTTTTTCGTATTCCCGCTGGACCAGGAATAATAGACAATCAGCAGTTTCTTCATGGTTTCTCCTTCGGACAGTGTTCTGTCATCTTCCTGAGGATAGACCCTGGAGTTCACTCCAAGTCAAGTCAATCATGAAAAAGGGCGCCGGTCTCCCGGCGCCCGAAACAAAGGGGGTGAAACAAATACTATTTCTACTCACCGATGGAATCGGTTTTGTAGATAAACTTGACGGAGCTGTTCTCCGTATCGGCAGTGCCCGTGAACGTGTTGTATTCCGCGCCTGCCTTTTCTACCGCCTGCAGGCGGTTGATCACATCTGTGACATTGCTTCCGAACATGGACGTCAGCTTGCGGATGCCGTCCGTATCAAACTTCATCATGCCGTCCATCAGATCATTGGCGCCGCTGGTCAGCTGCTGTGCTCCGTCATCCAGGGAGAGTACGCCGCTGTACAGCGTATCCGCACCGGAAGCCAGATCATTGGCGCCGGTGCTGATCTTGGCTGCGCCGGAATTGACTTCGTCCGCTCCGGACTTCAGAGAGGAAGCTCCGGCCGCCACTTTCGTGGCGCCGGCCGACAGCGTCTTCGCGCTGTCATCCAGGGAAGATGCTCCTTTCGCCAGGCTGCTGGCGCCGTTGATGAGTCCCGGATTGGATGCGGTGCCGTCACCGTTGACACCGGCGGCCAGCTTCGCAGTTCCCGCATACACGTTCTGCGCACCTGCTGCCAGCGCTTTGACAGACGCGGCGACACCGTTGGTTCCGTTGATGCCGCTGTCTGCCGCTGCGGCCCCGGCCGCCAGATTGGCCGCCTGCGTGTTGATGCCGCCGGCGGTGACAAACGCCTGGCCGACGGAATGCGCAGCGCCGGCATATGCCTGCAGCGACTGGGCAGACCCTGCGATGCCGGATGCCGCCGTATTCAATCCGCTGACCGCAGTATCCAGCGCGGCCGTGTCAACCGCGGCAACTCCTGAGATAGAATTTTTTGCCGAGGTGATTGCAGTGGATGCCTTGCTGATTGTTCCTAGCGCAGCATCAACATCCGCCTTGGCGGCAGTCACAGAAGCAATCGCCGTATCGAAGGAAGAACAGTCCGCGCCGGTAGCGGCGCATGCCGTCTTTGCCGTCGTCAGAGCATCTATCTGCGCCTGCAGATCTTCAGATTTTGCACTCAGATCTCCGGTATCCGGCGCTGCAACATTGTTCACCTGGTCCTTGGCGTCGCTGATAGCTGTGTTGACACCCGCAGCCGCACTGCTGACGCCTGCCGACGCCTGATTGACCGCGCCGGCCGCACCGGCCAGACTGCTGACGCCTGTATTCAGTGCATCGTAAGTCTTATCATTTGCAATTGCATTCAGACCCTGATTCAGAGTGCCGGAATTCAAGGCGCCGGAAAGCGCGGCAGTCCCGCTGCTGACTGCTTTCACGCCGTCGCTCAGACTGACGGTCTGGCCCTTCTGCACCGTGGTGATGCCGGCATCCAGAGTGTTCAGTCCCTCTGACAGAGATTTGGTTCCGGCCAGCAGACCCGGATTGGCCGCCGTGCCGTCTCCGTTGATGCCCGCGGCGATCTGGCTGACGCCGCCGGCCAGTGTGGAAGCACCGGCGCTGATCTTTGCCGTGCCCTGAGACTGCAGAGCTGACGCGCCTGTGGCGAGATCGCCGGCGCCGCTGCTCAGCGTGGAAGCGCCGCTGGCAAGAGAGGACGTGCCGCTCGCCAGAGCCGATGCGCCGTCCTTGAGCGTCACGGTTCCGTCTTTCAGCGTACCGGCACCGCTCTTGAGCTGCGAGGTGCCGCTGGACAGGTCACCGGCGCCTTTGGCCAGATCATGGGATCCGCTGACCAGCTGCGTGGAAGCGTCCTGCAGTTCATTCATCTGGCTGGTGAGGTTGGAGATGTCAATGCCGTCCGCCAGATTCAGCTGTGAGAACACATCGGAAGAGGCATAGGTGATCGGCGAATCTAGCTTGAAGTCCTTGGCCTCCGCCGTGATCTCCACATATTCCGGAATGTTCATGTCTTCCAGTTTCTGACGCTGCATGGCATCCGCTGTCTCGCTCAGCAGATTGTTCCAGTCCAGGCTTTCCTTCAGGCCCGGGAACGCGGTGCCGACCGCGACGGTGTTGTTGCCTTCCGACACGATCTTGCCGTTTGTGATGGAAACGTTGCTGAAGTTGTCGGACGGCAGAAGCACGCCGCTGACCACCGCGAACGGCACTTTGACGCTGAGCGTCTTTCCGTCTATGGTGACATTCCTGGATTCGTTGTTCGTATAGTCAAAGCGGATCGTGACCTTTCCGCTCTTGCCGGCCAGATCTTCCGCCGCAACTGTCTTGCCGTCCAGCGTATAGGTGACCTTCACATCCACCGGGGCCTTCTTGTCCGTGCTGCCCTGATAGTAAATGTCATTCCCGTCCGCATTCCAGGTGATGGACCCGTCCGCATTCTGCGTATAGGTTTCGTCGCCCTTGACATTCTGAATGTCGCTCAGGTCACTCTGGTCTGTGATGGTCAATTTCCCGTCGCCGTTCTTCAGCCAGTCGCTGACCACAGTGGATTTCTCGCTGCCGCTGGCATCGGTGAAGACGTAAACCGTCTCTTCCTTGCCGTTCTCGTCGCTCTTATTCGAATTGCTGCTGTCGGATGCTTCCGCCAGCACGGTGTTTTCCGTAACCGGCTCTGCCGCAGACGGATTCGTTCCGTTTTCGGCCAGCACACCTGCATATTCCGTGATCATGCCCAGACCCATAGATACCATGAGCAGGCCGGACACCGCAGATCTCTTCCAGTTTCTCTTGTTCTCTTTCATCATATGACCTCCCCTGTTTCAGTTTTCCGCATTCGCTGTCTTTTTCTCAGCGATCTTTTCCTTTACTTTTTTCTTGAGCTTCCCTTTCCAGGTCCAGGACTGGATGAACCTGTCGAAGACCAGCAGGAAGGCCGGCAGAATGAAGACCACGCAGGCCATGGAAAGCATGGCGCCCCTGGCCATCAGCTTGCACAGCGAGCTGATCATGTCGATGTTGGAATACAGACCGACGCCGAAGGTCGCCGCGAAGAAGCTCAGCGCGCTGACCAGAATGGACTTGCTGCAGGTCTGCGAGGCAATCGTCAGGGCCGCATACTTGTCCTTGCCGGTCTGCCGTTCAAACAGATACCGGTTGGTCATCAGAATCGCATAGTCCACGCAGGATCCCAGCTGCACCGTCGAGATGATGATGCCGGCGATGAAGGGCAGCGTGGTGTTGGTGTAGTAGCAGATGCCCATGTTGATGAAGATGGACAGCTCGATGACGCTAACCAGGATGACCGGGATCGATACGGATCCGAAGACCAGCATGATGATGACAAAGATGATGCCGATTGATGCGGTGTCAACAGCAGCGAAATCCTTATTAGTGATTTCGATCAGATCTTTGGTGCAGGGCGCCTCGCCGATCAGCATGGAACCGGAGTCATAGCTCTTCGCGATACTCTGCAGTTCACTGATCTGGCTGTTGACCTCGTCCGATGCCACCTTGTATTTGGAACTGATCAGGATCAGCTGCCAGTTGTCATTGATAGTCTGTTTCTTCAGGCTGTCGGGAATGGCGGAATCCGGAATGGCATCACCTTTGATCGTGTTCAGGCCGATGACGTAGTTGACGCCGTCGACATCCTCCATCTGCTTGGCCATTGCCTTGATGTCCTTGGAAGGGACATCGCTGTTGACCATCAGCATATGAATCGTGTTCATCTGGAATGTGTCATCCAGTTTCTCGTTGGCGATGATGCCGTCCATGGTCTTGGGCAGCGTACGGTCCAGATTGTAGTAAATCTTATAGTTGTTATATCCGTACAGCGCCGGGATCATCAGAATGATGAAGCTGGTGAGGAATGCCTTGTAATGCTTGATGATGAACGGTCCCAGCTTGCCGATATCCGGCAGCAGCGGCTTGTGCTTCGTCTTCTGCAGCGGCTTGTCAAATATCAGAATCATGGCCGGCAGCGTTGTGATGCAGCTGATCAGTCCGAACAGGACGCCCTTGGACATGACAATGCCCATGTCCATGCCCAGCCGGAAGCTCATGAAGCACAGGGCGATGAAGCCGGCGATGGTCGTCGTGGAGGAACCCAGCACGGAGCTGAAGGTCAGTTCGATGGCCTTGGCCATGGCGTCCTCCGGATTCTTGCCGGCATTGCGCCGTTCCATATAGCTGTTCCACAGGAAGATGGAGTAGTCCATCGTCACGCCCAGCTGCAGCACCGCCGCGATCGCCTTGGTGATGTAGGAGATGGAGCCCAGAAACATGTTGGTGCCCAGGTTGTAGATGATGGCCTCGCCGATGCAGGCCAGGAAGATGAACGGGATCAGATAGCTGTCCATGGAGAAGGACAGGGCGACGGCAGAAAGCACCACCGCCAGCTCCACATAGATCGGCGCTTCCTTGTCGGCCAGATTCTTGGTGTCGACGACAACCGGCGTCGTGCCGGTCAGAAAGCACTGCTTGTTGGTCAGCTTGCGGATGTCCGTCACCGCCTGCATCGTGTTGTCGGCGGAAGACGTGTCGTCATAGACGATCAGCATCAGCGTCGCATCGCCCTTGTTGAAGGCGTCATAAATCTTGTCCGGAAGCATTTCCTTCGGCATGCTGATGTCCGCCAGCGAGTCATACCAGATCACCGACTTCACATGGTCGACGCTTTCGATCTGAGACTTCAGCTTGACGACATCCTTGTCCGGCATGCCTTCCACCAGCAGGGTGGAAAAGGCGCCGCTGCCGAATTCGTTCTCCAGAATGTCCTGGCCCTTCATCGTGTCTATGTTGCCCGGCAGATAGCTCAGCATGTCATAGTTCACCTTGGTGTGAACATACATGATATAGGAAGGAATCGTCAGCAGCAGGGACAGGATGACGATCAGAACACGGTTTTTGACTACCCAGTGTGAAAACTTATGCATCACGAACCCCCCGAAATCTGTTTTGCCCGAAGAAATGACTGTCAGTCATTTTGTTGGACCTGCTATGGTATAGCACGATTATGACCGTTGGTCAATTATTGAAAGATGTTTGTTTTACGTTTTGCCGCAAATGTATAACAGCATCATTTTTTCACATGAAAAGGACAGCACGTTGCTGTGCTGTCCTGCATCGATCTGTTCATGTCCGTTCTAGCGGTTCTTGATGCCGGTGACGGCCGCATCCCGGATCCTTGTGTAGTGCGGAATCTCGGCGTGGTCATAGCGCACGGTATCTTTGCTCATGCGCAGATGCTCCAGCGCCTCGCGCACATCTCCCGCCACGCTGCCGCCGCTGACTGGAATCACCTTGCCGTTTTCATGGAGATAGGCCAGCCGGATCTCACCGGCGTACTTGCCGGTGGTGGCATCCGCATGGAAATCGCTGAATTCCGCCAGCTCCAGGCACGGCTCCTGCAGAATCTGTTCCTGGTCCATCGTGCCGCCGTCCGCCCGGTAATTCAGAATCTGCAGCGGCGCGTCATAGCCGATGTAATCACAGAAGCGTTTGCTGCCGGACAGCGCCTGAACAATGCCCTCCTTGACCAGTACGCGGCTTTCCGCCGGCCTTCCCTCTTCATCAAATGGAATGTTCTGGCTGCTTCCCGGCAGGGAAGCCCGTGCTTCCAGATTCAGCAGATCGCCCTGCATCGGCTTGCGGATGACAGGATCCGAAGGCTTCCAGTCTGAGATCTTCTGATACAGCATTGCGGCATTGGTCAGTTGCAGCAGACTCTCATAGATCTGCGTGGCCGCCTCTCCGGAAAAGACAACATCGCTCTTCTTCAGGTTCGGCGTCGGCACCGCATGGCAGCGGTCGACGGCCGTGGCCATCGCCTCGGCAATGGCGCTGCGGATCTGCTTTCTGTCCACCGTGCTGCCGTGCAGATCCCGGTAGACTTCCACTTCCAGATCGCCGCTGTGGGCGTCCACGACAAACTCCGTCTCAAATTCCGCATAGTCATACTTCACGTTGACGCCGCTGGAATTGATGGCGTGCACATGGTGCAGATTGACAAAGATCTCCGCCGAATTCAGCCAGGTGTCCTGGCGGTCGCTGACGGAATGGAACGTTTCAATCAGATCTTTCGCGATCGCGTGGATGTCTTCCTTCTGGTAATACTCCTGAACGCCGCTGCCCCGCTGCAGTTCATACACCGGATTCTGCACATAGGACGCCGCCAGCAGCGCGCGGCTGATCTTGGCCCGGATCTCCGCCTCCGTGGCGGAAACCGGGATCTCAATCTGGGCGCTGCCCAGATGCTCCTCATCAATCTTCTTGTAGAGAACAGCATACAGATGGGCAGTTTCCTTCGCACGGCTCTGATCCAGCTGCCGGCGGATGAAGAAATACTCTTCCGATTCCGTCTTCACTTCGCGGACGCTGTAGCCGTCCGCCTCTTCCATCCCCTGCAGGATGGCCAGTACCTGTTCGATCATCCGAGCCTCCCTCTGGCCTTCAGATACGGCCCGCCTTCCGACACCTTGACCCATTCCTTGTGGCCCTTGCCGCAGAATCCGCAGCCGTCCGTATAGACGTCGGGCGTCGCCATGGATATGGATCCCAGCAGATCAGGCACATAGCCGGTCATGATGACCGGAGAAACCACCTTGCCGGTCAGTTTCCCGTCACGGATCTCACGGCCCTTGACCAGGATGCACTGGATGCCCCAGTTCTTCGGGTCCTCCATGCCGCTTTCCATGCCTTCCAGCAGATAGCCGTGCCGGATGGAGGCAATCATGTCCTCCAGCGTATCCGTACCGCCGGTGAACAGCGTATTGGTCATGCGCGCATAGGCCTTGCGCTCGCAGGACTCGCGGCGGCCGTTGCCGGTCGGGACCGTGCCCAGACGCAGAGCGCTGAGCAGATCGGAGACGCCGGACTTCAGGATGCCGCGGTCGATTTCCGTGACATTCCCGGCCGGTGTGCCTTCATCGTCAAAGGCGAAGCTGGCCGTATCCTGCGCCGCCAGCGCCCCTTCGTGCATGGTGACCATGCCGCTGCCGACGCGCTTGTTGATGTAGTGCGCTCCCAGCGCCCGGTTTTTGACGAACATGTCCATCTCAACACCGTGTCCGAAGGCTTCGTGCGCAATCAGACCGCTGACGCCCGGGGTTGTGATGATGTCATACTCACCCGGCTCCACCCGCGGCGCCCCCAGCAGCTGAAGGGTATTCTGAACGACGGTATGGACGTTGTGATTCATCTCATCCAGCAGCTCCAGGCCGCCCAGATCGGAATAGACGGAATAATCACTGCGGACATCCTCGTTTTCCCTGGCCACCGCCATGATCATGCCTTCCGTGAACAGGTAGCTCTGCCGCATTGTTTTGCGGGCGGACAGATACAGCTTGGAGACATGCGTTGAAGACAGATAGGCGACGCACTCCAGGATCCGCGGATCTTCCGCGGCGCCTTCATCGCTGATCTTCTTCAGCCGCGAGATGATTTCTTCCGCACTCAGATCTTCCGGCAGGATTTCCGCCTCTTTTTCAACGCTCAGCCGGCATTCCTCTTCCTGGATGTCCGGCGTCGGATAATCCTCGATGTTCTCCGCGTCCAGCAGCTGGTCTTCCCGCTCGGCTGCCTCGCGGATCTTCTCTGCAGCGTCCTTCGGGTCCTCCATGCTGCTGAAGGAATACTCATGGATGCGCTTGTTCCTCACCGTGCGCACGACGCTGCCGCGCTCACAGGTCATCGGCTCCATGATCACCTTGTTCTTCTGGCCGATCCGGTAGGCGGCACCGGTCGTGTCCGCGGAAAGAACGCTGACAAACCCGTATTCCGGCTCCAGCAGCTCCAGCAGCTGCTTCAGTTTCGGTTCGATCTCCTGCAGATAGGCAGAATAAGGTACCTTCTTCATGATGATTCTCCTTTCCAGCGGTCTTTTCCGTATCCGCCGCTGTCTGAATGATTACTGTTTCTGCACGGAAGGAACATCCGCGGCGGAGCTCTGGTTCATGCCTTTCAGCGTGCCGTCTTCCAGCAGCGAGTTGATGGCTTCCTCCATCTCCTGCTTCTGCGTATCCGGATTCACCGCCGGTGCCGCGGCTTTGCTGTCCGCAGCGCACTTTCTGCGCAGATTCTCCAGATACGGCTCCTTGACCGCCTGCTTGCGGCGGGCTTCCTGCAGGATCTGTTCATCCGCTTCCTGCTGGGCCAGCGCTTCATCCTGCTCCGCCAGTTCCTTGTGGTTCTGGATCTGCCGGCGGATTTTTTTGACCTTGCGCCAGCAGCCGTACGTTCCGGCGCCGAACAGCAGGGCAATGATGACATACGAAGAGGCGTATTCGCCTTCCGCCATTGCACTCACCGGTCCCAGCGTACAGAGTCCGCTCAGCACCATTAAAATGGACCATCCCGTCAGCTTGCCCTTGAGCTGTGACTGGGTGATCTGCTGGTATCTGCGGCTGGAAATGTTTCTTCTGGATGCCATGACTGTCTTCCTTTGCCCTATTATTCTAACACGGCCTACCGGGTTCGGACAGGCTCGTGGTACACTGGATACCGTATGCAGAAACTGTTCCGTGAATACCAGGGTCTGCGCCGGGAAATCTATGTTCTCTTCTTCGGCCGGATTGTCACGAACATGGGAGCCATGATCTGGCCGATGCTGACACTGATCCTGAGCGTGAAGCTCGGGATGGATGCCGCCACCATCGCCGACTATCTCCTTCTTTTCAGCGTCTGCAGCCTGCCGATGAGCCTGATCGGCGGCAAGCTGGCCGACCGCTGCAACAAGAAGAACATCATCATCTTCTGCGACATCATCTCCATCGTCTCCTATATCCTCTGTTCCTGTATGCCGTTCTCAATGACGGTGCTCTGGATCTTCTTCTGCGCGAGCCTGTTCCAGTCCATTGAGGGACCGGCCTACGACGCCCTGATGGCGGATCTGTCCTCCTCAAAGGACCGGGAACGCGCCTTCAGTCTGGAATACCTCGGCTCCAACATCGGTCTGGTGCTGGCGCCGACCATCGGCGGCCTGCTGTTCAAGGATTACCTGTGGCTGTCCTTTCTGATCAGCGGCCTGGCGATCGCCTCTTCCACCATCCTGATTTTCTTCCTCGTCAAGGACATCTCGCGCGTCGAGGATGATGAGAGCGCCAGCGTCTATGAACAGGACGCCCGTGGCAAATCCACCTGGCAGGTGCTGAAGTCCAACCCGCTGATTCTGCTGATGATCTTCATCAGCGGCCTCGGCGCCCTGGTCTATTCGCAGTTCAACTATATGATGCCGCTGGATCTGGCCCGCATCCACGGCGACGCCGGCTCCGTGTGGTTCGGCACGATGACCAGCCTGAACTGCATCATCGTGGTCGTCTTCACGCCGCTGATCACGCGCTGGTTCCGCAGCCTGCGGGATACCGGCAAGATGATCCTCGGCGAATCCCTGATCGTGCTGGGCGAACTGATCTTCTGCGTGTTCCTGGGCACGCCGGTCTTCTATTACATCGGCATCACCGTCTTCACCTTCGGTGAGATCTTCAACACGCTGGCCTCCAGCCCGTATCTGACCCGGCGCATCCCCGGTTCCCACCGCGGCCGCATCATCGGCCTCTACGGAGTGTTCTGCAGCCTGTTTCAGGGCGTCAGCGAGATCCTGGTCGGCCGCATCTACGATTCCCGCGGTTCCGCCGCGGCATGGATCCTGGTGCTGACGGTCGGTGTGATCTCGGTCCTGCTGGGAGCCGTGCTGCGCAATCAGGATGAAAAGAGCTACCCTGCCTTCTACCGGAGCGGAAACGGCAGCCGGTGATCCGCTGTCTGGTGAAATTGGATTATAGTAAAGAAGGAACCGGAGGAGAAAGCCATGCAGATCACGGAAAAGCAGCAGTGCAGCCATTACACCTTATGCATCGGCCTGTCCGACAAGGACAGCAAGGTGCAGGAATTCGATACGGAACGCTTCATGGCCGTGGTGACCAACGTCTGCACCGGCTATAGGGTCGGCTATTCCTATACGATGTCCTACGGCGGCTATATCCATGAGGACGGCACCTACGTCAATGAGAACAGCATCCTCCTGAGCCTCGTGGGCCTGCCGGAGAATCTGATTGACCGCATCGCCACCGATCTCTGCAAATACTTCAACCAGGAATCCGTTCTGGTCATCCGCGATGACGGCACGGTCTATTCCGTGCTGCAAAACGGCTGATCTTCTTCTCTCTGAAAGCAGGTGAATCCCATGAGCCGCTATCTTCTCGATGAGCGCACCGCTGTTGAAATCAACGGCGACACCCAGTATCTCCATCTGCGTTCCAACAATCTGAACGCGCCTGTCGTGCTGTTCGTGCACGGCGGTCCGGGCGTTCCTGACCGCTCCTGGGTCATGCCGCTGCAGTCTCCCTGTCTGGCGGATGCCTGCATCATGGTCTGCTGGGACCAGCGCATGGCCGGCAAGAGCTATCGGAACCGGAATGCCGGAAAAAAGATGACGATGCCGCAGCAGACGGATGACCTGCATGCGGTGATCCTGTATCTGCTGAACCGTTTCCACCGTCAGAAGGTCTGCCTGGTCGGCCATTCCTGGGGCAGCATCCTGTCCTGCCTGTATCTGCCTCTGCATCCGGGGACGGTTTCCGCCTATGTGGGCATGGGCCAGTTTGTCGACGGCTTTGAAAATGAGCGCATCAGCTATGAATTCGTGCTGGATTATGCGAAAGAACACCAGGACGCAAAAGCGATCAAGGATCTGAGTGCCATCGGTGCTCCCATCAACGGCATGTATGCCGGCGGCTTTGACGCCCTGATGGTGCAGCGCAACTACATGACCAAATTCGGCGGCGGATGCTGGAAAGAAAAAGAGAGCATCTTCCGCTCCGTGCTGATGCCGTTCCTGACCAGCGGGGAATATTCCCTGATTCCGGATCTCTACCGCTATGCGAAAGGCTCTTCCTACTGCGTCCGCCAGCTGTGGCCGGACATCGTCCATCTGAACTTCAATGATTCCCTGAAGGAAACCGCCGTACCGGTCTATCTCTTCCAGGGCGACCATGACCAGAACACGCCGGTCGTACTGTCCCGGCCGTGGTTCGACGTTCTCAAGGCTCCCTATAAAGAATGGGTTCCCTTCCACGAATCCGCGCACTCTCCGATCAAGGAGGAGCCGGAACGCTGGGGAACCCTGCTTAAAAAAATAGTGCTTTCAAAGATTGATGATTGAACATCATTTCCCATGGATTGAGACAGATGCCTGCCAGAGATTATAAATGGTAAGCATTTAAATGTGCTGACTTTGCTTGTAATTGCCATACTTGCTTCTTTTAATTTAAGCAATAAAAAAATATACTATACATTTTAGATACATTTTATGTAAAGTATACTTTACATTATTTGCTGAAATAATGAATATTCTGATGATTCTATTATCGGAATATCCATTTCGAAGGTTCCAGCAACAAAAAGATTCCGGCCGGCCGTATTGCAATTCTGAATCTGTTTTCCTGTAAACCTTCCGTTCTGATATTCTTTACAGTTCTTTTCCGCTTGATTTCAAATCTCAGCGGATTGCATCACTTTTCAGATCCGGCTTCTTTTTCACCAGAGAGACGATTGCGGTCGCGGCGACAATGCCGGCTGCCATGGATGCCGCAAACAGCAGCGTGTACATGCCCTGCTGGCCGAAGGCGGCATAGTCCTTCTGCATCAGCGCATCCATCGTGCGGTACAGGCCGGCGCCCGGAATCAGCGGGATGGTGCTGACAACGGAGAAGACCGTGACCGGCGCCCGCAGCAGACGGGCCATCAGCTCGGCGTAGAAGAACACCGCCACGGTGGCGAAAAACGCCGCCGCATAATCGCTGGTGCCGAATGCCAGGGCCAGCAGATAGACGCCCCAGGCCAGAAATCCGCCCAGAGCGGCAAAGGCAAGCTTCTTTCCGTGCACGTTGAAAACCAGGCCGAAGCCCGCCGAACCGATCAGTGCCATCAGAAGCTGAACCGCAATCTTCATGAAATTCCTTTCCTAGAACAGATAGTGCGCGAAGGTGAATCCGGCCGCGATCACGATGGCCTGCAGCAGGGATTCCAGCAGGCGGATGGAACCGGTGATCGTATCGCCGATGAACAGATCCCGCAGCGAGTTCGTGAAGGCCACGCCGGGGATGAACAGCATGATGTTGCCGTAGCTGACCAGATCCGCATGTCCGGCCAGACCGGACAGCACCGACAGCCGGGACAGCACGCCTCCGGCCAGGGAGATCAGCAGCACGTTGAGCATGGCGTTGACCTGGCGTCTGCGGATCACGGATTCCAGCATCTTCAGCAGGATGCCGATCAGCGCAGAGGCGATCATGTCCCGCCAGCTGCCGCCGAACAGAACGCAGAAAGACCCTGAGACCAGGGCATAGGAACACACTTTGATCCAGTACGGATACTGGCGGCCGTCATTGATCTGGCGGATTTCCGCCTGGATCTTCTGCGGCGCCGGATGCGTGCTGCAGATCCGCCGACACAGATCATTCAGCTGGTCCAGCTTGTCCATGTTGTTGGCGGAAGCCGTGATGCGCCGGGATTCCGTGAAGGTCTTCCCATTGACCAGATGCGCCGTCGTGATGATGCTGGCGGTGATGGACAGCACGTCCACGCGGCTGGCGCCGGCTGAAAGGCAGATGCGGCGGATCGCATCCTCGACACGGCTGACTTCCGCGCCGCTCATCAGCATCTGTTCGCCGATGTCCATGGCGCAGTGCAGATATTCTTCTGTAAATTCCGGTTTCGTATCCATGCGTATCCAGTATATGACAGAGGCCCCGGGCTTGTACAAGCAATTCCGGCGGCGCAGAAAGAAAAACCGGTGCCGGAGATCCCTCTCCCGCACCGGCAGAACGACTGTTACTGGATGGATGCCAGCTTCTGTTCTATGCGCGCCATGACCTGCAGATAATAGGCGGCATCATCGGCTGACAGCTTGCTGGAATCAATGGCTCCGATTTTCTGCATGACATCCGCATAGCGGGTCAGGAAGGTGCTGTAATCCGCCAGCATGGAGGCCGCATCATTGGAAGCCTTGTACTTCTGCATGAAGGCGGCATACTCATCAAAGAACGTCTCATAGCTGTCCATGGCCTCCCGGAAGGAGACGCTGTCTTCCGTGGCAGCCGGTGTTGAAGACGCCTTTTCCTCCGTCTGGGCGGTCGGTTCCGTACTGACAGCAGCTTCCGGATTCACCGCAATCGACGTAACAATGGTCTCATAGATCGGCTCATACTTTTCCTGGGTTCCGTCAAGGATCGTGAGAGTGAAAAATACAATCCCTCCTTGATCATCAAACGAAAGCATGTTCTTTTGAAGCGTCTGATGATTGCCCGAGACTTTGAATTTCATTTCATACCCGGCGTGATCATCTGCGATGGTGATACCTCCGGAAGATATCTTATTACCGCCGCTTTTCTGAAGCATGTCTTCCAGCTGCTGCTGATTTGTTTCTTCTGCCATGCTTCCGTTTCCCTGGACGAAATCCACATTCAGCATGACATCCGGAGATTCCACGTCCGGCATATAGGTAATACTGTCGCCGTCCGTTTCCGACTGGAACCAGATATCCGGGATTTGAAATGTGAATTCCCGGTAGGTCTTTTCCGTATAGCTGACCGTTTTCGCCGACGGCGTCGGTTCGGAAGATACCGTTGCTTCCGCGGTCTGTTTCTTTGCGGAACCGCTGCAGCCGGTCAGCAGCGCGGCCGTCAGCAGTACAACCGGAATGATGCGGCTGGGGTGATGCCTGTTTCGGTTCTTCATGATCTCATTCCTCCTGCGGATCCGGATTCTCTTTCAGAATCCGGTGAATCAGTACCTGCATGGCAGCCTCTGACAATCCTGTTTCTGCCGGATCTGCGCTGATGATTTCCTCTGCGATTCCGATCCGGCGGATCCGGGCATGAAGCTCTTCCGTCTCTTTTTCCGCTTCCTGTTTCTTGACGGCAAGGGATTTCAGCAGTTCTGTGTGCGGCGCCTTCTCCAGACTCCGGATCTCGGACAGCCGGAAGCCGAGCTGCTTCAGCAGCTGGATCCGGCGGATTTTCACCAGAGTGTCCTCCCCGTAAAGCCAGTATCCCTGAACCGATTTCTGGCAGGGCGAAAGCAGCTTTCTTTCACGGTAAACCCGCAGCGCCTTCCTGCTGATTCCTGCCGCCCTGCAAACTTCCCGGGCTGTTTTCATAGACAAATGATCCCTGCGCAATGCTTTCCATCTGCAAGCATACGCCCTGGCCCCAAGGGCCCGGTCAAGCTCTTTTCGCAAAGAAAAACACACCTTTGAAACTGTTCAGAATTCATGGGAATTCCTCCTTCTGAACAGCCTCTGCAAATTTCGCGCGCCCCCGGGTCCATGCAAAAAGCGCCGGGATCCGTTTCCGGATGCCGGCGCCGGCGATGTAGCTGATCCGCTATTTTTTGTCTGCTTCCCTGCGCTTCTTCAGACTGCGGGTATAAAGGGAATCAATACTCATCTGGCTGCGGTATTTGGCGACCGTGCGGCGGGCGCAGACAATGCCCTGTTCCTTCAGCAGAGCGCTGATGCGGCCGTCGGAAAGCGTCTTGTCCTCGCTGAGAATCAGCTGGCGGACCGCTTCCCGGATCTCATCCTGCGGCTGTTCGTGGACCGAACGGCACAGCAGGTCCTTCAGCGGCCAGATCTCGTCCTGATACTCATAGTTCTTGTCCTTCAGGGTCCGGCTGATCGTGGCCGGGCTCAGCTGCAACTGCGCACTGAGATCCTGCAGCCGCAGAATTTTCCGGCTGCCGGTTCCCAGCAGATACTCCCGCTGCACATCGACGATCTTCTGCACGACGCGCTGCAGGGTCTTCTGGCGCTGGCTGATGCACTGGTCCAGCTGCCGGGCCTCTCTGGTTTTCTGCATCATGTATTCCCGGTCCCGGCGGTCGACGCGGCTGAGATCATACTGGCGGACGGTGATCTTCAGATAACGGACCGGCACCGCCGCAAGCTCGCCGTCCTCATTGATGATTCGGATGTCCGGACGCACATAGACGGCATGACCGGAACCATAGCGCAGACCCGGTTTGGGATCGAGCCGGCGCAGCCTCTGAATCAGTTCCTGCGTCTGTTCCATGCTCAGATGCATATCCGCGGTGATCTTGTTCAGCCGGCCCAGCGCCACATCTTCCAGATGATCCTCGATCAGCTGTTCCATCTCCCGGCGGTCCGGTCCCTGCAGCTGCGCCTTCAGGCATTCCTTCAGATTGAGCGAAGCGATGCCGGCGGGCTCCAGGCTGCGGATGCGCAGGCGGCATGCATGCACACGGGAGACGCTGATGTCCAGATGGCGGGACAGACGCTGTTCGCTGACGCGCAGATAGCCGTCGTCATCGCAGTTGGCGAGGATGCACTCGGCGATGCTCAGGTCGCATCCGCCCGGCTGCTGGCGCAGCTGGCTCAGCATGGCTTCCTGCAGACCCGGTCCGGAGGCCGCCGCCAGATCGCTTTCTCCGGCCGATGCATATCCGAATTCCAGAAACTCCGGTTCCGCGGCGGGATTGTCCTCCAGCTGCTTTGCGGCGTAGATGCAGAGATCCATGCCGTTCAGCGCCAGCACCTTCAGTGACTGGCGCATGCCGAAAGACATCTTCAGCGTCTGCTTCTGTGCGGGGGCCAGTGTCTGCTTCAATGCCATGGCAAGGTTCTCCTGTCTTCATTCTGGCGGGACGGTTTCCGTCTGTCAATTTCCGGTAATAAAACGGCAGAGACGGTACATGACGCCGTCTCTGCCAAAGGGATAGGACTTGGAATGAGAATGGTGGGTTAGAGGAGGCCGATGGCGGAGCAGACCAGGGCGATGGCGATCGTGACAACGATCAGGACGACCGGGTTTGCCTGCTTCTTGGTCAGATAGTAGTACATCAGCAGGGTATAGCACATCGGCAGCAGCTTCGGGAAAATCGTGTCGAAGAAGGCTGTCTGGATGCTGACGGAAATGCTGTCGCCGACATTGATGACCGGCAGCAGGTTGATGCTGACATAGCTGGCGATCATGGCGCCGACGACGGTGATGCCCAGGATCGTGGCGGAGTTGGCGATGATATCAGAGTTCTCCTGCAGCTTCTCGAAGGCCTTCACGCCCAGGTTGTAGCCGGCGTGGGTCCAGGTGATGCGGAGGAGCCAGATGACCAGATAGACGCTGAAGAAGATGATCGGGCCGATGATCAGTCCCTGCGCCGCGAAGGACGAAGAGATGCCGGCGACGATCGGCAGCAGCGTGAACCAGAAGATGGCGTCGCCGATGCCGGCGATCGGGCCGAACAGCGCGAGCTTCAGGCCCTTGATGGTGCTGCGGTCCTCATGCTGCTCTTCCATGGAAACCAGAAGGCCCATCAGGAATCCGACCAGATTCGGGTGCGTATTGATGAATTCGAGGTTGTCGGTCATGGAAGCCGCCAGACCCTCTTTGTCGTCACCGTAGATCTTTTCCAGATACGGCAGCTGCGCGAGCAGCCAGCCGCCGGACTGCATTCTCTCATAGGAGAAGGATGCCTGCAGCAGGGAGCTGCGGATGCCCAGCATGGTGATGTCGTGATTCGTCAGTACATGCTTGTATTCTTTTTTAGATTCCGACATGTTTCTCACCTCCGTTGCCGGCTGTCAGCTGTGCGCTGGCAACTGCCGCTTCCACTTCTGTCTTTCTCTGCTTGGCATTATAGAAGTCCGCCAGAGCGAACGCCGTGCCAAGAATAGCGACCGGCAGCAGGTTGTTCATGGTGATGAAATTGGCTGCCAGGAAACCGGCGATGAAATACGGGATGTACTTCGGCTTCATCATGACTCTCAGCAGCATGCCGAATCCGATGGCAGGAAGAATGCCGCCGGCGACGGACAGGCCGTGCGTGATCCATTCCGGCATCGAGTTGACCAGAGCGCTCATGGCGTCCTGCGCCAGATATGTGCAGGCGAAGACGACAACGCCGTAGGTCACGGCAACGATGGCGGTGCAGAGGATATTCGTCTTGACGATCGGCTTCGGATCCGCCTTGGCGGCGGCTCTGTCAAGTCCGGCCATGAAGAACGAGAATGCGGAATAATAGAGCAGGATGATGTACTGCATCAGGAACGAGAACGGCAGGCACAGACCCAGTGAGGACTGCGCGTCGCTGCCCGTGGTATAGGCGATGGTTGTGCACATGACGCCGGCAAGAATCGGGTTAGGCGGCTGTGTGCCTCCGGCAGGCGTCAGGCCTGCAAATGCGAGCTCTGTCAGAGCGCCGGTCGTCAGACCAAGCTTGACATTGCCCAGAATGATGCCGGTCAGCGTCGAGACGATCAGCGGACGGAAGATGAAGAATGCTTCCAGCCAGAAGTCCACGCCGCAGATGGTTGTCATCAGAGCCAGCAACAGGCCCTGGACGAGTGTAACATGCATAGTGTTTTCCCCTTTCTCTTTTTCTCTAGACTACTTGATGAATTCCTTGACGTCTCCAGGCACGTCCTGGCAGTAGACATCCGAACCAGAAGAAGCAATGAACTTCAGATCTTCCATGTCCTTGTCATCGACGTAGACCTTCTTGGTGATCGCGCGCTTGCCCTGTGCGAAGTGCATGTTTCCGACATTCACTTCTTTCAGGTGAACACCCAGCTCGATGATCTTTCTGGCATCCGCCGGTGTGCGGACGACAACGAAGATCTTCTGTTCCGGAGCTGCCATGTCGATGACATCGGCAAGATGCTGCAGGGTGAAGAACCGGATGCCGACATTGCTCGACTTCGCGGTGACGGACATCAGCGACTGCTGCAGCGAGTCCTGAACGACCTGGTCATCCGCGACGATGATCAGATTCGCTCCGATCGTCTGCGTCCATGTGACGCCAACCTGCCCGTGCACGAGCCGGTTGTCGATTCTGGTCAGCAGGATATTATCCCCTTTCACATCTCCACCTCCCCTCTTCTGCACACTTAACAAGCAAAAAGCATGCCAGCTTAGTGCCGGCATGCTGAAAACCCTTTGATTCAGTCGTTTTCCTGAATGTAATTGTAGATATAAACGATCTCCGAATCGGAGATTTCGACACTGTAGCGGGCCTGCACGCCGCTGAAGGCGTAGCGCACCGCCTTGACGAACTCCGGATGCAGCTCCAGGAATTCCTTGGGATCCTTCTCCATCTGGATCTCATTGTGCAGGATCAGGCGCTCGATCAGACAGGACAGATGGACGTACAGGCCGATCTTGCGGGCCGCCGACAGTTCGATGTGCAGCGACTTCTCGATCTGGCGCACGACGTCGTCAACGTCCTCCAGCACCTTTTCCGCGTTCAGGATCGTCAGATGGTTGACGATGTTGTTCAGAGTGAAGTTCTTGATGATGTTGTCGCGGAACAGGGCGATCTGCTCCTCGCTGAGGAACTCCTTCATCAGCTCCCGCAGCTCGTCGATGCCGCTGGACATGACCAGATCCTCGATGGCGATGAACTTGACGTCCGGCACATCCGGATTCATGGTGCCGATGATGAACGCCACGTTGTACTTCTCGAAGATGGCGTCCTCCTTGCCGTTCTCGGACAGCTTCTGGTAGTCATAGGAGACGATGTCGGCGTCAATCGGGCAGGGCAGGCTCTTCTCAAACAGGTTCATGATCTTCTGCGCGGTGCCGATGCCGGTGGCGCAGACCGACAGGATCGCGCTCTTCCTGGCGCTGTTGTCGATGAACTGGTACTGGGCCGTGCCGCCTTCCGTGCAGGCCTTCTTCAAAGACTCCTCCAGGCCGGCGCCCTGGCAGACCGCCTCGCCCAGCAGAACCGCCATCTTCGTGCTGACGTTGTTGACGATACCGACGTTGACGTTCTGGGCGCACTTGATGCCGCGGTAAATCTGTTCCAAAGAACCCATGTCCACCAGCAGCAGGAGGCTGTCGAACTTGCTCTTCATCTTCAGGAAGCTGTTCAGCTGGACGATGACCTTGTCCATGCTCATGTCCAGCTGCATGTCGATCGCGTCAAAGACGCGCGATCCCAGCATCTTGTTCGCGGCATCCGCGATGGAGCTGGCCGTGGAATAGCCGTGGCACAGGATGATGGCGACGGTATTCGACTGCGCCTGCTCTTCCGGATCCTCGGTGATCATCATCAGCAGCCGCATCTTCATCATGTCGTCGATGCGGATGTCCAGATTCAGGTTGATGTTCTCCGCAAGTTCCGACGCGATCGCCGATTCCCGCGGGTACTTCATGTTCATTTCCTCTTCGAGGCTGCGGACTTCGGAGTCATTCTCAATGACCCAGTTGCGGATCTCGTCAGCGCCGCGCGTGTATTCGCTCAGATACCGCGAGATCAGGATCATGTCATTGTTGGAGACCTTCAGGTTGTAGCGGTTGATCAGAATGGAAAGGATCTTGTCCGTGACCTTGGTCGTGAACTCCGCATTGGGGTTGGTCGCCTTCAGGCGGTCGTACATGATGTAGTCATCGTAGCTGACCAGTTCCTCGCGCATCTCCGGCGAAGGGAACGGGATGGTCAGCGGGTTGGCCTTGTAGGCCCTATACTGCTCGAGTATCTTCTCGTACATGCGGATCAGCTGGGAATGGTAGCTGTTGCCGGCCGCCGGGAAGGTCATGTGCATCATGCGGATATCGCTGGAGTCCTGCAGCTTGAAGTTGATGTTCGGAGCCAGCTGCAGCACATAGTCCGGCAGATCGTAGACATGCACGGGCAGGATGTCCTTCTTCTCGTGGTCATTCAGGAAAGCATTGGCGCAGGCCGCCTTGACGCAGTTGAACAGGCCGCCGATGTTGCCCTGGATTTTCGTATCCATCAGCACCTGATAGGCCAAGTAGCTGATCTCGATATCCTTGCCGATCTCCTTGGATTCCTGACGGAAGACATAAGAGATCAGGGCGTGCTTCTCCTCGCGGCCGCGCTCTTCCACCGACGGCACCTCGACCGTGATCGGAATGCGCCGCAGCAGCGTCTTCAGCAGCACGTCCTCCGGCGGCTCGGTGGTGGCGAACACCAGCCGGCACTTGGACTTGTACCAGTGCTCATTGTCGCCCAGGCGGTGGTAGATGCCCTGGTCCATGAACAGGAACAGTTTCTCCTGGTTCTCCGCCTTCAGGCAGTGGATCTCATCCAGGAACAGCATGCCGCCGTCCGCCAGCTGCAGCAGGCCGGGATTGTCCTGGTCGGCGCCGGTGTAGGCGCCCTTCTTGGAGCCGAACAGATTCGCGGTCAACAGCTCCGGGTTGTTCGCGTATTCGCTGCAGTTCAGCGTCAGCAGCTTCTTGTCGGCGGCGATGACGCCCTTGTTGACGGCATACTGGAACATGGTCCGCGCGATCAGCGACTTGCCGGTTCCGGTCTGGCCGTGCAGCAGGATCGGCAGGCCGGCCGGCGGATAGCTGACCGCGGCCTTGCACTGCTCGACGACGTGAAACAGCGAACCGTTGTTGGCGCCGATCAGAAGATCAAAATCCGTCGCTTCGCTGTTCTTCTTCAGATCCTCAAAGGCGGAATACGTGCTGGCCAGGATCGGATAGCCGGCCGCCTCCAGGGCGCTGACCTCAAAGAAATAGACCGGCCGGGTGTTGATCTTGACGACCTTGCCCTGCTGGACGAATTCATTCAGATACTGGCTGACCAGATTGCGGCTCAGATCCAGCTCGTTGGCCAGATGCAGGGCGGTGAAGCACTCGTTGTGCTTGACGCCGTAGCGCTCGGTGTATTCCTTCAGCTTGCTCAGCAGCGTGTTCTTGTCCGCACTCATCGTGTCGCGCCCTCCTCAAAACGGACTTCCGCCAGCATCCGCTCCGTGATGTCCTCACGGACGGCGCCGGGAACGTCCTGAATATACAGTTCCACACCCGCTTCCAGAAGCTCCCGCAGAGCCTGGATATCCGCGGCGTCCACATAGACCTTCTTGTTCAGCGGCTTCTTGCCGCGGCTGTAATGCATGTTGCCGACGTTGACGCTTTTCATCGGCACGCCGGAACGCTGCAGACGCGCGGCGTCCTCCGGCGTCCGCACGACCAGGAAAATCCACTGTTCCGCGGAAGCATGCGGCAGAATATCCGCGACTTTCGCAATCGGATAAAAGCGGATCTCCACATCCGTCGACTTGGCCGTGCTGGCCATCAGTTTCTGCATCAGTGTATCCCGCGCCGTCTGGTCGTCCGCTACGACGATGACATTGGCGCCCAGCGTGCTGGTCCAGGTCACGCCGACCTGGCCGTGCACCAGCCGGTTGTCGATTCTGGTCAGCAGCAGTTTCCCCTTCATGTCCATACAAGTCACCCCGAAAATCGTAACACACTTCGCCTCCGGATTCACCCGGCACCGGTGCTGGTATTTTTTCTGTACTCCCTGATCCTTTATACTGCCTGCACGGAAAGGAGGCGCCGGAAACTCCACAGCCCGCGGTCCGGCAGCACCGGCCGCATCCGGATCAGCTTCTCTGTTCTTTGAAAAAGAAGGAGGATTGATGAATGATGACCGATACGTACCAGCCCGGCTTTTCCGATCTCTGCGGCATCGCCTGCGCCATCGGCGAACAGGAGGCGGACGCCTTCCTGGAAGAAGCCGGAAAACGGGGTTCCTCCGAACGCTTCCTGCAGAGCTACGCCGCCGACTTTCTCGAACACTGCGGTCTGCCGGCCCTGAGGATGTGCAGCCGGCTGAACAAGCAGGACAAGGATCTCTGCCTGATGGACGTCCTCGCGGCCATGGACACGGAGTTCAATGACCTTGATGCCTTCTCCAGCTTCCTGGAATGCATCCACTATCTTCCGGTCTACGGCCTGACCTTCCGCGAGGCGCAGAATGTCCTGTTCTTCTGGCCCCAGCTCGGCTACTTCCTGAAGATGATCTGCCAGGCCTGCCGCAGCGGCGTCATGACCGTGCTGCTGTGCACGAGCGGCATCGCCCGGGATGTAAAAAACACTGCCTGACCTTGCGGTCCGGCAGTGTGCTGACAGCCGTTATTTCTTGTAGTGCGACCACATGGCATCGGTCGCGGCGCGGATCGCCCTGGTGACATCCGCCACCATCTGCGGATCCCAGTCCTGCTTGTCCGCGCGCAGGAAGGAGGTCTTGTCCACGCGGTTGTCGAAGACGCCGATCGGAAGATGATAGGTGACATCATGCGCCTTCACGGTGATCGTGTTCTCCACTTCCGTATGCTCGCGCAGATACTGCATGTCATCGCATCCGTAATCCGCCATCATGACGGACAGCGGCACGCCGTGGAACAGATTGGATCCCGGATCATCCGGATTGGCGCGGGCGAAGTTCTTGCGCCGGGACTCTTCCGGCGTGACCCAGATATAGAGGATTGCGGCGTTCTGCAGAATTCCCGGGCAGAACTGCGGAAGGGAATACTGATATCCCTCCGGTCCGCACAGCGGCATCGCGGAGCCGTCTTTGCCGCCGCGGGCGCATTCAATGATGATTGTCTTGTTTTCAAACGACTGCGGATACTGCGCTTCCTTGGCGTCCTGCATCTCCCGGGCTTCCGCTTCCAGCGCCGCCGCGATCTTCACGCGGACATCCGCCTCCAGCAGCGCCGTCTCCGGCGCCATGCCGACGATCTGCAGAGCACGGTCAATGCGCTCAAACAGATATTCCGCGGCACTGTCCGTCCTGACAATATTGCGGTCCAGCAGGTCGTGGTAATCCTCATTCAGAAGATGGCACAGGGCGCCGTAGACCCGGCTGTCCTTGAACATGCCCTCCTCGCGGTAGAAACTGCGCGGCCGGCCCAGCTTCACCAGCTCCTCATCGATGCGGTTCATCATGTGCACATAGGGGAAGTCATCCAGCTGCAGATTCTCACCGATGTGGAATTCCTCCTGCAGCCGCTTGCCTTCAATGTTCGCCATGAAATTGCGGACTTCTGATTTGCCGCTGGCCGGCAGGGCCATCAGCAGCACGACATCAAACACATTGCTCATTGTCATTCTCCTTGTCATCGTATTCAACAGTACCTACAGAATCATATCATAGGCTCTGGCATTCCACCGGACAATCCGGTTACACCCGGGCTTTCTGCTTCGCAATCAGCTTGCGGTAGATGTGCTCGACAAACCACGGTTCCGTGGAAGCCTTGAGCGCTTCCTCCGGCGTGAACCAGGCGACATCTTTGTTCTCATCCGCCTTGCGGTGCAGCGGCTCTTCATCATCCGCTTCAATCAGGTAGGTCACGTTCAGATGCAGATGCGAGGAGACATATTCCCCGTTCTTGATATGGCCGTCCACGGTCAGCACCTCCAGGGAATAGATGTCTCTGGAAACCGGCCGGATCCTGGTCAGTCCGCTTTCCTCGCGGACCTCCCGCAGCGCCGTCTCCAGAAGATCCGTCTCGCCGTCCGCATGCCCGCCCAGCCAGGACCATGAATTGTAGATCAGATGATAGGCCATCAGCACCTTTGTCCGGGATGGATTCACAACCCAGGCGGAAGCCGTCATGTGGGCCAGCGCATTCTTTCTCGTGTAAACATCCGGTTCCTGACGCAGGCAGCACAGAATCAGATCTTTGTCCTTCTCCTCCTGCTCGTTCCAGGGCGTGTAGTTCTCAATGTCCTCAATCAGGCTCATAGGGACTGCTTCTCCCAATCCGCAAACAGGCGGTCCGCCACTTCCGGCAGCTCACTCATCTTCTGAATCGCATAACGCGGATGATTCACATGACCGAAGCCGTAGCTAGCATAGATGAAGCCGACGCCCGCCTTCTCGGAGCTCTGGCGGTCGCCGTCCGTGTCGCCGATGTAGGCGGCTTCCTTCAGCTCCTCCTGCCGCAGCAGCAGAGCGATGTTCTCCGGCTTGTCGAGGCCGGTGTCCCCGAAGCACAGATGTCCGGCGATCAGATCCTCCACATTTGCTAGATGGCTGATCGCCTCAATGTAGCCGCAGCCGCAGTTGGACAGGATGTACAGAAGATAGCGGTCCTTCAGCTTTTCAAACGTCGCCCGGACATCCGGATAGATGGATGCGCCGATCTTGTACAGCATCTCATTCTCGTGCTGCATACAGTCATTAATGATTTTCCGGCTTTCTTCCAGCGGCAGATCCGGCAGCGTGTCCATCGACCACTGATCCATGTTCCGGCCCAGATGGCCGTTCATGAACTCCATCGTCAGTTCCGTATGCCGGTATGGCAGACTGTCCAGCACCTCGTCCCAGGCTCTGATGATCGTTGCCCGGCTGTCGCTCAGAGTGCCGTCCACGTCAAAGATCAATGCTTTCTGTGTCATATCACGTTTTCCCTTCCGCAAGATCGATTCCAGTGTACTGCTAATTCTGCCAAAACCCGGTACAATTCATCCTCATTTCAGTAAAAAGAAAAGCGCATGGGTTCTCCCATGCGCAGATTTGAAAACCGACAAAGTCTCAGAAGATGCCAAGCGCCGCGGAAACGCATCCGAATACGACCAGCCAGATCAGAATCGTGGTCGGCTTCACTTTTCTGCCCAGCAGCCAATACATGATGCCAAAGGCGCACAGCGGCAAGAAGCAGGGCATGATCTGATCGAAGAAGCTCTGAATCGTAGTCTCCATGCCTTCGATGTTCATAGTCAGGGCTGTGGTGACGCTGACCTGCATGGCGATCATGGAGCCGACGACCAGCAGTCCCAGCACGGAGGCCACTCGCGTGATCCTGGCTACCATGCCGCTTTCAGTCATGGAAGTGAAAAACTTCGTGCCGGAAGCGTAGCCGGCCTTCAGGCAGTAATAGCGCAGGCAGAAACAGGGAATATTGATGATCAGGAAGAACAGAATCGGTCCCAGAATACTTCCCTGTGAGGCAAAGGAAGTGCCTACGCCGACGGCAATGGTCAGCAGCGTTCCCCAGATCAGACTGTCGCCGACACCGGCGATTGGTCCCATGAGTGAAGTCTTTACGGCGCTGATGGAGGATTCATCAAAGTCCGGATCGCCGGCATTCTCCTCTTCCATGGCGACGGTGATTCCTGCCAGCAGGGTCACCAGATGCGGCGTGCAGGCCATGAACTCCAGATTTCTTTTCAGTGCCCTGGCCATTTTCTCTTTGTCATTGCCATAAAGTCTCTTCAGTGCTGGAATCATGGTGTAGCAATAATTCATATGCTGCTGCCGCTCATAGTTCCAGCCGGAATCCAATGTCATGGACCGGGTGAATATCTGCCGGAACTCTTTTTTGGACAGTTCTCGCTTCGACTCAGAATTCGTTATCATCGGCTACAGCCTCCTTGCTTTTCCCGTCTGAACTGCTTTCTCTAAAGAACAGAATTGCGGCGATACTGATGCCCAGCAGTGCAACTCCCAGCGTTGAGACACCCAGATACGCGCTGATCAGGAATCCGATCAGCAGATAGCCCCAGTTGCCCTTGTTGATGATCATTCTGGAAAGCATGGCAATTCCCAGTGCCGGAAGAATTCCGGCCACGATATCCATGCCGTGCGAAAACCATGCCGGAACCCAGTTCACGAATGCTTCAATGGAAGAGGATCCGAAGTAGAAACCAAGCGCGACCAGCAGGGAAAGCACGACCTTGTTGCCGATACTGGCGATGCGGACGATATGCTCAACTTTCTTGTAGTCGCCCTTTTCCGCGGCGGCATCGCACATATGTCCGGCATAGGTCAGCAGGAACATCATCTGCAGATTGTCAAACAGCGCGACTAGTGTCGCCACCGGAATCGCGATTGTGACCGCCATGCCGGTATCCGCGCCGGAAAGAATCACGAACGCGGCAGCGATGATTGCACCGGAAGTCATATCCGGCGGATTGCTGGCGCCGATCGGAACCGCACCTAGAAACGCAAGTTCCAGAGCGCTGCCGACGATGATTCCGGTTTTCAGATCCCCCAGAACAAGGCCGACCAATGTGGCGACGATAATCGGACGGTTGTGCATCGTCGATCCCCAGTAACTGTGCATGTAACCGATGAAAGCGACGATGAAAATCAGTATTGCTTTTGCGAACATACCCCTTTGCCCCTTTCTTTAAATGAGCTTCGCTGCATCTTCCGGCGCATCATCCGGAACCATCTGAATTTGTGTCTGAACCCCGGAACTGTTCAGTTCTTTCAGTTTTGCAATATCCTCTTCGGTGACAAATACGGCTTTCGAAATCTGTTTCTTGCCTGCGGTCATGCGGGTGCCGCCGAGATTGATATACCGGATCTGCGGAACCTGCACCGCCAGACGGTAGGCATCCCCGATGGTTTCCGTAATCACCAGCAGCTTATATTTGTCCGTCACCTGGCTGTTCAGCGCCTTGATGGAATCCTCCACGCTCTTGATCACAAGCTTGCAGGTATCCGGCTTTGCCAGACGCAGCACCGACATGCGCAGATGATCCTGAACGACGGCATCGTTTGCAATCAGAATACAGTCGATATCCAGTACCTTTACCCATTTGAACACCACCTGTCCGTGCAGAAGCCGGTGGTCGACTCTGACAAGTTTCAGCATGTTTCTGCTCCTTCTCTTATTTTTTCAACCGCAGCCATGAATTCCGTCACATGATCGGCAGATACATCTCCCGTATCCTGATAAGTGTCCTTGAAATAGCTTCCGACAATGGCCGCGTCCGCATAGCGGAAATCCTCAGCGATGTTCCTTGCCGTGGTACCGGCGGCGACAATCAGCGGGAAATCCCCCAGATCCCGCCGAAATTCCTCAATCTTTTCCACCGACGTCTCCTGGCCGGTACGCTCCTGTGTTACACAGACGCCGTCACATCTTTGTCTGGCGGTTGCAAGATCTTCCGCCAGCGTCTTGACTGACATTACAGGCTGATACTTGAACCGCACGCCGCCGAGAACATATCCGTCATACCGGGGACGCATCACATCAAAG